>Ga0214206_1000230_pt1 | contig 15646 bp, 15 predicted proteins | sample TroBogEpilimnion_26_FD_153044 | JGI IMG/M metagenome (GOLD analysis project Ga0214206, IMG submission 153044) | Freshwater microbial communities from Trout Bog Lake, WI - 07JUL2009 epilimnion | ecosystem: Environmental > Aquatic > Freshwater > Lake > Epilimnion/Euphotic zone | place: Trout Bog...
ATGTTGATGGAAATTTATATTGGAAAAATGATGCAACAGCAGATGTATCACAATGGGCTACATATAATGCAGTTCAAAATGTTGATTTATCAAATAATGATATAAATAATGTTAATTCAGTAGCATTAAATTATTTATATGCATCGACAAATGGATTTATTAGTGTAGAAAATGGTCTTAATATGAATAATAATGCTATTAGTAATTGTCCTGAATTTACATCGAATAAAATTGTTACTAATGAATTAGATGTAGGTGTATCATTTTCAAATGTTATATTTAATGACACACAAAATATTTTAAATTATAAAACAATTATGGGTTTAAGATCTGGTAATTATATGAATATTGTTGATCCAAATAATAATACAATTACAAGTCAAACAGAGGCAGATTTATCAGGTTTTGGGACTATTTCATCATTAAAATTAAATCCTACTTTTATGCAACAATATACTTATTATGTAAGTTCAAATGGAGATGATAATGGCACTGGATCATTTGAAAATCCATTTTTAACAATATCTAAAGCAATAACAGTATGTGAAAGTTATACGACATTAGATAATACATATAGGTTTATAAATGTAGGTTCAGGGGTATTTAATGAAAATTTAACAATCACTAAAAAAATAAATATTTTAGGATGTTCTAATAATGCTTTTATGAGTGGTACTGGATGTGAATTAAATGGAACTATTAATGTTGTTTTAGATGCAAATGGCTCTGATATGTTTAATAATCAAGTAAATATATCAGGGTTTTTATTAAATGGTCAAATTGTTTATAATTCAGTTGTAAATGGGTGTTTAAATTTAAATAATATGTTTATATATGCTCCTAATAATACATCAGGACGTGCAATATATATTAATCCTCAAAGTCCATCGACAGATTGTAGATTTAGATTATTAAATTCAATAGTAAATAGTTCAGGATCAACAGGTACAGACCCTCTTTTTGAAATAACATTAGGAGGGTTAGTGGTCTTAAATAATAATCAATTTACAGCAAAAGGCTTACAAAATGTATTATTATTTAGTGGTACATCAACCTGTCAAAATATAAATAATAATACATTTGAAAATGATAATACTAATCCAAATGTACCATCAATATGTAAAATAACTGTTAGTAATTCATCAACATTCAGTTTCTCAAATTGTGGATTTTTATATACCAGTAGTACTAATAAATCAAGCAATAATAATGCAAGTGGTATATTATGTAATAGTACATCAGGTAATCCAAGATTAATTGTTGTTTATTGTTCATTTTTCTTAGTAGGTACTAATAATTCTAATTATGCAATCCAAGATTTACAACACGGAAGTGCAAATGCTATGGTTGTTTTATATTATATGAATAATGCAAGTCCAACTAATGCATTTTCAATAAATGCTACAACTAATGTTAATAAATTCCAATTGCAAGTTGTTTCATAATTTAATATAAATTAATTTATTTAATATTAAATATCTAATATAAATATATATATGGAAAATAATAAATATTTAAATGGTAAAATATATAAAATAACTAATAATTTAAATAACGATATATATATAGGATCAACGTGTCAAAATTTAAAACAAAGATTTCAATGTCATATAAGAAGATATAAACAATTTATAAATAATAAAACAAATAAATTAACAGTATTTGATTTATTTATTAAATATGGTGTTAATAATTGTAAAATTGAACTTATTGAATTATATAATTGTAATTCTAAAAATGAATTAGAATTAAAAGAGGGTTATTATATTAAAAATAATAATTGTGTTAATAAATATATAGCAGGTAGATCTAAACAACAATATAGAATTGATAATAAAGAAAAAATTAAAAATAATAAAAAAATTTATTATATCAAAAATAAAGATATTATTAAAGAAAAAATTAAAATTAAAAAATTAAAATTAAATAATTTTAATGATGATAATAGATGATTACATAGTGAATATATTTTTTTATTATGATAAGTTTATATCTTAATTATATATATTATGTATATAATTTATAGAATATGCAGGGTATGCAGGGTGAAATAGTAAAATTTAGTATAATATTATAATTTTTATAAATATTAGTAATTTAATCAAAATCACTATGTATATACTACACACTATGTAATTAGTAATTTTTATATAAATATAGATGTATTTATATAATAACTTTTAAAAAATTATAGATATTTATATCTTATATGATCATAAAATTATAAAGAAATATTATTATAGTCTTTTCTTCTAAATAAAATTTTAATTGAAGCGGCACAATTTGTATTAAGATAAAGAGGATGTAAATTACCATAATAATCTTTCCAATATGCACTGATTTCAATAGCACTAATCGGTGAATTACCAGTTAAAGAAATTAAACGATATTCTGAACTTGGTATATATAATATATTAGGTTTATATCTATTTAATGCATCCACATTTACGACATAATCACTAATGATATTTCCGATGTTTGAATTAGTACTTATACTTGGATTTTGAACCCCAAATATTTTTGGTTGACCAATATTAGTACTAATTATAGGTAATAAACTTGTAGTAAAGACGATACTCATAATAGGATTCCATAAGGCTATTGTAGTTCCTTCTTGATAAGTTTGTAAAACATTATAATTTGTTAAATTCAAAACATTATTATTATTATTATTAAATATACTTAATAATACATTTTTTCCATTTTGGGAATTATTAGATATAACTGTTGATGGAAATGTATTAAATAAATTATATAATGGTGAGTTCATATATAATTTTATAGGATTATTTATATTTAAATCATAACCAGCCTCATCACAGTCCAATATAGCAACAAAATTATTAGGATCAAATTCCATAAATGGTGGTATTAATGAAGGTAAATTATCTCCTCCAGCAATTACTTTATTATTTAAATTTGTTAAACATGTCTTAAAACATAAATTTAACATATTTATAAATGATTGATAATGTGATAAAAAATAATAAGATGATGTAAGATCTTGAAAATCAAGCGGGGGTTGTGGTAGTGATTGTGTAAGATCATCAGGTATAAAATAAATATATTCTTGTTGTTCATAATTTTTATATGTTAATGTAACACTATAAATTAACAAATTTATATCTGATTGACCTAATTGAACTAATGGAATAAATACAGGTAAACTATTACCAGTTTGAACTTCAAATCGAACAACACTCATATAATAATCTTCGGGCTTATGAAGATATGCATTCGATCTATTTTCAGTAAAACTAATAGGAATAGGGGCATTATTTCCTTTTAAATCATTATTAATAATTTCAAGATCATAATATACATTTACAGGTTCTATATAAAAATTAGTAGTCATTATATATATTAATTAATAAAATAATATTTTAAAATATTATTTATATTATACAAATAAAATAATATAAAAAATAATAAATATATATAATTAAATGTCATTAACAAAAAAAGAAAAATTACAAAAAAATAAAATAATAATACAATGGAAATATTTTTTAGTAGAATTTTAATATAGATTATTTATATTAAATATAATATAAAAATATTTTTTAGTAGAATTTTAATATAGATTATTTATATTAAATATAATATAAAAATATTTTCTTAATATATTATATAATGCAATATATAATATATGATAAACAAATTAATGAACTTGTTGGAATTTTTAAAACTTATGATGAGGCATTTATTCATTTTATAAATTTTAATTTATTAGAAAGATTAAAATATCTTAAAAATAAATTAATGAATGAAGAATTTAACTGTGATAATATAGATTTTATAAGAGATATAGATATTTTAATAAATGATATATGTACTAATTTATATAGTGAAAATATTGATGTTCAATTTTTAAAAGATAAATTAAATTTAGCTCGTGATTATCTACATATAAAATATGATAATAAATATAATATTAATTGTAATATATTATGTTTTTATGATAATAAACAACGTAGTATTTTTTTAAATAAAATAGTCTAAAGAATTAATAACCAAATTATTTAATTGTAATTTTTCTAAATTATTTAAATATGAAGAAAAGGATGGGAATAATTGTTTATAATAATTTCGTGATGATATATTTAATTTATTATTAGAATTATCAATATCACAACCTCCGCTATATAATAATTGATAACATAATAATGAATTATGTGATTTAATTAAATATCGTTCATTAGAAACAAAAATTATATCTAAAGTAAAATTATTATTCATTTTTTTAGTTAAATCTTCTGGGGGTTTATTATTAATTGTTTGTATTAAACTTAAAAAAACATCATCAGAACAACATAAATTAATACATTTATATAATGGTGTAAATCCATTATTATTTATTATATTAATAGAATTATCTGATAATAAATATCTTGCTAATCTAATAACTTGTCCATTATTAGAATATATACTTGAAAAAATTAAATTTTCTCCTAATAAATTTTTATAATTAATATTTGGATTTGTTGTTAATAATAATTTAATAATTTCTAAATTACCTATTTGAAATGAATAAAAGAAAGGAGTACCAATTATATTTGAATTTAATAATGGTTCATCATAAATTAAATTTAAATTATTTTTTATCCATAATATATCATTATTAGTTATTGATATATATACTTTATTTGAATTATCTGGAAGTAAATATTTAATAAAAGGATTTTGATAATTATATTTTTCTAATATCTGAAGTATTGTAAAATTTGATGAATAATTTAAAGTTAGGTCCATCCATCCATTATTTGTTAAATATTCAATAACTAAATTATTTTGAAGTATAATTGAAGGTATTATAAATTTTTTAGGATTTGCATTATTTAATATTAAATATTTAATAATTGTTAATTTACTGAATTCATCTATATTATTATTTGATAATGATGAATTATATACATCATCTATTATATTATTATCAATATTTAGATATATCCATTGAACTAAATAAAAAATACCTGAAAAACAAGAATTTTTTAATAATGACTGATTATATTTACAATTCATATTTATTAACATTTTTGTACATTCAATTTTACCATTATAACAAGAATAATCTAATAAACTCATATTACCAATATTATTATTTAATAAATTTTTATCATTATTAATTAATGTATTTAATGATAGAGCATCATCAGAATTTATAAAATTTAAAATATTCATATTTGACATTATATAAATATATATATATAAAAAAACTCCCTTTATTTGTATTTTATAAATAATAAATGACTAAAAAAGGGGCTTAGATTTTTAATTTATATTTAAAAGTAAATATAAATTAAAAATTTTAAAATTTTTAATATTTATTTATAAGATTTTTAATATTAAATATTTTTTGCCCCTTTTTTAGTAATTATTTTACAAATATACTCCCTTTTTATATTTATTTTATAAGTAATTATTTTATAATTAAATATTATTATATATAATTATAATTAAAGAAATAGAATTTAAAAAATAAATATATAATATTTATTATATGATTAAAAAAAATTCAAAAAAAAATAAAAAAATATTATTATTAGAAATATATATAAATTTATTAGAAGAACAAAAAGATTTATTAAATAAAATTATTAATTTAATAGAAAATAATTAATTTAATCAAGATCATTATTTATTTCATCATTAAAATTATATTTTATATTAGTATAATATTTAATTCTTGTATTTAATTTATTAATATTTAATTTTTCCATATTTTTAGAAAAAACAACAGGACTTAATTTACTTTTACAAAATGTTGAATTATTATAATTATTTAATAATTCAGTTGAATTAATTTTATCATCAATTTTATCAGTTTTTACTAATGTATAATTAAACCATTCATTTAATATATTATTTTCATTAATATATTCTTCGTTATCTTTTAATATTGATTTTGGTATTATTAACTCTTCCTCATTTTTATATTTATAAGCATTTTCTATTAATAATAAAATAAATGTTGTTATAAATTCATATGTATTAATATTATCTTTTAAATTATAATCTATAGGTTTTTGTATTGATTTATTAGTTATTAAATTTTTATCAATAAATTCGAATGGATATCTAATTATAACTAATCTTCTTCTAATACCTCCATCAATAGATGATAGATGCGGGATATCATTACAACCAATATGAAGAGTAAAATTTGGTTTAAAATTTATCATTTTAGGACCATATAATGCTCGTGCAGATAATTCATCATTACCACTATAAGCTTTTATATTAGCATTATTTATTTTCTTTTCACTATCATCAGGTTCAGATACATTTACATATTTACTATACTCTAAACTTAATAATTCTGGGTCACACCCTCCTTTTTTTATACTTCCATTTAAAAAATTATTACTTACTGTTTTATAATATTCAGATCCAAGACTACTTTTAATCATAGACTGTAACAATCCCTTGCCGTTACCGCCTCTTCCACTATGGATGTAGAATTTTTCATTTTTATTATTAAATAGACTTTTTGAGGTTATTTTTAACCAAAAATTTACAATTTCATCATCTTCAAAAATTGAATATATAATTTTATTAATTTTTAATTTTACATCTTCATTAATTTTTTTAATTTTAATTTCATCATTTATAATTTCATATTTTAATTCATATCCTGTTGTTATAGTTATATAATCATCTTTATTAATAAATCGGAATTTGTTTAAATTATAATCATATAATATATTCTGAAATGCTATATAATTTTTATTATTTAATTTAGTATTTAAATTTTCAATTAAATAATAAGATTGAATATTTATAATTGTATTTTTTACAAAGCTTGTTGATCCTACTAATTTAAAATAATTATTATATTTTGTTAATTTTTCTGTATATTTTTTATCTTCAATATCTAATAATGCAAATTGTTCTTTACCATATTCTTTTAATTGTTTAGATATATCATTACACATTGAAATGGGGTATTTATCACCTCTACTTATTAAAATGTTATTATCATTATATTCAAACCAACCTAATTCATAACTATATATATATTTTTTAGGAGATATATTATAATATAATAATCCCAATGTATAATTATCTAATGATAAGCACCAAAAATCTTCACGTATTTGTGATAATTCTTTAAATAATTCATAATTATCTTGTTTTAACCAATAATATAAAGTTGAAATTTTATAAGCATCTTTAGATTTTATATTTTTTAAAATTTTTTGATTACTATTGTTATTATATTTTTTACTTTTTCTACTAAAATAATCAAATAATTCTAAATTCAAATTTTCATTTATAAATATAAAATATGTTATTAACCAATAATTATAATTATCATAACGTTCAGAACTTAAACCATCTAATAATCTTATTAATATTGTTTCTTGTTTATCTAAATTTTTATTGTTAATTAATTTGCTATCATTTTTATTATTAATTATTTTATCATAATTTTTATTATCATTATTATTATTTTTTTTATGTTCTTTATTTGTATCAATAATATCTTTAGCATTTAATATTTTTGTTAATTCATCAAATTCAGATCTTTTTAATAATGGTATATTTTCAAGTGTTGAATTTTTCCATTCTCCGATAATACACGAAGAACCATAAAAAATTTCCCCCCCATCAAATTTTAGTTGTGAATTTTTAAGATCATTATAATCATCATTATTAATTTCAAACCAAAAATGTTTTTTATAATAATGATTTTTATTGAATGATGATGTAATTGAATTTACATTATATAAATTATTATCTTTTAAGTATTTTTGAATTTTTATATAACTTTCTTCATCATCTGCATCAAATATTATATATTTGTCTCTATTACATCTATAATAAATTTGATTATATTTATTATTAGATTTTCTTTTATCATTTTTTTCATTTAATTTTTCTGTATTTTCTTCATAATGCCAGTCATAAAATAATCCATTGATTATTTTTTTACCACTTTCTTCGTCTTTTTCTATATTTAAATAAATATGTTTTGTATCTTTTAAAATTTCTGTAATTAATTTCATTATAGTATATATATATTATATATTATAATATTTCTTTATATTATTTTATAATTAAATATTAATATTAAATCAGATGAATAAATAATTAAATAAAAAATTATAGATCTAATTTAATATGATTTTTATTTTTATTTAAAAATGTCTGATGTCGTTTTGTTTTTTGATGTGTATATTTATTAAAATAAGTATAAGTTGACAAACAGATGTTGCAAATTATTTTTTCTTTTAATTTATCTTTATTTTTTGTTATAAATTTATTTACATATTCTGTAGATTTTTTTTTATTTTTTGTCTTAATTTCAGTATTATTAAGATCATTTACATCTATATTTATATTTTTTTCATCAGATAATATTGTATTATCATCTTGATTAAAATTATCATTAATAGTAGGTTTATTATTTAAATTTAATTGGTTAAATATTAAATCCATTATATATATATTATAATTATATATATAATTATACTTTTATATTATTATATAATTAAATTATTATATAATTATATAATTAAATTTTTACCAGTTAATTTAACATATTTATCATTAAGTAAGATGAATTCATTATATAAATCATCAATTATTTTTTTATTTTTTGTTTTATTAATAATTTTAGCTTTACCTAACATTTTATTAACAAGGCCTCCAGTATTTGTTGTAAAATTCATAATTTTATATGTAGATGGTGATATATTTTTTATAATATTTTCCATAGATTGAAATAAAAAATTTTCAGCTTGTTTAGTATATAAATTTTCTGTGATTAAACATTCTTTACAAAAAACTTGACAATTATTTTTAAGACCATCATATAAAAAAAATTTATTATCTCCTATTCTTTTACGTGTGTTATCTAACATATGATTAATTGAAAATTTTTTATTATTTAAATATAATTTAAAAAATTCTGTGTCTTTATTAGTTTTATAATCAGTAGATACATTTATAACTTCATTTTTTTCTATTATTAAATTTTTATTAGATCCTATATTTGCTATAAGTGCTAAATGAAATAATTTATCATATCCATTATCTTTTAATAATTTATCCCATTTACCTAAACTAATAATATTTAAAGATTTATTAATTATATCCATAATTGGTGTACGTGCAATTGTTAATTCTTTTATATCAACATTACCATATTGAGATAACATTTTTGTTGTTTTATTATTATAAAATTTTTTAGGACTAAAAAAATCTTTTATCATATTTATTGGTTTATTTATTAGATCTCTAATTCCTGATCCTTTTAGATGTTTATGTTCATCTTTTAATTCTCCAAAAATTAATGTTATTCCATTTTTTAATTTTTTAGTTTTAAATAATTTAAATTTAGTTTTTGGTATATTTCTAAATCTAAAACTTAATTTTGTTTCTCTATAAAAATGTTTATTAGGATTCATAAATTTTTCTACTTCATTTTTTGCATTTTCTAAATTCCATTTATCTTTTTTAAAAATAATTGCATGTAAAGCCCAATTACTATCTTCTTTATTTTCTATATTTTCCATATTATATATATTAATTTAATAAAATTAAAAATGATATAAAAATATAATAATATATTTATATTGAAATTGTATATAAAATATTCTACTTTATATTATTGTTTTTGTCCCATAGTTATGATATAATTAATAATATAATTCATATATAAAAACATACAATTTCATATTATATTATAATTTTATTAATTATAATATTACCATAAAATATAATAGCTTAATGATGCTGGTGATAAATTATTATTTGTTTTTTTCATAACATTATAAGATCTTTTTCTATAATTATTAGATTTTAATTTAGTAGTACCATCATCAATTTTATTTAAAAATTCAAGCCAAGCATATATAATTTTATCTTTATATGAAATTTTACCAAAATTAATACCATCATAATTTAATTTATGTTTTCCATCATTTGATATAGATAATAAATTAGGATTATAATTATTTAATTTAGCTTTAATTTTTGCAAGATTTAAATATTCTTCTAAAGTTAATTTATATTCATTTAATTGTTTTTTAAATAAATTTTTATTTTCATTATAAATAATAGCTTTCATTTGTTTTTTTGCATTTTCTAATGATAAATTTTTATTAGAAAAACATTTATCATTATTTAATTTACAAACTTTATAACCATTATTAAATTTTTTAATTTTATAAGGCATATAAATTATACTTGTATATTATTTATAGAATCATCATTATTATTATGTGTTATTTTTGGTTCATTTTCTATTTGTCTATCTATTTCAATACAACAACATTTTATTTTATTACATTTACTTAAAAAACAATATCTTACCATTAATGCAATTAATGCAATTAATCCTGTAGATAATGAAGAAAAAAATACAATATTATTACTGTCCATATATTATACTTATTATAATTAAAATATAATAATTTAATTATTTATTAACAAATATAGTATTATTATTTACTTGGGATATATAACCTGAAGCCATACCACTCATATTAATTAATAATGAAATGGGATTTATATTTATAGATGATAAATATACATTAAAATATAAATTAAAACATTGAGAAGAATTATAATATAATAAAATCGGGACTGTTGATGTAAATGTATTATTTTTAGACGGCACAAAAGAAAAATAATTATATAAATTTGAATTATTAATAAATGTTGAAGCTGGTTGATTACTTATATAAAAATATGCTGTTAAATTAGATACAAATGATGTTGAAGTCATTTGTATATTAATATTATTTATAAATAATTCTAAAGTTTTAATATCAGTATTTTGAATAGGTAAATTAAATAAATATGTATATACTTGTAAAGATGATATATTTATATTTAAATTTGTAAAATATTGTTTATATATATAAACAGGCATTGGAGTTAATGATGTGTAATGTAAATTTGTACATGTTAAATTATTAACACCACTTATATCTTGATTATTTGCATTATTACCATTTTGTAATATATCTGATAATGTTGATGTTGTTTTTGGTATTGGAGGGTCTAAATTTGTATAATGTAATGTATTTAAAGTTAAATTATTTACATTAATTATATCTTGATTTGTTGCATCATTTCCATAAGTTAAGACCTGTGACAATGTATCTGACTGATTTGATATAAAATTTAATAATGATGCAGTTAAAATAATTCCATCTAATACATAACCTGAACAACATAAATAAAAAGATGGTTCAGATAAAGTCTGTCTAAATGTTAAAATTTCAGTACCATTAATATATGTTCTTAATTGAGTATTAAATAATTTTAAAATAATATTTAAACTTGTATAAGATGATGTTATATAAACCCCTTGATTTCCATTTATGATTTGATATATTAAATGTTGTGATGGATACCAAAAAATTCCATATTTAACAGTTGAAGACTGATATATATCAGAAAATCCAAAAAATACTGAATTAGATAATGAAGATGAATCTTGAAAATCAAGATCTACAGTTGCTGTCGGAAATGTAATATTTTGATTTGAATAAAATCCTACTTTAGGATCGGCATGACCCATTAATATTGTTGATGAATTTGGTTGAGATGTATTAGATCCTATTAATGAATAAGTTATACCTGATGTTGATATAGGAGGATCTAATTGAGTATAATGAATTATATTACCAGTAATATCATTATTAACATTTAAGTTTCCATCAATATTAACATTATTATCAAATTTAATTCCTAATATATTATTTGTTTTTAATTCTAATACATTATTCCCTCCATCTAATATATTTAAATTTTCTAAATTATAAGAATTAGCATTTAAAACTTGTTCTAATGGATTAGTTAATCCCTTATTTGCTATATCATTTATTTGATTTTGTAAATTATTTAATTTTAAATTAATATTCCACGACATTTTATTATATTATATTAATAAGATTTTTTTTATTAATATATTTATATAATTATGAATAAAAAAAAAGAAAAACAAATAATAAAATATGCTTTATCCGATGATGAAATTAAAAAATATATACCTAATACAAAAATTGTTAAATATTCTGATCTTAAAAAATATAATAATATAAGAGATCTTTTACCTTCTAATAAATCAACCGCTTTAATTTTATATGAACATGCCCCAAATATTGGACATTGGACTGCTATAATGAGATATTTAAATAAAAAAGGAATAGATACAATAGAATTTTTTGATAGTTTAGCGGATGATGGAAGACCAGATTCTGAATTAAAATGGTTATCAAATCAAGAAAATCAATTATTAGGACAAAATATACCATATTTAACAAATTTATTAAATATATCAAAAATACCTGTTATTTATAATAAATTTAAATTTCAATCTGAACATAATAAAAAAGATGGTAAGAATATTAACACGTGTGGACGTCATTGTGTTTTAAGAATAAAATCTTTATTAGATTGTGATTATGATCTACAAGATTATTATAAATTTATGAAAAGCATTAAAAAAGATAGTGATAATACTTATGATCAAATTGTGTCACATCTCACATTTGATACATCATAATTATTTTGTTAATTTTTTAATTATATTAGTTTTTATTTTATCATCTTCGTCATTCAATAATCGTATTTCGTGTTCTGTCATATTGACCATTGGATAGTTTTTAAATATAGTAGCCCATCTTGATTTAGAAAATTTATTTTTTATAATATCTTCTTTTTCAAGACCTATTTGATCTATTAAAAATTTTTTCATTTTTCCATTATTTCCAGAATGAGGAAAATATGTAATACTGTGACATTCGTTTAAAATTCGTCTTGTAAATGTTCCATTAGATGGAAGATGATTAGTAAGTATACATGAGAGATTTTCATGGCGGCCTATTTCTAAAACTTGATTTAAAATACTATAAACTGCTTGTTTTAAATTTTTATCTGAAATACAATCTATATCATCAAAAATTACTAATGAATTTTTTAGATCATATATATTAATAGGATCATCTATTAGACTTTCTTTATCTATTTTAAAACGTTTAACTTTTAACTCATCTAATGTTTGATCTTCTTTTAATGCTGAAAATATAAATATAGGATTATTTGGATATAAATTTTTATAAATTTTAATATAATTAGATGCATATGTTGTTTTTCCTGAGCCTGATGGACCTGTTATATATAAAATAGATCTTTCTGTATGTGGATTTGGAACTTGTTGTAAACAACCATCTTCGACTTTAATATTATTTATATTTGTTTTTAATTTATTTAATTCAGGAATAACTGAAATTATTTTTTTATTCTGTTTTCCTCCTTCTATTCTTGCTAAAATATTACCATTTTTATCATATGATAATGACATATTTATATAATTAATATTTATAAAAAAAATCTATTTAAATATATATGAATTATAACACTAATTTTAAAATTGAATTAAAAAATAATTTTAAAGATAAAAATGTTAGCGATACATCGACACATCTTTATTTAAGAAATTTAGAAAAACTTAATGATAATTTACCTTTAAAAAACCTTAATTTTTTAAATAATGTTGATGATATTTTAAATAAATTAAAAGATTATAAACCTAATACATATAGGTCTTATTTAATTAGTATTTGTTCATCTTTAAAATTTGACAAATCTAAAAAAAATATTAAATTATATGATAAATATTACAAATTATTAGATGAAGTTAATAAAGATCTTAAATTAAAAGAAAAACAACAATTAAAAAGTGATACACAAAAAGAAAATTGGATTACTTGGAATGAAGTTGAAAATGTGTATAAAAATCTTGAAAAAGAAGTTAATACATTTAAAAATTTAAAGCAACTTAATCTACATAAATATAATATTTTATTAGATTATGTTGTATTATCATTATATTATTTTATCCCGCCTAAAAGAAATCAAGACTGGACATTAATGAATTTAATTTATAAAAATAATAATGTTTTATCTATTGATAAAAATTATTTGGATTATTCTGATGAAAAATTTATTTTTAATAAATATAAAACATCAAAAACAAAAGGAATTTTAACTGAGGATATACCTACTGAACTTATGAAAATTTTTGATCTTTACTTTAAATATCATCCATTACTTAAAAATAAAAAAATTAATAAAAATACAAATGTACCCTTACTTGTTTATAATAATGGAAATCCATTATCATCTGTTAATTCAATTACAAGAATTCTTAATAAAATTTTTAATAAAAAAATTGGTTCAAGTATGTTAAGACATATTTATTTATCATCTAAATATGCAACTAATATTACTGAAATGAAAAAAGATGCTGATATTATGGGTCATAGCATTGATACCCAAATTAATAATTATATTAAAAATTAAATTTATTTAATTTTATGATCATATTAAGATATATGTGTGCGTGATATTTAAAATTATATTTTAATATTAATAATTAAATTTATTTAATTTATTTTATAATTATATGATCATATTAAGATATATGTGTGTGCGTGATATTTAAAATTATATCTTAATATAATCTGTTATTATATAATATAATATATAAAAGCATAGTATGCAGTGTGTGCAGTGTGTGCATAGTGAAAATAATAAAATCCTATAATATATATAATTTTTATAATTATTATAAGATTTATCATTTTCACCCTGTTCATCCTGCTTATGCTGTTTTATATATATAAAATTATATAATATAAGATTAATATAAATCTTATATTATATATTATTTCACCCTGCATAATATCTTATTACATCTTAAGGGCTTTAAGTAAATATTTTTTTATCTGATATACTAAATTTAAAACATTTATATCTTGAATTAATTTTATAATTTTTTGTTATAAGTTTGCATCCAAAAGGGATTTTTTTATTAAATAATTTTTCTATAATTTCTAAAATCATATTTATTATTATGATTGGTTCATCTGGATCAAATATTATATTTGTATGTTTAGGTATGTATGATAAAAAAAGTTTATCATTAATAGCTACAGTATCTATTTCTATATTTTTTATATTTACTGGTATATTTATTTCTTTAGTATCTATTATTAATTTATCTATTTGTATATTATCATCTTTAATAATATCTAAACTATTTAATTTACTTAATTTTATTGTTTTGTAGTGTTTCATTTTATAATTATATATAATCACAATTCTTTAAGTAGTTTTATAATTAAATATTTAAGATATAAAAAAATATATAAATTAAATTAAGATGTAAAAAAGACCATAAAAATATTTTTAATATATTTACATCTTGATGATATAAATTAATAAAAAATTTTGTAAGATGTAAAAAAGATCATAAAAATATTTTTAATATATTTACATCTTAAAAAATAAATTAATATTTTAAGGGGCTTTTTGTTGAAGAGCATAAAAAGACCATAAAAATATTTTTAATTAAGATGATAAAAGACCACACGCAAAATAATTTAAGGGGGTTATATACAAATATTATTTTAAGATAATAATTTTAAAATAATAAATTTTTAAGATGTAAAAAAGACCATAAAAATATTTTTAATATATTTACATCTTAAAAAATAAATTAATATTTTAAGGGGGCTTTTTGTTAAAGATCATAAAAAGACCATAATTTTATTTTTTACTATGATGACAAAAGACCACGCCAAAAATATTCTAAGGGGTTATATACAAATATTATTTTAAGATA
>Ga0214206_1000231_pt1 | contig 15643 bp, 19 predicted proteins | sample TroBogEpilimnion_26_FD_153044 | JGI IMG/M metagenome (GOLD analysis project Ga0214206, IMG submission 153044) | Freshwater microbial communities from Trout Bog Lake, WI - 07JUL2009 epilimnion | ecosystem: Environmental > Aquatic > Freshwater > Lake > Epilimnion/Euphotic zone | place: Trout Bog...
GTAACTACTAAAGTATCTTTGGATCAATGGAACGGTGATAGTAACATTGCAAAGAATCTTAACTGGGCAAACGTTCAAATGATTTGGATCGAGTACGCTTGGTACGGTGCCGGTACGGTTAGATTCGGAGTAACTGCAAATAGCGAACAATACGTATTACACACATTCAATACGGCTAACATAGCTCAAGGACCTTGGTCTAGAACTGGTAACTTACCAGTTAGATACGAAGTAAGAAACAGTGGATCTATCGGTCAAACAATCGCAGCTCCTACTACTTTCGTACACTACGGTGTATCTGTGGTAGTTGAAGGTGGTCGTGATCCACAGAGAGGTTTCACTTACTCTTACGGTATTAACCCAACAGCACCAAGAGGTAGAACTGTACCACAAGGAGCTTTCAGATATCCAGTGTTATCTATTCAAAATAGAACGATGGGTACTCAAGAGTATACTCAAGCTTCTGCTGCAATTACATCGGCAACAACGTCTAGTATGACTGTAACTGGAACTCCATGGACAGCAAATCAATGGTTAGGTAAATGTGTTTATTTCATAACTGGATCTCAAACAGCTCGTATTATTAGCAACACTAATAACACACTTAACTTCGTTGATATTGTTACCGGTCTTCCTATGACTCAATCGGCTCAAACCGCAGGTAGTCAATACACTATCGGTCTTGTAAACAGAGGTCAAATTTTACCATTGAACTTGGTAATTTCAACAGATAACATTTGTACAGTAGAGTTGATTTCAAGTACTCCTAATAACCCGGTAGTATTAACAGGATCTAACTTCGTACCGATGAGTACATTAGGATCTCCTAACTCTTTCGTAACAAGAGACATCTCTGCAACTGGAATGAACTCTGGTAGTGGTGAAGTTGTATACGCTTTCGTTGCACCAGCAGGTGGATCTGGTTTACAAGTATTTGACTTAAGTAACTTCTTCCCATTGTACAATACAATTAGAGGTAACTTACCTGACATTTTAACAGTGGCTGTAAGTACTGCCAATACTGCATCTAGCGTTGGTTGTCACTTCGTAGGTCAAGAGGCAATGTCTTAATCACATAGATTTTATATTTTATACTTAATAAGGTATATTGTATATTAGTAGAATAATCAAACTACTGAATACAATGTACCTTATTTTTTTATCTATAGTACGTAAAACCAAGACTTTATACCGAAGTCTTTCTTTTTTATTCGATTACCATATTGGATACTTTATGTACAATGGAAATATGACCCATCGTTGGGAACAATATATGAAAGATACTTACCCTGAAAAATTTAAACAATATAAATAATGCAAACAAGACCACAGCCACAGCCACAAGTAGACTTAACAAAAACTACCGCTATACAATGTGATTCATGCGGACACAACGTATTTAGTCCAGGACTTTTACTTCGCAAAGTAAGTAAGTTCGTATCTCAAGATGGAAGAGACGGTGTATTGCCAGTTCAAACATTCCATTGCGTTAAATGCGGACACGTTAATCAAGACTTTTATCCTCCTGAATTAGTAATTAAAGACACAAATGAGAAGTAATAAAGATTTATACGGAGACAACGTAATCTATACAAAAGAAAATACAAGACAGATACTAAAGACAGATTCTATTGTTGATTCTATTGTTGATGAGTTTATCGATAGATCAAGAGTGGGTAAGTTAAAATACAATACCGACCTTGATAGAACCGATCTATCGTTATCAGAGTGGTTACAACATGCAATAGAAGAACACATGGACGCAATATTGTATTTAAAGAAAATCAAATCTACCATAGACGGTAAAAAATAAGTTATGCCAAAAAGGGAATCCACCATAAATTACGCTTACCAAAAATCGGTATCGTACTCTCAGTATTCAATGTACAAACAGTGCAATTTTAGGTGGTACATGAACTACGTAAAGAAGCAGCGCGTATTCAAACCTTCCATTCACACTCTATTCGGTACTAGCTTTCACGAAACTATTCAAGAATACCTACGCTTAATGTACGAAGAGTCCGTTAAGAAGTCAGAAGAGTTCGATTACGAGACCTTTCTTAAAGAGCGCATGATTGCCAATTACAAGGAAGAGATGGAGAAAAACAAGGACGAGCACTACGTTAACAAGGAAGACTTCAACGCTTTTATCCAAGACGGTATCAATATCATGTCTTGGGTCAAGAAGAACAGGAAGAAGTACTTTACTACGAAGAAAGTCAAGTTAGTAGGCATCGAGATTCCAATGGAGCAATACATAGTGGACGATATTCCCAACGTCATCATGCAGGGTTACATAGACATCATATTCTATGACGAAGATTTGAAGAAGTACACAGTTATCGATTTCAAGACAAGCACAGCTGGGTGGAAAGATTCCGATAAAAAGGACGAGACCAAGCTTAGTCAGTTATTACTCTACAAACACTTCTACTCAAGAGCTTTAAAGATAAGTCCAGAAGACGTGGAAGTAATGTTCATGATTGTTAAGAGAAGACCGTTTATAAGCGACGATTTCCCAACTCACTGGGTACAGGAAATAAAACCAGCGCAAGGCAAGGCGAAGTTAAAGAAAGCGGTAGAGGACTTCGAAGCGTTCGTAAGGGATTGCTTTACACCCGATGCCAAATTCATAGACAAAGAATACCCAAAGAATTTTGACGGTTGTAAGTGGTGCGAGTTCAAAGACAAGCCAGAAATTTGCTCTAAATCCTAATTATTTTATATATCTAGATATATTTACACATTTATGTAGATATTTATAGGAAACAACAGTATGACACTAATAAAACCAAAAAGGGCGACTACGTCCCTGAAGATCCCTGAAACACTTTACGAGGACTTCAAAGTAACATGTATAAAGTCTAAGATGAACTTACAAGAAGTTGTGGAGAGAGCCCTATATCTCTATATGACTGACGAGGGATTCAGAAAGACCATATACAATCAAATCAATACGCATTACACAGGATCTGAGAATGCAGGATTAATAAAATAAAAATCAAATCAACGTTATGATAGAAGGTTACATACCACAAAAAGACAGGAAAAAAATCCTGTTGTTATGCGACGACATTAGAATGACCAGCGGTATATCCACAATGGCAAGAGAGATAGTAGTAAGTACTGCTCACGTATTTAATTGGATAAATTTAGGAGGTGCAATCAACCATCCTGACCAAGGTAAAAGGTTGGACATCTGCGATGATACCAACAACATCTTGGGTATCAAAGACTCTTCGGTGTTCATATACCCAATCAGCGGTTACGGTACGCAAGAGTTAGTAAGAAACATGATTCAGATAGAGAATCCGGATGCAATCATGATATTCACCGATCCAAGATATTGGACATGGTTGTTCCAAATGGAGAACGAGATCAGAAGAAGCATGCCAATTATTTACTTGAATATTTGGGACGATTTACCGGCTCCGTTATACAACAAATCTTTCTACGAGTCATGCGATACTTTGTTCGCGATATCCAAGCAGACAAAGATTATCAACGAACTTGTATTGGGCGAAAGTATCAAAGAGAAGATCCTTAAGTACGTTCCTCACGGAATCAACGAGAAGCACTTTTTCCCTATCAACGAATTTATGGTAGAGGAATACGCAAAAGTACAAGAGTTAAAGCAAAGAGTATTCAAAGGCAAAGAGTACAATTTCGTATTATTCTATAACGCAAGAAACATTAGACGTAAGTGCGTATCGGATTTAATTGCTGCATGGTCTTCTTTCTGCGATGAGATCGGAGCGGAGAAAGCTAGCAAGTGCGTGTTGTTAATGCACACTCAAGCAATGGACGAAAACGGTACGGATTTACCAGCAGTAATTAACTTGCTTTGTTCAGAGGATCACAAGAACGTAATCATTAACGACGATAGATTACCGGTAGATCAGATGAATTTAATGTACAACTTGTGCGACGCTGTTGCTTTAATATCTTCTAACGAAGGTTGGGGATTGAGTTTAACAGAAGGCATGATGTGCGGAAAACCTATCATCGCTACAGTAACAGGAGGAATGCAAGATCAAATGAGATTCGAGGACGAAGAAGGAAATTGGTTCACGCCGACCAAGAAAATCCCGTCTAACCATTTTGGAACTTATACCAATCACGGTAAATGGGCATTCCCAGTATTTCCTACGAATATGAGCTTGGTTGGATCGATTCCTACTCCTTACATTTGGGACGATAGAGCTGACTTTAGAGACATCGCCAACAAAATTGGAGAAGTGTACGAATTGAAAACGGAAACTCCTGCTAATTACGAAGAAGCTTCTAAAGCAGCTCGCGAATGGGTATCTTCTGACGAATCAATGATGAGCGCAAGATGGATGGCCAAAAACGTAATCGATGGAATTAACGAAACGTTCGATAAGTTCAAACCAAGAGCTAAGTTCGAATTCTTTAAAGTAGAATCGTTAAAACCTAAAAGCATACCTCACCCTTTAACATATTAATCAGTTTATGAAACAATACGCAGTTATATCGTGTCCTTTAGACACATACTCAGGATACGGAGCCAGATCGAGAGATTTCGTAAAGGCCCTGTACGAATTAAAGAAAGACGAGTGGGAGATCGAAATCCTACCGCAACGATGGGGTGCAACTCCTTGGGGTTACATCGCAGACAACGAAGAAGAATGGGGATGGGTAATACCTTTGTTTAATACAACAGGTCAATTGAAGAAGCAACCCGATTTCTGGTGCCAAATTACAGTGCCTAACGAATTCCAATCGATCGGTAAATTTAACCTTGGTTTGACAGCGGGAATCGAGACAACACTTTGTCACGCTAGCTGGATCGACGGTGTTAACAGAATGAACTTAACTTTAGTATCTTCTCAACATGCAAAGAACGTATTCCAACAATCTACGTTTACAGAGACCAATCAACAAGGTCAGAAAGTAAGAGAGATCAAATTAGAAAAACCGGTTGATGTTTTATTCGAAGGTGCTGACTTGAACAAGTACTTCTTTATCGAGGACGAAAAGATTCCTGATACGGACTTAGTGACGACATTGGACACAATCAAAGAGGACTTCAACTATTTAGTGGTTGGTCACTGGTTACAAGGAGATTTGGGAGAAGACAGAAAGAATATCGGATTGACGATCAAAACTTTCTTGGAGACTTTCAAAAACAAGAAGAACAAGCCAGGAATGGTTCTAAAAGTATCAAGCGGTGGTGCAAGTATTATGGACAGAGACGCTATACTTGAGAAGATCGATCAAATTAGAAAAACTATCGACTCCAAAGATTTACCCAACTTGTATTTGATACACGGTGAATTGGACGACGAAGACATGAACTATCTGTACAATCACGGTAAGATCAAAGCAATGATCAGCTTAACAAAAGGAGAAGGATTCGGTAGACCTTTATTGGAGTTCAGCTTATCAAAGAAGCCAATCATTGTTACCGCTTATTCAGGTCACATCGATTTCTTGTTCGCAGAGTACACTTCAATGGTAGGTGGTCAAATAACTCAGATTCATCCATCTGCAGTAGTAGAAAATATGTTGATCGCAGAATCCGGTTGGTTCTCGCCTGATATCAAACAAGCGGAGTTCTATTTAAGAGACGTATTCGAAAAGTATACGAAGTATCAAGAAAAGGCCAAACAACAGGCACACAAATCAAAGACAATGTTCTCTTTCGAAGAGATGAAGAACGAATTGTCTAAGTACTTAAATATGGTACCCAAGCAAGTTGGATTGACATTACCTAAATTAAAGAAAATAGAAGTTAAAAATGACAAGTAAAGAATTCATTTTATGGCTTAAAGGATTCACTGAAGGAGTTCACGAATACAACGTGACTCCTAAACAGTGGACCCTATTAAAAGAAAAGTTGGCCGAAGTTAAGGACGAACCAACGTATTTGTCTCCGATTGAAACGCCTAATCCATTTATTACTCCGTATAAATACGATCCGTATAGAGTATATTGCGGTGATGCAGGTACCGGAACCCCAACTCCAGGATTCGGAGTAACAACCGGATACATAAGTCCCGTAACGAATACCACTCCACCGTACACAATAACTTCAGCGTCCTCTTTTCCAGGCACAATAACAACTACACCAGGGTACGATATGACTACTTTTGCTACATCAGGTAGTAACATCACATTTACAACAAACGGTAGTCCTAATTGGTACTCTACGTATTTTAACGATTTAAAACCAGACGACAATGATAGATAGTACATTAATGATGTGTCCTTTGTGCAGACAAGACGAGTGCTGCAACATAGAACCGATCAACGAGTTCCACAACAAGTACTCTTGCGTGGCTTGCGGATTCGAAACAAACGACTTGATGAGAGAAGGAGAGTTCGACTTCGAAGCGTACGAATCAGACGATGCTTTTCCAATGTTATATAAAGACATAAAGAGAACAGACGAAATACACAGAGTCTGGTACCCAATGACCATAAACATAAAGGGCAAAGGCACAGTGTACGCATTCGGTCACAACGTAGAAGACTGGCAGTGGAGAGCAACCAAAAGCGTTCCATTGACGGAAGACGAGTTGCAGTTGCCGAAGTACAAAGGACAGACTCACAAGTCTGATCCTTCTTCAACACAAGATTTCGGTCGTGACTTCTTCGAAGCATGCGATTACATTCAAATATTCGATATATGAGCAAAGTAGCCATCAGCTATGCAGTGACAGCCTGCAACGAGGATCAAGAGCTTGATAGATTATTACAGCAGTTGGTTAATTACGCTGACCAGGAAGACGAGGTGATCGTCCAAGTAGATTCGGATAACGTAACTCAGAAAGTATTGGACGTAATAGAGAAGTACAAGACACAGTTTACTTCGGACAATTTGATATTCGTTTCCACTCCGCTGAATAAAGACTTCGCTCACTTCAAAAATAATATCAAGTTTAATTGCAAAAAGGATTACATTTTCTTTATTGATGCAGACGAGTACTTGTCTTTACCATTAATACAGCATTTGAAAGGTATACTAGAAACCAACTCTGCTATAGAGTGCATTCACGTACCAAGGGTCAATACAGTAACAGGTTTAACGAAGGAACATATCGCTAAATGGAGATGGAACGTAAATAAGAAAGGCTACGTTAATTGGCCTGACTACCAAACCAGAATCTGTAAGAACACGGACAAGATCAAATGGGAAGGTAAAGTGCACGAGAGAATATGTGGATGCCAAATCTACACTTATTTACCAGATACCGACGAAACTTGGGCGTTGTATCACCCTAAAGACATCAAGAGACAAGAAAAGCAGAATAGTTTATACGATACTATATGAGTAAAGAATTAGTTATAGCGGCTTACGATAAGTACTTGGATTGGTTGGACGATATCGATCTTTCTACAAAGATTACGGTCTATAGAAAGGGAGACGAGACACCACAAAGAGAGAACGAGATCGAGATAGAATTAAACAGAGGAAGGTGCGTACACACTTTCTTTAATCACTTGCATATTAATTATGATAGTTTGGCGGATATTACTTATTTTGCACAAGACTATCCGTTCGATCATTGGCAAGACATCGTACAGGTAATAAACAACGATGCTCAAGATAGTCGATGCCAATTAAAGATAGGCGGATACTATGGATTCCATTGGAACACGATAACAATACCTTCTCCGTTAGGAGGTCGTATGTGGGACTTGAGCTTGTCCAAACAACACGGCGCAGGAAATGTATTAGTGTGTCAAAGCAACGGACAACCTCAGGACTCCAATCCAAACATAAACGTGGACAAATACTGGGACCTATTGTTTACCGACGAAAAGCCAACAGAGTACGAGTTCATGCCAGGAGGACACTTCGCTATTACCAAAGAACACGCTCACTTAAGATCTAAAGAATTCTACGAACTTGTGTGCGATCTGTTATTGGACGACGATAGTGCACCGTGGATGATAGAAAGATTAGAATGTTACATATTCAACCCAACATACAAATGATAAAATTAGAAAACATACAAGAGTTGGTAGGCAACCACGTAGCTCCTTACATTTATAATGCAAAGAACTTTACGCCCGGTATTACTCCAATTTATTACAGTGGTCCTTATTGGGACAACAAAGAAACCGAGGCCGCAATCGAAAGTTTCTTGAACGGTAAGTGGATTACCACAGGAGAAAAAGTATACAAGTTCGAGAACAGATTCAGCAAGAGATTCAACGTTAAGCACTCTCACATGGTAAACTCCGGTAGTTCTGCTAACTTAATATTGATCGCAGCTTTAAAGAGAAGATTCAATTGGGCAGACGACGACGAAATCATCGTGTCTCCGGTAGGGTTCGCTACAACAGTATCGGTACTTTACCAACACAGACTAAAACCTGTATTCGTAGACATCGAGTGGGACACACTTAACTTTGACTTGGATCAAGTAGAGGCAAAGATCACAGACAAGACGAGAGGTATATTCGTATCTCCTGTATTGGGTAACCCACCTAATATGGACAAATTAATTGCTTTAGCAGAGAAGTACGACTTAAAATTGATCGGCGATAACTGCGACAGTTTGGGATCAAAATGGGACGGTAAATTCTTGAGCGAGTATTACATCGCCTTTTCTAATTCGTTCTACCCAGCGCATCACATATCAACCGGAGAAGGCGGTATGGTATGCTCTAACGACGACGAGTTGAAGAAGCTGTTCGTTAGTCTTAGCTGGTGGGGCCGGGATTGCTACTGTATTGGATCTGCTAACTTATTGCCTTGCGGTACTTGCGGTAATAGATTCGACAAGTGGTTGGAAAACTACGATGGAGTTATCGATCACAAGTACGTGTTCAGCGAAATGGGCTACAACCTAAAACCATTGGATCTACAAGGCGCAATTGGATTGGAGCAGTTAGAGAAGCTGGATACTATGGAACAAAAGAGAAGGGACGCTAAAGCAAGATTGGAAAAGATCTTCACTGATAACATTCCTAACCTAAGAACTCCAAGTAAATTGGACAAAGCCGATCCTTGTTGGTTTGGTACTCCGTTTATATGCGATGAGCCAGGATTGAAGCACAGATTGGTCGCTTTCTTGGAAGAGAACAAGATTCAGACCAGAAACTATTTTGCTGGAAACATCTTAATGCACCCAGGATACGCATTCTTGGACGACTACAAGAACTACCCAGAGGCTAACAAAGTATTGGACAAAGTATTCTTCATTGGCGCAGCACCTCACTACACAAACGAAGTGTTCGAGTACATCGAAGAAGTTGTAAAAAAGTTTAAATAATGATTGAAGTATTCGGAGGAACCGGGTTCGTAGGGTCCGAGTTCTGTAAAAGATATAAAGACGAGTGCAATGTGGTACCGAGAGAAACCTTAGCAGTACCACAGGACTCAGCAGTACTGTACCTAATTAGTACTGTAGACAACTACAACGTATTGACCGATCCTTACGTGGACATCAATACCAACTTGATTCATCTAATGAAAGTATTGGACGCAAACAAGAACAACAACGTTACGTTTCATTTCGTTAGTTCTTGGTTCGTTTACGGCGAAGTAGATTTACCTGCAAGAGAGAATTCTTGTTGCAAGCCAAAAGGATTCTATTCGATTACCAAATTGGCCGCAGAGCAACTAATCGAGTCTTACTGTAAAACGTTCAAGATCAATTACACGATAACAAGACTTGGTAACGTAATCGGTAAAGGCGACGGTAAAGTGTCAAAGAAAAAGAACGCTCTACAATATTTGATAGACGAGATGAAGAACGATAGGGACATTAACCTATACGACGATGGAATATTCTATAGAGATTTCGTACACGTTGAAGACGTAGCAGATGGACTTAGATTCATCATAAACAAAGGCGTTAGTGGAGAAATATACAATCTTGGATCGGGATCTAAACCGATCTTATTCAAGGACGTTATCGATTACATACGTCAAGAGGTAAACTCTCACAGTCGTGTAGGAACCATGAAAGCCACAGAGTTTCACGATATAGTTCAAGTAAAGAACATGTACTTAGACTGTAGTAAGTTAACGAATCTTGGTTGGAAACCATCGAAGACAGTATTACAAGCAATAAAACAAACGTTATGATAAGTTATAAAAAGATCGGGCATTTTGGAAGATTGGGCAATCAAATGTTTCAGTTCGCTGCAACAGTTGGTATCGCTAGAAAAATAAACAAAGGCTTCGCATTTCCAAAAGAGAACACAGAAATACCAAGCGTAGAAGACTTTAAAGACGGAGTTACAAGAGAAGTGTATTTTGATTTACCAAAATATTTTCCCAATGTAACAATGACCTTGGCTCCATTAGATCAGATAGAAACAAATCACGTAGCGCAAGAACCAGGATTTCATTTCTTTCCAGAATTCTTTGCTATACCGGATCAGACCAATTTGATGGGATACTTTCAAACTGAAAAGTACTTCGAACACTGCTCTGATTTAATATTGGGATTTTTTCAATTCGATAGAGAAATAAAGAAAAAAGCAGAGAACGCATTACCAAAAATACCAGGAAACCCTGAGCTGGTATCGGTTCACGTTAGAGTGGGAGATTACAAAGCACTACAACAGTTTCATCCGGTAATGGACGCAGATTATTATTTCAGCGCAATGATGGAATTCAGCGACGAAGATCATAACACAGACAAGTACTTTGTAGTATTCTCTGACGATATAGAATATGCCAAGAGTTTATTCGGAGAATCGGAAGGCATAATCTATATGGAGAATAACGAACCCGAAGTAGACATGTGTGCAATGAGTATGTGCCATCACAATATTATAGCGAACAGTAGCTTTAGTTGGTGGGGTGCATGGTTAAACGATAACATAAATAAAAAAGTAGTGGCTCCAAAGAAATGGTTTGGACCTGCCTACAATCACAATACAAAAGATTTATACCCTGAATCATGGATCGTAAAGTAAAACCCTTCTTTAGCATAGCGATTCCGACTTGGTCGATCAACGGCAAAGGAGCAGAATACCTAGAGCACTCATTTAACATAATAGCGCAGCAAAGCTTTACGGATTACGAAGTTGTAATATCCGATCACAGCGAAGACGATGACATAAAGAATCTGTGCGAAGCGTGGAATTCTCAGATGCCCATTTTTTGGCAAAGAAATCATTACGGCCGTGGTAAGATTGCACCCAACATGAACAACGCAATCAGAAGTTGTCATGGTCTGTACATCAAGATGCTATTTCAGGACGACTTCTTGTACGACACGGACTCTCTTCAGATAATATACAACGCCATAGAAGAAAAACCTAGCAAGAACTGGTTCATTACTGCTTGCGTACACACGGACGATTGTATTACGCTGTACGATAGAATGACTCCTTACTATCACGATCGCATATACGCTGGAGTAAACACCATTAGTTGTCCTACGGTATTGACCGTTAAGAACGACGACGAACTACCTATATTCAACGAAACGCTCAATTGGTTGGTGGACGTAGAGTACTATAAAAGACTGTACGATAAGTACGGAGATCCTGTAGTGATAGACATTGTCTGCGCGGTGAACAGAAACTCAGAAGTCAGAACAACTAACATGATGACAGAGAAACAAAAACAAGAAGAGATATCAAGAGTAATAAGAAAGTATGAAACTAAATAACGTAACCATTGCAGCTGTGGCAGGTACCAAGGCCATCGAAACTCTTAAGGCTATTAAGTATAGTATGAGAGAGTTAGAGTTCGACCGTGCGATCCTAATCACACCTGACGATATACAAGACGATCAAGTAGAGATCATTAAGTGCGAACCATTAAACTACGAGCAATACAATCATTTCGTAGTATATAGACTGCACGAGTACATAGACACTACGCACTGTCTATTGGTACAAAACGACGGTTACGTTGTCAATCCAGACATGTGGCAAGACGATTGGATGCAATACGATTATATCGGTGCATTATGGCATTTACCGCAAGATGATTTCTCTTTCAGGGATCAGGACGGTGATATTCAAAGAGTGGGTAACGGAGGATTTACACTGAGAAGTAAAAAGTTATTAAGTCTGGCTAAAGAGTTAGATTTGGAATGGAGAGAATACTATGGATTCTATCACGAAGATGGATTCATTTGTTGTCACAATAGAGGGATTTACGAATTAAACGGTTGTAAGTTTGCACCAATAAAAGTAGCGGCAGAATTCAGTCACGAAGAAATGGTCGCAGAAAATTACGGAAATATACCATTCGGATTTCACGGTAGAAACAATTACTATTATCAAATAACGCAAAAAAGTTTATAATGAATATACATCAAAGATTAGAAGAGCTGTACAATATCCCAAGAATGGGTCACGCAGCATTAGAACCTCACAATAGTGTTAGAGGTCTTCACGAGTTAATAAAAGCAAATTTTGAGCCAGACTTCAAAATCGCCGAGATTGGATCTTTCCAAGGCGTATCTACGATGTTGTTCTCTTTGTTTGTAGATACCGTATACAGCGTTGACTGTTACGATTACGTTGTGCCTCCAACGGGTAGAATTCCATCTCACGATCAACTATTCGTTGATGCAGAAAAGTTATTCTTAGAAAGAACAGCGGACATCAAGAATATCATTAAGATCAGAAAGACGAGCGTAGAAGCTTCCAAAGAATTTGCAGACGGATCGTTGGACGCAGTGTACATAGATGCAGAACACGATCCTATTAGTGTTAGATCTGACATCAACGCATGGAGAACCAAGGTTAGAAAGGGCGGTATTTTGTGCGGACACGATTTCTATCTACCTCACATCTACACAATCTTATTCGAAGAAAATCTAATCAACAATTTAGTAACTTATCCAGACAGTTCTTGGTCTGTAGTAATTAAATAATATGAAAGTATTAATAACAGGAGTAGCGGGATTATTGGGATCAAGACTTGCGGATTGGATCGTAGAGAATAGACCCGAAATAGAAGTTATCGGAATAGACGATTTATCTGGAGGATATCAAGAAAATGTTAATCCTAAAGTAGAATTTTGGAAGCGTAATTTAGTGGACTCGGAATTAGATCCTATTTTTAAGAGAAACATTGACTACGTATTCCATTTCGCTGCTTACGCAGCAGAAGGTTTGTCTCCATTTATTAGACAGTACAATTACGACAATAACTTAATCGCAACCACGAGAATAGTAAACAACTGTATCAAGTACGATGTGAAGAGATTAATATTCACTTCTACTCTAGCTGTATACGGACACGGTTACGGTGGAGTATTCGACGAAATTCAAGTACCAAAACCCATAGATCCTTACGGAGTTGCAAAGTACGCTTGCGAGATGGACATTCAAATCGCAGGTGAACAACACGGTCTTGATTGGACCATCATTAGACCGCACAACGTTTACGGTAGAAATCAAAATATATGGGACAAGTATCGTAATGTATTGGGAATCTGGATGTATCAGCACATGAACGGAGAACCAATGACGATATTCGGAGACGGTGAACAAACACGAGCTTTCAGTTGCATAGACGATATCGTTGAACCTTTGTGGAACGCTGCGATAAGACCGGAAGCTTCCAAAGAAATCATTAATTTGGGCGGAATAGAAGAGTGGACTATTAACAGTGCAAACGATGCATTGATAGAAGTGATAGGTTCAGGTGAAATAGTTCACAAAGAAGCAAGACACGAAGTTAAACATTCTATTCCAACATGGCAAAAGTCCGTAGACATACTCGGCTTCGAACACAAGACCACGTTAAAAGATGGATTGATCGATATGTGGCAATGGGCGCAACAGCAACCAAAGAGAGATAGATTCGTTTGGCCATCTTACGAATTGGACAAGGGCATTTATTCATTTTGGAAAAAATAATATGAAAAGAATATCAAAGAATATAGACGATTTAGTAGTGGACGTTATAAAGAAATATAACGAGAAGTCTATAAAGGTATACGATAATCATTTGAAGTCTATTTTAGAATCGAAGATAAAGGAGCTATATAACTGCGACAAAGATTTTGAAAAAAAGTTGGTAGAATATATCATCGTATTAACTATTAACGATTTGGATATTGGAAGTTCTTACTACACTAAAACTACTGGAATTCCAACTGTAGAACAGATCATAAAAAGTGAAGTTAAATTACGTCAAGCTAATGAAAGTAGAAGTCGAAATAAAAATGATATCGATCAAATTTTACTTAGAATAGCAGGAAGTGTCAAGACAAATAATCTTTGGCCTATCGGTAAAAATACGAGAGTTACAAACGTCGATTCCTTCAGCGCTTACATAGATAGATTAATCACAGAAAGAATAAAAGAATATCATTTTAAAAATACTCAAAATAAACCTGAAGAAGCTATTCACCAAAATAAGATCGTTGAGATTATATCAGAAAAGATAGATAGGTTAATAGAAGAGATATATCAGCAAGAAGGCTACGAATACATAAGTGAGAAGAGAACTTTCGATGAAACAGAGATCGTACAGCAAGTTGTTAAAGTACTAAAAGATTTAAAATGAATAAAGTAGTAGACTGCTTTATATTCTATAACGAATTGGACATGTTAAAGTTCAGATTAGAACACCTTAACGACGTGGTAGATTACTTTGTTATAGCCGAGGCGACCGTAACCCATCAAAATACCGAGAAGAAGTTATTCTTCGAAGAGAACAAACACCTATTCTCAGAATATTTGGACAAGATCGTACACGTAGTAGTTGACGATATGCCAGAAGGTAACACATCGGCAGACAATTGGCTCAGAGAAAAACACCAGAGAATATGTTTGATGAGAGGCATAGAAAGATTGGATCTTAAAAGTACCGATATAGTTATGCTAAGTTGTTGCGACGAAATACCGAACAACGAATTAGTAAGAGAGATTAGAAAGTATGGACTAAACGTATTCCAATCAGATGATAACAGCAAGTACAAACCTTCTCATACCACGATAGAAGATTACGACAACGGTATTTCTATCTTTTACATGGACATGTATTGGTACAATTTAACTACGAAGAGTAAATTCGGTTGGACTCTATCAAGAGCATGCACTTACGAAACGTTATTAAATATGGGAGGATTCCAGCCTTTGATCGATTCTCAGACCCAAGTTTATTACATTTTAGGAGGTTGGCATTTTACCTATTTTGGTGGAAAAGATTTCATAACCACAAAGATCAAAAGTTTTGCTCACGACGAATACAATAGATCAGAATTTCTTGATACCAATAACATAGACGATAAAATAAGAAATAAACAGGATATATTTAACAGACCTCACGAAGAGTTTTATACCGTTGAAATTTCCGACAATAACTTTCTTCCGAACAACTATACTTTTTTATTGGATAACAATTTTACTTCATGATATACACAAAATTTTTATACGGTCAAGGATTCGGAAATCAATTGGCAGTTTACGTAACCACTAGAGCCATAGCCAAACGCAACGGTTACGAGTTCGGTTACGCGGGCTTAGGAAACTTTGGAGATAGAAGATACAACGATAGAGGCGTATATTTTATGGACATAGATTTTGGTAAAGAAGTACCAGAACATGAATATAATATGTACACAGAAAAAGAAACTCGTGTTAGATTTAATCACTCTCAACACGATCGTATTCATGGTTGTGATATAAGATTAATAGATCAAGATTTATTGAATGTAGCTGACGATACTAGAATTATGGG
>Ga0214206_1000233_pt1 | contig 15545 bp, 30 predicted proteins | sample TroBogEpilimnion_26_FD_153044 | JGI IMG/M metagenome (GOLD analysis project Ga0214206, IMG submission 153044) | Freshwater microbial communities from Trout Bog Lake, WI - 07JUL2009 epilimnion | ecosystem: Environmental > Aquatic > Freshwater > Lake > Epilimnion/Euphotic zone | place: Trout Bog...
CGTTAGCGGTGGTATGCAAATGGTGGCCGTTTGTGGCCCTTATGTGTATGTTTTAACGTCTAACCTTACCCCCACAATTGTTGGCCAGCTAAATACTAGTTCAGGCCATGTAGGAATTACTGATAACGGTGTAAACGTTTATATTGTTGATGGTGCTTATCGCTATACCTGGCGGATCAATAACCCAACGGCAGCGACTATCCAAGGCTCTATTTCAGGCACTACTTTAACCGTAAGTCGCACCTTTTCAGGCACTTTAGCGATTGGCCAAGCGCTATACGGTATCGGTTTAAGTAATGAAACCGTCATTTTGTCAGGTTCAGGCACTACTTGGACTTTAAATAAATCGCAAACTGTTGCATCTACGCAAATATATGCGTCAAACACTATATCTTTCCAAGGCGCTGTTGCCGATGTAGTGGTTAGCGGTGTTACTTACCATAACCTGACTGTAAGCCCATCGGTAACCTTATATTTAGGGCAAACCATTGTTGGCTCAGGAATATCTGATGGCACAATCGTTACGCAAATAGTAACGGCAGGCTCTAGCTACTATATTAATAAATCATACACAATCAGTTCAGAGCAAATGTATGCTTTGAACTTTACGGTTATTCCTAATACTGACGGTGCGTTTACTGGCGCTGATGTAGTAGACATCATGGATAACTACTTTGTTTATAACGATCCAGGCACTCAAGAATGGGCTGCTTCCGATGCCCTTAGTCCTATTACTCAGCCATTAAGTTTTAGTTCTAAAGATGGCGCACCTGATAACTTGGTATCTTTAATAGTAGACCACCGAGAAGTATATTTATTGGGTGAAAACTCCAGCGAGGTTTGGACGGATGTTGGTGCGTTTCCATTTCCTTTTCAGCGTATTCCTGGAACATCAACACAACATGGAATCGCTGCTAAATTTTCAGTAGCTAGGGTTGGTAATTCGTTTGCTTATGTAAGCCGTAATATTCGTGGTCAAGCCCAAATTATGATGATGCAAGGATATACACCAACTCGTATCTCAACCCATGCGGTAGAAAATACCCTTGTAAATCAGTATATTGACGATGCTATTGCTTGGACTTACCAGCTTGAAGGCCATGAGGTTTATGTAGTTTCATTTCCAACTTTAGACTTAACTTGGGCTTATGACAACACAACTCAAATGTGGCATAAGTGGCTTTATGTAGATAGCAATAACGTATTTCACCGTCACAGAGGCAATTGCTTAGCTTTATTCCAAGGCATGGTTTTGGTGGGCGATTGGCAAAACGGCAAGATTTACGAGCTAGACCCTAACAACTATACCGATGACGGTGATGAAATTCGCAGGGTTCGTAGATGCCCTCATTTGGTGGAAGATTTACAGCGCCAATACTTTGACGAGCTTCAAATTCAATTCCAGCCTGGTGTTGGTCAGGGCGGTAGCTTTATATCCGCAGGAACGTTTGTTGGAACAGACCTAGTAATTGGACCTAACCAAATAGACCAAATACCTGCACCTGCTATTTATATTATTGGAACGGCATCTAACGTCAACTCAACGACTCCTTATACAAACCCACAGGCTATGTTGCGCTGGTCTAATGATGGTGGCTCGACTTGGAGTAGAGAATATTGGATTCCTATTGGCCAGCAAGGTAAATATAAAAACCGAGCTATTTGGCGCAGATTAGGTATGGCAAGGGATCGAATTTATGAGGTGGTTATTACCGACCCTGTAAAAGCCGTTATTGTTTCTGCAAACCTTAAAGCAAGCGTAGGAGAAAACTAATGTCAACAGGCTTATGGTCTAGCTCGCAAAGCAATCCTTATCCCCAGTCGGAGTTTTTAGATTCAACAACTAAAAGACCTACTAGGGCTTGGCAGCAATTCTTTTTAAATCTGCTTAATTTTAGCTCTGCGACCTCGGCAAGCGCAGGATCGGCAACCTTACCATCGAATCCTGTCGGCTTTATAAATGTGACTGTAAATGGTAAAAAATACAAGGTTCCCTATTATAATTTATAAAAAAGGCTAAGATGATTGCTAATTATATTGAGGAATATCAACAAGATTATTTGAGAATTTGTGAAGAAATGCACAAAGAATCAAGGTTTTCTGTTTATAAATTTAATACAAAAAAACTATTAAATTTAACTAAAAACCCAAATTGTTTTGTGGCTTTGTCATATAAAGAAAAAGAGGCTACTGGTGCTTTTGTAGGAATAGTAAATGAAATGTGGTTTTCTGACGATATAGCAGGACATGATTTGTTTGTTTATATTAAACCTGAATATAGAGGCGGAATAACAGCTTTACGTTTTATAAAAAAATTTGAAGACTTTTGCAAACAAAAAAATGCTAAAACAATAAATTTAGGCTCTTCTGCGCAAATAGCAACTGAGTCTGCTCGTAGATTGTATAAAAAATTGGGTTATAACGAATGTGGGTTTGTTTCCCATAAGGAGATTTAAATGTGTGGAGGCGGAGGATTTATTAGTGATCTTGGCAATACTATTAGCGATGCTGTTAGTAGTGTTTCTGATGCAGTTAGTAGTGTGGCTCAAGACGTTGGAGGAGCGCTTGCTTCAGTTGACCAAACTGTAAATAATGCCATTCCTGGCGGTTGGGCCACAGTCGGTGGCGCAGCACTATTAGCAGCAGGAATTACTGATCCAAGCCTTTTATCTTTGGCAGATTCAGGCTCTTTAACCCCTGAAGCCTTATCTAGCGCAGGAGTAGATCAAGCCACAATTGATAGTTTAGGCGCACAAGGCGCAACTGCTGCTGGTCAGGCTACAGGCGGAGTTGCAGTGGACTCAGCAGGTTTGCCAATAACTACTGATACCACAGGTGTTGCTGGTGGAACAGGTTTAACAAGTGGCGCAGGAGCAACAGGTCTTACATCAGGCGGAACTGTAGGTTCTTTGACAGCCCCAACAACTGCTGCTATTGACGCAAGCGCAGGGCTTGCTCCAGCCTCAGGAAGCGCTTTGGTTGGCACATCCTCAGGATTGGCTGCACCAGCTACGACCAGCGCTTTAGGCGCTTTAGGTGGCGGTTTAGGGGGTAATTTGGGAACAGTTTTAGGAGTTCAAGCTGGTTCTAGCCTTTTAAGCGGTTTATTGGGAGCAAATGCTTCAAATAAAGCAGCGCAAATTCAATCTAATGCAGCAAACAACGCATCTCAGTTGACAGCGAATATGTTTAATATTCAAAATCAACAACAGCAACCTTATAGAACAACAGGCTATGGCGCTTTAAATACGATCAATTCGTTGATGCCTGGCAATTATGTTCAATATGACGCTAATGGCAATCCTACAACCGCAGGCACAGGATCAGGCTATTTAACCAATCAATTTAATGCAAGTGATTTAAACGCTCAATTATCACCTGGCTATGCCTTCCAATTACAGCAAGGGCAAAATGCCAATCTAAACGCTGCAAACGCATTAGGTGGTCGAGTTGGCGGTAATGCTTTACAAGGGCTGCAAAATTACACACAAGGTTTGGCACAAACTAACTATCAAAACGCATTCCAAAACTATCAAAATCAACGTCAAAATATTTATAACACTTTGGCAGGAATTGCTGGTATTGGTCAAACCTCTCAACAGCAAACTGGCAACCTTGCGCAGAATGCTGCAACCACACAAGGTCAACTTGGAGTGGGTGGCGCTTCAGCTTTGGCAGCAGGTCAAGTTGGTCAGGCTAATGCTTACACAGGTGCAGCCACAGGCGTTGCAAACAATTTATTATTGGCTAGTTTATTAGGTCAAAACCAAAGCGCAGCAGGAGCTTAATATGGCAGGTTATAACTTTGATACCGATTTAACTGTTAAGCCACAGCAATATGGCACTAATTTAAGCGATATTGTTAATATGGCAAGAGGTGTGCAGGCTTATCAAAAGCAAGCTGCAACTATGCCTTATGAAATTCAGCAGGCTAAAACTATTTCAGAAGCATCAAAATTTGCTCTTACACAAGCTCAAGTAACCCATCTTAAAGAAGAGGCATCTAGCATTTTGAATGATCCTGATTTTTTAAGTGGTGACAAAGCCAAAGTATTAGCAAAATTAGATGAAGCAAAAACAAGAGCAAAAGCTGTAATTGATGATCCAGTAAAAATTGCTAATGTATTTGCGCCTTTAGAAGCTCAAGCAATTAAAAATCCAGGCTCTTTGCCACAAGTATTAAATAATTTATTGCAAAGCAATATTGGCGCAACAGGTCAACAAGCCTTGCAAACACCTCAAATTAAGGAAATTAACCAATTACCATTTATTTTCAAGCCAGGACAAGGATTGGTTACACCACTTACCGAACAAGGTCAAACAGGTGGTGGTGGTCAAGCTGGCGGTCAAGCTGGTGGTCAAGCTCAAGGACAAACACAAGAACCATCTCCTGCATTGATTCCTAATGAAACTCCAGTATCTGCTGGTCCTGCTGGCGCTTTAAATGCTCAACAAACTGCGCTTTATAACGAAGGCGCTGTTTTAAAAGGATTATCTACTTCTCAAGCACAAGATGCTAAAGAAGGCCAACAAACTATTCGAAAAATTAAAGAAACAATTAAATCAGCTGCAGGTAGCGCACCTGGACAAGCATTACGCAGCGCAGGAAAATGGTTGGCAGGAAATGAAGAGCTTGATACATTAACAAAAAATCTTGCAGACCTTCAAATGCGAAATGCTAAGTTAATGGGTGTAGATACAGACGCTGCTAGAGAAACAGGAAAAATTGCTTCAGGCAGTGAAAATATTACAGCAGGTGCTTTGCAAGGTATTGTTGATAGAGCGGATGCTACAAATAGCGCTGTAATTGCGTTTAATAAAGGATTAGACAATTACGAAAGCAAGCGCAATAGAAGCCATGCTTATGTTAACTCTCGTCAATTTAAACAGGCTTGGGCCGATAATTACGATCCTCGTTTGTTTATGATTCAAAATATTAATAGATCAGATAAGAGCGAAGCAGAAAAACAGCTAGAAAGACAAAAAGTATTAAAAGGTGTTACTGAAAGCGAAATGAAAATTTTACGTGGGAAAGCTGAAAATATTAAACGCTTGGAACAAGGCAACTATAAATGAGCTACGACATTGATCCTGATGTAGCAGCATTTTCTACACCTGGAAAAGGCACTATTTCTGATGACCTATTGAATAATCTGCGTTCTGTAGAAAGTTCTAATAGAGCTTGGATTACTCATCCCACATCAGGTGCGATGGGCGCTTATCAGCACTTGCCAAAAACCGTTGAAATGCTGTCAAAAAAATATGGAAAATACAACCCATATAACGAACCTGAAGCAAGAGAGCGCACTCGGCAATATTTAGAGGAATTGGTTAAAAGCAATAAAGGCGATATTAATATAGCTTTAAAACAATATGGCGGTTTTGTAACAAAAGACCCAAGCCAATATATTGCAAAGGTAACAGGCCAGCCAGCGGTTGATCCTGATATTGAAGCCTTTACTTTTAAACCTGCACAAGAGACTCAAGAAACAGGCGCAGCGTTTGGAAACCCAAATTTAACTCGTCAAGGGCAAAGGGCTGGAGTTACAGGTTTAACTAGTGAGTCTGCTAAACGTTTTGAAGATGTAGCAAGCCTTCCTTATCAGGCTGCTGTTCCTTTGGCTGCAATTGCAAAAGGTGTTATTCAAAGTATTCCTGAAGCAATTAAAACAGGTCAGCAACCAGCGCCTATTGGATACAAAATTGCAGAAGAGTTTCAAAAGAAATATGGTTATACACCACAAACCGATGTTTTACAGCCGTTACAACAACTACCTGAGGCCTTATTAGGCTCAAGCATGACTCCTCCTTTACCTGAATTAGCAGGTTATGCAAATGCGCCTAAAGTGCCTATTGCTCCTTTTGCAATGGAAATGGGTCAAAATTTGATGCAAAAATTGCGTCCTGTTGCCAACGTCGGAAGAGAAGGTTTAGGCGCTGCACAAGAAGCTATTCAAGCTGTAAAAGGTGTGGCCCCTGCAACTGAAGCACCAAAACCACCGATGGCTGGTGTTGGTTCTGCTCTTACTACTAAGCAAAACACAGTAAATGCTTTAATTTCTGATTTGTCTCCTGAAACTCAAGCTATTGTTAAATCTGCGCCAGTAGAAAATATTAATCTTCCAGCACTAGAAACCAAAGCATTAGAAGAAAAACATGGTATTAAATTAAGCCAAGGTCAAAGAACGGAAGATATTGGCAGATATGCGCAAGAATGGAATGTTCGTGGCAAGCATTCAGAAATTGGAGATTTGTTTAATGATCAAGCATCACAATTTAGAGATGCAATAGACAACATTAAACGCAAGCACACATTAAATATGGGAAATGCTTCAGGTGAGGCTTTTTCTCAAAAAATTATGGACCGCTATGCTGCAAACGATGCAGCGCATGTAAAAGCAATAGAAACAGCCTATGGAAATTTAAAGCAGCGTCATAATGAAATGTTGGCTGAAAAAGGATTTCCAACAGAATCAGGAATGCCTTTAGACACCAATGCTTTTGTCAATATGGCTAAAAACAATCTGCATGATGAATTTTTGATGGCAGATGCCGAAAAGTCAGGTTTGATGGGAGACTTGGGAAGAATTGAAAAGCAAGGTTTAACTTTGCCTGAATTTATTGCTTTTGACAAACGCTTGTCAAGAATGCAAAGAGGTTCAGATAAAGAAGCTGCAGCTGCTGCTGGTCAAATTAGAAACGCATTTGATCAAATTCCTTTAAAAGAAGGAATGGAACAGCTGATGCCTATGTATAAACAAGCTAAGGCATTAGCTAAAAACCGCTTTGACAAGATGGATCAAGTTCCTGGTTATAAATATGCTATCGAAGCGCAACCTACAAACGAAGAAATTGGTCAAGGCATCGGTAGCACAGGTGCTAATAAGTTTTATGACAAATTTATTTCTAATGCTTCTACTGGCGATTTAAAACGAATCAAACGAGAGCTTTCTACTGATCCTTTGGCTATTGAAGCATTACGTGGCGCAGAGTTAGAAAAGGCCGTAAAAGCTGCAGGATTTACTGGAGATAGAGGTGAGTTTAGCCCTAAACGTTTAAATGATTACTTAGAAACAAACAGCGCCAATCTTGCAGAAAAAATAGGTCCTGAGGCTTTAAATGATTTAATGGAAATTAATGTTCTAGGCGCTAAAGTTGCTAAACCCAACGCAGGTGTATTTAACCATTCAAACAGTTTGTCAGCATTCTTAGGTGATATGGCAAAACAAGGAATTCAATTAAAAGCGGAAGGCGCTTTAGCAGGCGCAACTCATGGTGCATCTATATTGCCAGTTCAAGCATTAAAATCAGCAGCAGAATTTATTAATAAAGGTAAATTTGTTTCTGAAACTACTAATCCTCATGCAGGAATAATTAAAAAGGGTGAACAATAATGTCGGTCTTACTATCCCCAATAGGTAACGGATTTCAGTTCTTTACCACTACAGGCTTGCCATTAGCTGGCGGTTATTTATATAGCTACCAGGCAGGCTCTAGCACTCCTTTGGCTACCTATACAGACTCAACAGGCGCTGTTGCAAATACCAATCCTATCGTATTAGGAACAGACGGCAGACCACCTTTTGAGATTTGGCTAACTACAGGTTATTCATATAAGTTTGTTTTGGCAGATTCTACAAATGCCGTTATTCAGACTTATGACAATATTTATGCTATTCCAACCTCTACAAGTTCCACTACAGCTATTCCTACTGGCGCAATTATTATGTGGTCTGGCTCTATTGGTTCTATTCCAGCTGGCTATGTAATTTGTAACGGATCAAACGGCACTCCTGATTTAAGAGATTCATTTATAGTAGGTGCAGGCAATACTTATGGTGTTGGAAATACAGGTGGCTTTGCAAGTTCAGGAGTTGTAACTAACAGTGGCACAAACGTTCCGCTATATTATTCATTGGCTTTTATACAGAAAACGTAATTATGTCTGAGATTGATCCAGTTAAAATAGGGGTAATGTGGTCCAAGGTAGAAGCTATGGAGCGAGAAGTAGCTGAAATGCGCCACGATATCAAAGAACTACTTGCTATGGCAAATAAAGGTCGTGGAGGCTTTTGGGTTGGCATGATGGTTGTATCAGGTATAAGTTCTTTAGTTGGTTTTATTGCTCATTACTTTACGCAAAAATGAATAATAATTACCGATTAATTCTTATTTGGTTGTTGGTTTATATTGTTGGAATATCGGCAACAATAGGTTCGCTTTGTATTCTTGACTGGATTCCTTGCCTTACTACAGGAGATACTCGTCAATGGACTATGCAGTTAATTGCTGTAATAGTGGCTTTATTAGCTGGAAATCAAAAATGAACGAAATTCTTACTCATATTTTGACTGGAAAAGATAATCAAACCCATGATATTGCAAGGTGGGCTTGGTTTTTGGGTTTTGTAGTAGTTGCTGGTGCAGCAATTTATCTTATTTATGCAGGGCATGAAATTAGCCTAACTGAGTTAGCTGGCGCATTAGGTATCGTATCAGGCTCAGGCGCAGCTTCAGTAGCAGCAAAACACATGGCTGGTGCAGAGCCACAATGAACTTTTTAATTTCATTATTTACAGGTGGGTTCAGTGGTTACTACAAAATTGCACTATATTTTGCTCTTGTATTCAGTGGTTATTATGTCGAGCATTTGCGTTTTGCTCATTATGTGGATCAGCAAGCTATTGTGGCGCAAGAGCAAGCAGATAATACAAAAGCAATACAAAAGGAACAGGAGTTAATAAATGATGGAATTAAACAGACTTATGAAGCAAGGATCGCTTCTATTCATGCTATGTATGGCAGGATGCACTACTCCAGTTCCAGTAGCTTGTCCACCAGCGATGCCTCAGCCACCATCACAGTTAATGGCCAAACCGTTAACGTGGTATCTCTTACCGAGCAATGCGCCAGCACAACAGCCCAACTAGTATCATTGCAGGACTGGATTACAGAAAATAGTAAATTAAATGAACATTGACCAACTTACAGCGCTAGGGATTGACTCTAAATGGCTAGACCCATTAAATGCGACTTTTAATAAATACGAGATTAATACACCGAAACGCCAAGCTGCGTTTATCGGTCAATGCCAGCATGAATCTAATAATTTTAAGAATTTGGAAGAGAATCTTCATTATTCTGCTGCAGCGCTGATGCGAGTATGGCCTAGCCGTTTTCCTGATACAGATACTGCTGAAAAATACGAGAACAACCCTGAAAAGATAGCAAACAAGGTTTATGGCGGTAGAGCCGATTTAGGCAATTCACAAGACGGAGATGGATGGAGATTTCATGGACGAGGCATTATTCAGCTTACTGGTCGTTCTAATTACACTGTATGCGGTGATGCAATTAATCGTCCGTTGACAGATACCCCTGAATTACTTTTACAGCCTGAAAACGCTGCTATGTCGGCTGGCTGGTTTTGGAATAAAAAGGGCCTAAATGCCTGCGCTGATGTTGAAGATTGGCTAACTATGACAAAACGAATCAATGGTGGCACACTAGGGCTGGACCAGCGTATTTCCGCAATTCACCGAGCAATGGATATTTTAGGAGCATAAAATGAAAGCAGATAGTTTTAAGATTACAGGCGCTGCAAGCGACGGCAAGACCAAGGGCCACTACATAGTAGAGCGAGAGCATGAAAAGGCCACAGAACACGAATTAAAGCGTTTAGAAGCCAAATTAGACAAGCACATGAGCTTACCAATGGAAAAAGCGCATCCTGAAGGCAAAAGCCAAGCAGAAGCGCCTCTTCCAAACATGCGGAAATACTAACGAACCCTGGCTACTTTAGCCTTTCTTAAAACTGCCTCATATTGAACCTTGGCTTCATCGTCAAGTTTCCTTAGGGGCAGTTCTTGGTAATACTTAAACTTGGCTTGGTATTCAGGCTGTTCAGATGGTCTAACCCATCCATATTTAGCCTTCCAGCGTTCTTCAATATCAGTTCCTGCTGCGGTCCAAATGTGATCGTTCATGCAAGTCCCTCCAGTTCGTCCATAATATTCATGGCATAGGCCCTAGCTGTAGCTTGGTCCAAGGTCGTATAAATGTCAATGTGCTTAATTGCTGTCTTTATAGCCTCGTTCCAGGCGGTTTCCCATAACTTTTGGGCCGTTCCATTATCAGGAGCATCAGGAAAACGCTCCTTAAACTTTTCAACTCTTAGCATAATTACTCCTTAAAACGGAACGTCTTCTTCCAATTGGCTTAAATTCTGTGGAGCAGAATATCCCTGGGGCTTATCTTCAGGCTCATTTAAATAAGCAAAAATTGATCCTTCTTTCATAGCAAATACAGGAATGGTTTCAATCTTAAGCATTAGGCCATGCTTGGTTTCCATTACAACACCAATAGATTGATATTTCTTTTTTGATTTGCCTTCTTTATCGGTGTATTCCGAAACGGCTGCTTTTACAAAGTATTTGACTGACATATTTATTCCTTTTCCGAAGTTTCTAGTTGTGAATTACCCATGATTCCAATATCTTTTGCACCAACATACGCTTTAAATTGGCCATCAAGCCATTTTATAAGCTCTGCTTTGTCTATTAGATGGGTGTTATATCCAGCAATATTGCATGAATAGATTACTTTTATTTCTTTAAGCATCTTTGCTCTCCATTAAATTTACTTCCTCCTCAACTTCTCTTAAAAAACTAGCTACTTCTGCCTCCATAAAAAGAATAAACTCACCGTCCCTAGGAATTCTTTTTATATACAGCTGGCTGCGTTCAGGCATCCTAGGATCAAACGATACAAAGTCGCACCATTTACGTCCTGTAACCGCCATCTGCGCTTGCATTTGTATTACATACTTATTGGGCGGTTCGTCTGCCTTTATATAGGACCAATGTGTAGGAGAGTTAGGACACTTGATCTCAATGAGTCCATCGTCCCCAACCAGGCCATCAGGAGAACAACCGAACCACTTAATTTTAGGGTGATCCATAAAAGGGATTTGATCGACAAAATTACCAGTTGCAACTTCATAAGCTACCCTCGCTTGCGGTTCAGTTAATGTTCCCCATTCCATTGATGCGTTGGTGTAAGATGGCTCTAGGGCCTTAGTAACTCGTTGCAAGGCAAGCTCAATCAGGTAGTTGACTCGACTAACTGAAGGCCCAGTCTTTGTCTTTGCAAGTATGTCGGCAACCCTAGAAGCCGTTACTTTGCCAAGGCGCAGTTGATGCCATTCGTCTGTGCCTTGTTTTACGGTCAAATCTACTATGCCAGCAAAAGGTATAGGCTCTGCTGCTATACGGTCATCTGTTGTAAATGTTGTCATGTTAAGAAACCTTTTTATAAACGGCAGCCACTACTTTTAAAACATACTCTAAGTCTCGCAGGCTAATTTGGCCCATAAGCTGTAGTATTTTCATGACGGCTACATCGTTATCTAAAGGGCTAGGCTTTACTAAAGATTCAATCATTTCTCTTGAGCCTTTCTTAATATTGCTCTAGCAAAAGCAATGTTTTGTTTGCCTGTGTCAGTTTCCATGCCACTCCAAATTTCAATTATTTCCTCATCTGTTAGGTCTGCTGGATGGGTGTAGAGTGGTTCTGCACCTTCTACAGGTGCTTGATAAATACTCCAATACCCATCTGTATCTTTGCTTCTCCACGCTACTGGTTCATTTTTCATTTTGCGCCCCTTACTAATTCATCAATTAACTTTAATTCAGCTTTCAACGCTTCTATTTCAGCTTGTTGCTCTACTACTTTTGCATAAAGTTTGTCGTGATTAACAAGTAAAGAATAGTATTCAGCTTGTTGCTGGCGTAGCATGGTAGCAGCTTGTTCTCTCGTTCCGCCTTCCCAATGACCCTGTTCTAATTTATCAGCTAGTTCATTTGCGTTCATCGTTTGCCTTTCTTAAAATCTCATCAAACATCGCTTTGAGTTGCCAATTCTGACTTTTTGGCATCTTTGGCTGCGGAAATCTTAGCGACTGCGGTTTTATCTTTTGAGAGCTGGTGATAGGCATTACCGTATATAACTTTGAGTTCATCGATGTCCTTAGCTGTATTGATGGCTTTTACCCAAGTATCTGCCTGGTCCGTTAGGTCAGGTGTGTCCTCTTCAGGAATATCCTCGCCTGCGTAGATATACAAACCAATGCCATGTAAGGCAATCGCTTTGGCAAGGCAGCGTTGCATGGCGGTATTGACCTCCATTGCGTTGGGGTTTGGTATAGCTTTATTTTGATGGTTTAGGACAGGCAACTGGGCCGTCATAGTTTTGCCAAAAGCGTTAACCGAGCAAAATACCATCAAGGTCTCTGCAAAATACATGGGGTCTTTATATTTCCAAGTTGCACCTGGGTCTTGCTGTAAAAGCTGGTCTACAGCCCATGCCCAACTTAAATATGTAAATTTACCCTTGCGGTCTGTGTGTTCATTGACATTAATCTTGCGTAGTTCTAAAAATTTACTCATCACTTGCTCCTAATTCAATTTTGGCTGTATTCATCATGTCGTATTGGTTTGTAATCTGATCGCTAATCATTCTATTGATCATGCTTTCAGCGTAAAACTTGGTGTAATGCGGATTACTTAAGTATTCCCTAAGAATTACCAGCATGGCGGTATGTTCGTCATGCCAGTTAAACATTTCCCAAAGGGCCTGCGTTTTAGGGCAATACTCGGTCTTTTTCTTAGCCATCACTTACTCCTTAATCGTAAATTTCAAACTCGGCAATTTCTCTAGCGTAGCGTTCGTGGTAATCGCAAGACATAGAGATTAGTTTTCTACCAAGCGCCTCATAATCGCCTGAATCAATAACATCCTGAATAGCTTTGGAATCGTCAACCCCAAGCTCTGAAAGCATTTCTGCAATAGCGCTGGTAGTTTTGTAATCGAATTTACCGCCAACTTTTAGAAGCTCCCAGGTGCGTTCTTCTATTTCGTCGGTGCGGTCATCGTAATCGTCAGGTTCGTAATACGCATCGTGTCTAGACATTCCCATGATTAGAACCCCCACCCAAACATGCAGCCAAGAAGTATGCCTAAAAGTATTACACCGACTATTTCAATAATTGCTGTTTTCATTTGCTTTCCCTTCATCACTGGTTAAAAAATTTACTGCGTAAAAGAACTATACCTCAAAAGTCGTAGAAATGTCGAGTTTTATATTAGGACAATCCCTAATTAAAATATTTGTTGCTTTTTACCAAATCATGCTATTCTTGCGACAAATAGAAGGAGAATTACTACATGAATCAGTTTTACGAGTTGAAAATGGAGTTCGGTTCTTTGGCAAATTTGGCCCACCAGCTAGGTATTAGGGAGTCTTCTGTATATCAATGGGTGGCTAGAAAGCAGATTCCGCTAAAGCATATAAAAACCCTAGAACGGCTATCAGAAGGCCGTTTAACCAAGGAATTGTTACGGCCTGATCTTTTCCAGGGCTAAACATGAACTTTTATCCATTTCACATAGGTGACTATATAAGCCACACAGCCCATCTAACGAATGAAGAAGATTTAGCTTACAGACGATTGATTGACCTTTACTATTTGACCGAGAAACCTTTGATTAACGACATACCTACTCTTGCTAGGCGGACAAAATCGAAACAGGAGGCTGTTTTAGCGGTTTTGGGCGAGTTTTTTGAGTTAGATGAGGGTAAGGTAGCCTGGACCAATAAAAGAGCCACAGAAGAGCTTTCTCGCTATAAGGCGATGGCAGAGGGTGGACGCAAGGGTGCAGCTAAACGGTGGAATAAAGAAATACCCACCCTATTGCCTAGCGATAGCCCCCCTAAACACCCCCCAATGCCAACCAAGAACCATGAACCAAGAACCAAGAACCAAATAAATACTAATACCCCTGAAGGGGTTAATGATTCGGTTTTTCAGGATTTCTTGAAGTTGCGTAAAAGCCACAAAGCGCCTTTAACCGAAACCGCTTTAAAAGGTTTAGCAAAAGAGGCAGCGAAAGCCAAGATGACGCTAGAGGCTGTAATGGAACTTTGCTGTCAAAGAGGATGGCGAGGATTTAAAGCAGATTGGGTAGAAAACATAGACCCTATCACCAAAACAAAAGAATTACCTTTAGGAACGGATTCCCAAATTGAGGCAGCGTATAGGGCCGAGTGTGGCGACCCATCAAAGGCTAGGTTTAATTCTTATTACGAAATGCGCAACTTTATCGTAGCTCAACGTGAGAAAAGAAAGGCGGCAAATTGAATGAAAAAGAATTCAAAAGCAGCGAAGAATATCGTCACCAGTGCGAAGTTCGATGGCTTCTTAGATTCAGAAACGAGCAGGGATTACAGCGCTTCAGAGAGTATTTACGATCTCCTGGATTTAGCCCACGACTTGCAAGAATCTTACATGACGTATCGGAACAGTGGAAGAAGGGGAATAGAGGAAGGATGGGAGATTGGCGATGAGTGATTTGGAGCATTTAAACGACAGCCGAGTAGAAAAGGCTTTGATATTTTTATCTTCAACCGATGAAGATCATGCAATTTTGGCTGGCGAGGTTAAACGGTTGGAAGAATGGATTAAGCAGGCTAAAGCGCATGCTTTTTTACTATCGCAAGGAACAGTAGCAGAGCGAGAGGCCCAAGCGCTAGACAGCCCTTCTTATAGCAAAGCGGTAGAAGAGTGGGCCGATACCTTTAAAGAATATAAAACGCTGGATAACAAGCGCCAGCATGAAATTCGTATTACAGAAATATGGCAAACACTAAGTGCAAACCGCAGAAAGGGGAGTTTATGAAACGTAGCATGGAAGATATTGTTGATTATTTGCAGGAAATCAACGAACAAGAAATTATTGAATTTATTAAATTTCAATATCAAGAGATTGAGCAGTATAGGAAAGAAACCAACTACTGGTTCAATAAATGGAACGATTGCTTTCAGGGTAGCGTTAAATATTTAGAAGCACAACTTTTTGGAGGAAGCACCAAATGAAAGATTATTCTTTACCTTATATCGTTTTAAATAGTTTGCTTAAAAAATACCACGATATGATGCTAAAAAATAACTCAAATAGAGCTTATGAAATAGCAACTGACATGGTAGAAATGGCCCTAGTATTACAAGACTTTGCTGGCGAAAATGCGAATAAAAAAGTTTGACCAAGGGCTACATGATCGATACGATCCGCCTGCCAGGGTTGCGGTTACGGCTTGGCTAAACAATATGTGGGGTGTTGATGCTGTAGATAACCCTGACATATATGGGACGGATTTGGTTATATATCGAGCAGGTAAGCATGTGGGCTTTGTAGAAGTAGAAGTCCGCTCTTGGACACCATATTGCCCTTTTAATACTATTCATGTGCCTGGACGCAAAAAGCACATGCTAGAGGTGGAAAATACATTATTCTTTGCGCTAACGCATTGCATGAAACATGCGTATTGGATCAAGGGCAGTAAAGTATTTTCTCATCCTCAGGTAGAGTTGAAGGATAATGAAAAGCATGAGTTTTATTACGATGTGCCTGTCGAGCTTTTCAAATATGTGGATTTAACGCAACTTTATTAATGACTAAAGCTGAAAAAGAAAAATATGCTAAGTTGGC
>Ga0214206_1000234_pt1 | contig 15365 bp, 16 predicted proteins | sample TroBogEpilimnion_26_FD_153044 | JGI IMG/M metagenome (GOLD analysis project Ga0214206, IMG submission 153044) | Freshwater microbial communities from Trout Bog Lake, WI - 07JUL2009 epilimnion | ecosystem: Environmental > Aquatic > Freshwater > Lake > Epilimnion/Euphotic zone | place: Trout Bog...
TCTAGCTCAAAAAGGACTTTTTCCAGCAGCTCTTTGATTCTCTTAACTTCAGATTCGGCTTTCTCGGCACGATCCTTGAGCTTCAAAGCTTCATCGAATAATTCTTCGGGCCGTAGTGGTCGGCGTGGGGTGTCGGGGTTCATTTGGATGTATGGGTTTTGCTGGGTTTGGTTTTCTGGGCAAGGTGGAACTCTCTGCGGGCTGCGTAGAGTTCTCGCTTGCTGTCGATGTCTTTGATGGTGCGCTCGTACTGGTCGATGGGTACCCACCGCTCGCAGCGCTGGCCGGTCTTCTTGCTGACGTATGTCTGGTATTGGAGAAACCTCTTTGTTCCACAAGGACTCCGGTCTCCGCGTTTGTATTTATTCATGGTTGAGATGTAGCAGGTGCGTAGTTACTTGGCAAGTCTTTTTCTCGCGCCTGTCGTTCCAGCTTGGCAGCGACCGGGCCATACACTGCAAGTTTGTGCGGGCGACCGCGGCGTCCCGAGGTCTTCTCGTTGAAGTGCTCTGCGCGTTTCTTGAACCGCTTGATGTGAACCTGCTTCAAGAATGCCGGGTCCTCAGTGAGCGAACGGATCTCTTGGCCGAGGGTCGAGAAGTCTCTTGCGAGAATCTTCTTCTCGCGCTCAAGCAGGAAGCGCGAGGTCACGCTTTTTTCGTCACTCTCGTCGATCGGGAACTTGACGATATAGTGGACGCCGCGGACCTTGGAACGATATTTTTTCACCTCCCATTCCTTGGCCACAAGGTCAATGCCAGTTTCAGCGACCGCGTCAAGTATCCACTGCTTGTGGATGAGCAGGGTGCGTAGGCTAGTGTTGGTGATGGAAAGCGTGCCGACTCCGTTGCGCGGGTCTTGGACAACGCTCACCACGTTTGGGAACCGCAGGGAGAGAGCGAGCTTCAAGGCCACGTTTTGTTTCCTGCGTAGGGCCGCAAGCTTGGGCTTGTTGTTTTTTGAAGGTAGGGGTTCGGATACCTTGTGCGCCGGGAGCGCCAAGTCAAAGGTTTTTTTCTCAGGCCTTACAGTGAGGTTGGAGAGCCGAGAGGTAGGCAAGAAGATTCCCGTCGGCGGGCAGTAGCGGAAGGCTAGGGTGAAGCCGTCGGCTGCGGGTATCTTGCCAGACAGCCACACGATCAGCACGAGGCGCTGGGAAGAGGGGTTGTGGACGGCGACTTGGGAGAGTACCTGAACGCACAGGAAAGACCAAGGCCAGTAGGAGGTGAGGTTTTCGAGGTCTTCGATCTGGGTCTCCGGGTCCTTTGCGAATAGGAGAATCGCGTCGGACTCGGGTTGGTAGAGGACGCCGGCCAGCGGGATTTCCTTGTGAGAACGCTCGATGGCGGAGGCGAGTAGTCGGGGGATCGGTAGGCGGATGAAGGCTGTTTTCATAGGATGGGGAAGATTGCACGGCCCAAGAACTATGTCAAGCGCGAATTAGAACACATAGAAAAGTGCCCCTATTTGCACAATCGGTAAAAGAGGAAAGTATCAATTAGCTGTCCAAGAATGCCAATTTGAATTATCCTGACAAACCAACCAGTAAATCGCTATTGGGGTACCATAGTACCCCATAAAGGCCTTTTTTATCATATTTCTAGGTTTTATTATTATTACTATTCTTGGACAGATAATTGAAAGATATCTCTTTTAGAGAAATACAAATAGGGGGTACTTTTCAATCTGTTTCTATTTGCGCTTACCAAAAGGCCTTGAAATCGCCCAAAAAACAGACAGCCCCCAGCGTTGATCGCTGAGGGCTGTGGGGTAGGGAAGCCGACTTGGTTGTGGTAACTTGTCGGTGGGTCGGTTCCTACGGGTGAGAAGGTAAGGGGTTTTGGGTTGGGAGTCGAGATTAGAGTTTGTACTAAAATTCCCCCCATGGGTGATTATTTCTGCGCGAGTTAATCAAGCCACGCTTCATCTTTTTATTATAATCTAAACAATCGTGAGCTTGATTAGGCTATACGCTTAAAATGCACGATACACTTGCTGAATGTATCGTTCATGATAAGTGTAGCGTTCACGCTACCATGAACGGAGATATGTCTGTGAACTACTACAAAGGTCGGGGGAGGGTCAGGTCGCTATCTCTTCGGCATTTGCCTAACACAACGGTGGTTTGCCCGCGTACGCAAGACCCCTCACTGCCTCCCCCGATTTTGCAAAGCCCTCGCTTCTACGTCCATTGGCCGTAGACTGGTCAGGCGTTACAAACCCTACACATCTTTGCACAAAGGGCAAGGTTTTGTAACCCCGATCGGGTACCTTTGAGTCGTTTCGGTGGCGATTGTTACCGAGCGGGTATAGTTATTGTTTCCGCTCGTGAACTTTTATTGGATGTGCTCGATCGTGATCATTACCACCTATGGGAGGTAGATGCGTTGTACCACATTTGAATGGTAACTTTTGTCAGAAAAAACGTACAAAGTTTCTGACAGAAACACAAAACCCCCGACCAGCGCATCAGGATGCTGGCCGAGGGCTTTGCAGAGAACACCGCCAAGCACTGCGGAGACAGGGGCGACGTGGTGAACTATTCAGTATTGCTGATGAGTTGGCAAGGGGTTCGTGTGTCATAAGAAAATTCTCAGCGGAAGTTCTTATTTAGAATGATTCTAAATAAAACAGATTTGTGGTTGACAATGTGTCTCTGTAGAGACTATTTGTCCCACATCTCTGGCTCTACTCTGTAAACCAACCACGCATTCATGCCCGCTCTCTCCAACGCTCGTCACGAAAAATTTTGTCATCTGATCGCAGCCGGCAAAACGTACACAGAAGCCTATCGCATCCTGTACCCGAACAACTCTGCCCCCAACCAGTCTGGCTATAACCTACTGAACAAGACGGCTGGCGTGAAGGAACGGATCGAGGAGTTCCGGGAAGAGGTGGCGCTCCGCGCCGTCATGGACCTGTCGAGAAAGCGCGAGGTGTTAAGGCAGATGGCAGAGGGCATGATCCCGACGAAAGTTTACAACAAGGAGACCGGCGAGACGTTTGACGCACTGGCCGCACTTCTCGCTGACGCCAAGATCGCCGGCGAGTTCGCGCCTGAGAAGCTGCAGATCAACTCGGCCAGCGACTTAAAGCTGCTGTTCAACGTGCCGCATCGAGACGTGATCGACGCCGAGGTTGTGACGGTACCGCAAGAGGCGCTGACCGCGGGAGAACCTACGCAACCGGAGCCTATCGGCGGGGATGAGGAAAAATGGGACAGCGCCCCACCGACAGAGACGGACGAGGCAAATGTGTAAGACATATTTATTTCTCTCGATGTTTACAGAGTAAAACACACGTTAAATTCTATATACGACAGAGGTTATATGATGTTATTGTTTCCTGACCCAATCCCAGTGACAACCGAGTACGGGGAAGGCGTAGCGCTCTACGCCCGGGACAACGGCTCCTGCTGGACTGTGCTGCTGTCCGACCGAACCTTGAAGACGGTACGCATCGACGAGCTGACCATCACCAAAGGATCCGATTGGGACTTCTGGAGGCCGCGGCAGAAAAAGCCGTTCAGGCTATGAACCCGGTAGCCGCCACCCCGCTGGTCAGCAAGCTTCTGGCCATTGCCACCAAGATCAGAGAAGAGGCCGACCGGGACGAAGACCGCGGCATCCTGTACGCTGCCCACTGGATCCTCAGCAACCTGACCCAGAACCCACCGGCATCGCTCCAGATTGACCCAGAAATCGCCCGCAACGTGGTTTGGGGGTATGTAGGCTCCCTACTCGACGGAGACCATTTTGAGGCCGCTGCGACGATCCTGTGGGGTGCTGACGTGTACGACTGGCGCCCGAGCAGCTCCCGGGAGGTGTGGCGTAACCTGTTTGCAGAAGACCGGCTGCTGGTACAGGGCGCCGGCGCGATGGGCAAATCGTTCGGGGCAGCGGCGTGGTTCTACCTGAGCTGGCTGCAGGATCCGGCCAACACGTCCATCAAGGTCATCTCCCTGACCGCCGAGCATGCCGAGCGCAACATCTTTGCGTCGATCAAGAACTTCCACCGCACCGCCCTCGTGAAGCCGGAGTTCACCGGAGGCGAGGATCTGGTCAAGAGCATTCAGGTCAACAAGGACAGCAAGCAGGGTATCCACCTCGTCGCCATCCCGAAGGGCGAGAGCGGATTCGGTGTGCTCCGCGGATTCCACCCGTCGCCACGCAACGGCAAGGCGCACGCCAGATTCGGCAAGCTGACCCGCAACTTTGTCATCCTTGACGAGGCCGAGGAGATCCCCGCCGGCGTCTGGGAAGGCGTCAACAACCTATGCTCGACGATCACTCCGGAGAACGCCGGCCATATCAAGGTGTTCGCGGCATCCAACCCGAAGGACCGCACCAGCCACTTTGGCCGGCTGTGCGAACCGAAGCGGGGCTGGGGCTCGATCGACTGCGAGGAGGACTACGAGTGGCGTAGCCGAGACGGATGGCACGTCCTGCGACTTGACGCGGCGCGATCGGAGAACGTGATGGAGAAGCGGGTCGTCTACCCCGGTCTCCAGACCTACGAGGGTTTCATGAACTACGAGAGCCGCGGGCGTACCGGCGAGTATTTCACAATGGCACGTGGATGGTTCCCGCAGGAGGGTGTGTCGATGGCGATCATCACACCGGCCATGATGGACAACGCGGTCGGCATCGTACGCTTCGTCGGCAACGTCGTGCCGCTGGCCAGCTTTGACTTGGCGCTCGAGGGCAACGACCAGCTCATGTGCACGTACGGAAGATTCGGTCTGAGCGACGGATGGACGCCACTGAGCGGCAAGTTCCAAGCATTCGACAAGCCGCGGGTCGTCGTGCAAGTGGACAGCCAGATGCCATTCCCGAAGGGCGACACCGTAAAGCAGACGCAGGCGATCATGCGGTTCTGCAACCAGATGAAGATCGGAGCGGGCTGGGTATGCGTGGATCGAACCGGCAACGGGTCAGGCGTGCACGACAACCTGAAGAACATCTTTGGCCCCGAGGTCATGGGCGTCAACTACTCGGAGGCCGCCACCGACACGCACGTGCTGGGCGACGACACGCAGAAGGCAAACGAGATGTACAACGGGGTTGTGACCGAGCTGATCTTCGGACTCGGCAAGTTCATTGAGTTCGGCTACCTGAAGATCTCACCGGGCTTCCGGCACGAGGAGCTGGTCAAGCAGGCGACGGGTCGCCGGTACAAGCAGAAGGGTCGGGGGCTGGTACGCGTCGAGGCCAAGGCCGAGTATTGCAAGCGGACACGCCAGCCGTCACCGGATGCACTTGACTCACTGAGCTTACTCGTGTTCTTGTTCCGCCAGCGCAGCGGAAGCGTACCGACGATGACGACCCCCAAGCCACAGCGTGAGGTACGCGAGCGACCCATGCGCGGAATTGAGAAAATGGACTTCGTAGATTTCAGCGAATGAAAACAATACCCTTTGGTGTAACGGTAGCACAGGTGACTTTGACTCACCTAGTCATGGTTCAAATCCATGAGGGGTAGCCAAACAAATTATTGACATGGTTTTACAAATGCACTATTCCCCCTCCGTGGCTAAACCTATCAGAGGGATGGTTCCGCCTAGTGGTTTCCACTACTACCAAGGCGACGTCCGCATAAATGCAGATACGATTGACGACCTGTACAAAAAGGTCGAGCACTTCCGTGCCGAAAATTCTATCCCGAATACCGCGACCAAAGAAGACGTAGCTGATTACATTTGCGGTCAGTGGCCGGACTTCTGCCATCACGTTGAGGACGTGGTAGTGACCCGGGTGCCGGCGAATTGGAACATCCAAGAATTGCTGAGCGACATCCAGACATGGGCAAAGAATCTGCTCTCGGCTCAGCGCGAGCATCCACTGGTTGGGGATGAGCTGGCAGAGGCGCGGGCAAAGATCTGCGGGGGCTGCGTGTACAATGTCAACTGGCGCGGGGGATGCGGATCTTGCATTACTGCAACAGATCGCTTGTCAGCGAGCGTAAGACAGGCTAGAGAAACAGACTCGACAAAAGTTCTTGGAGGATGTTCGATACTTCGGCACGACAACCGTTCCGCAGTGTTCCTGAACACCGAGGACTTGGCACAATCTTCCGACACACCAAAACACTGCTGGGTAAACAACTAATTTTATGGCCGACGTACTCAAGCCTTTAGATCCAAAGATCAGCGACTCCTATGCTCCACGGGCGCCGAAGATCAAGGACGCGCATGATCGTCCGCAGATGCTGCAGCTTGACATCGTCAACCCTACCAATGCTGATATTGACACGGTTGACAAGGATACGCTTCAGGTTCGCCGTACGTTCAAGGATGCTTCGGGTGCATGGGCTGCCTATCGCCGACTCAAGCAGCAGAACGTTGAGCGCAATAAGAAGAATCAGCTCATCCAGCGCAAGCTAAACAACGAGACCCCTTACAAGCCGAAGTATCTTGAGAGCATGGGTCAGGATTGGAGGAGCAACCGTCCGACAGGATTCCTTTCAACGATGGTCAGCCGTATCCAGCCTCCCTTCCGTCAGGTTGTGGAGCAGGCGACGTACCTGACCTACTCGGCATATCCGATTGAGTCGGTTGATGCGGAGAACAAGACCAAGGTTTTCCGTGAGGAGATCACTTCCACCGTCCGTTCTTGGAGGGGCTGGGATGATTTGATTGCCCAGACGACGCACGAGAATACGTGTTTCGGTTATTGCGGCTGGGTGTGGGACGACCTGCGCGATTGGAAACCTGAGTTCATGCGTCAGGATTACACGTTCTTCTCGATTGAGACGCCGCAGGAGACAAGCCAGACCCAGATCTTTGGCCGCAAGAGGCGCTATCAGATTGCAGACCTGCTTCCGGTGCTTGAGAACCCACCGCTCTCGGCAGCGGCTGGCTGGCACATCAACAATCTCGTCAAGTCGATCAACAATGCGATCCCTGCAGGACGCACGCTTGACGCGGATGATGACGCCAGAAGGTACGAGGATTGGTTCCGCGAGGGGAGCTACGGCGCCAGCTACGAGAACGACGCAAAGTATGTCGAGCTCGGTGAGCTGTTCATCCGCGAGCCTCACGGCAAGGTTTCTAGGTTCCTGTTTGACGACAAGTCCGGTGATGAGATTTGCACTCAGCTGGACCGCTTCAACAGCATGAACGAGTGCTTGGCACTATTTGCCGTTGAAGTTGGATCCGGCGGGCTGATGTCCAGCCGCGGTGCCGGTCGTGACCTGTACAACACGCACGTGGCAATCGACAAGGCACGTAACTTGGTGGTGGACAACGTTTACCTGAAGGGAATGCTGCTGCTCAAGAAGGGACCGAACGCCAAGCCCGGGGTTCCGCCTCTGACCGTCACCCACCCCGTTGCCTACGTCTCCGAAGGTTACGAAGTAATTCCGACCCAGCTGCCTGCTGACGTCGATGACTTCCTCAGGCTGGATCAATTCATCAGTGGGCTGGCTGAGATTCAGATCGGAACGTTCTTGCCCGGCGAGCCTCTCGGTGAGAAGCAAGGCAAGCGTACGGCTTCTGAGGTCAACCGCGTTGCAGCGATTGAGAATCAGCTGCGTGAGGGAGTTCTGATGCGTTGGAGCAAGCAAATCTCCCGCGGTGTCGAGCGCATTCAGCGCGGCATCTGTCACCCAGAGCACGTGAAGGCTGCAGCTGATCTCAAGGGTCTGCTTGATCAGGCACGTCAGTCTGGGGTACACGAAGCTGTCTGGGCACGCCGTGAGGTTGTCGATGCCTTTGATCGCAGCTTCATGCCGCTGCCTTCCTTTATGATCCCCTTTGAGGTTCCGCCTCACTTGGACGAGGATGCGATTTCTTGCTGCCTGAACATGCTGGAGCGCAATCTTGCCCCCTCGGATATTCTCTTGCTTGCCTACAGCTCCGCTGTCGAGCTCATGCCTGACACGACGGCTCAAGATGCCCAGATGCTTGATCTCACGATCCAGCGCTACGCCGGCAACCCGAACGTCAATCAAGATGAGCTGATGAAACTGGACATCAGCCGCAAGCTGGGAGAAGAGATCGCCAACACGTTGATTCTGCCGAAGGATCAGGTAGAGGCAATCCAGATCGAGGCCACGCGTCAGCAGGTCATCGAGCTGCAGTCGATCATGGCCGGTCAGGAAGTCCCTGTCAGCCCACGTGACAATGACATCGTTCATATCCAAACGATGGCTCAGAAGCTCTTCCCTGTGATTTCCAAAGCGCCTCAGGGTTCTCTGACCCCAGAGCTCGTGCAGCCCCTGACCGAGGCCATCAAGCACTTTGCCGGTCACCTGAAGCAGGCGGAGCAGAAGGGTACGCCGCACAAGATGCTGGCACCTTATTACGACGCCATGCACGAGGCCGTCAAACATCTCTCCGGCGGAGTCGTTCCAAAGGTTCCCGACAACGTGGCACCGGCTGCAGCAATGCAACCACACGGAGCTCCACGCGGGCATGGACGTGCACCACACGCACCGACGGCGCAGGCTGTTGGAGCTGCGATGCAGAGCCCGGGACAAGAGAATATCATCACCAACATCGCAAACCCACCTAAGCCTCCAACGGCTGCAAACTAACCAAACCTATGGGCGGATCTCCCACCAACATCGCTAAACCTACCATCCCAACTTCTCCCGCTCTACGGGATGAGAAAGGAAACCTCGCTGAGTTTTCTCCGGAGGCAACGAAAGCCTATCAGGCCGAAGAGCTTGCAAACCAACAGACGGCAAAAGCACAGCAGGACAAAGTCGAGAGTGGCTTGAAGCAGTTCCAAGGTCAGCAGCAAGAACAGTTTTCCACGGCCTTTGCCAACAAAAATTCTGGCACGGGTAATTTCTACAAGCGCGATGCCAGCAAGCCCGCGTCTGCAGAGGATCAGATTGAACAAGCCCTGACTGCCGCAGAAAACCAATAATCTTTTGTCGGTATAAAATAATTTATGGAATGGACAAATACGGACTCCGTACATCTTCGGAAGTACGATCAGTCAACAAACAGTAGGCTCCGTGCCTACCTCAGGACACGTGTTCCCCAGCTACGGGGTGACACGATCGAAGCCGTGGCACTCTCTTCCAAAGAGAAAGCCGGGGCAGAATATATCATCAACGTCATTGATGAACTTTTAGCGGAACAAAAAACACAAACAGACGGATCCGGTACCGGATTCACAACCATGTAAAATATGAACGACGACATCGACAACGAAAACATAGTACCAGACAGCGGCGTGGTAGGCTTTGATGCCCCACGTCTTGATCCAGATCCCGTAAACCCAAGCTTCTTGGACGAGTTTGATAAGCTCGACGACGCGGCTATTGCCGAGGAAGCCTCCACCCTTGCAGCTCCGGTTGAACCAGAGCCTGCGGTAGATCCATCTGAAGATGAAAATTTTCTAAACCAAGATCTCAACGAAACCCAAACAAATGAAACTCCTGCAACACCTCCTGAGGATCCTTCTGCCCCGGGGGATCAAACTCCACAACCTGAACAACCCGTTCAAGTCGCAGAAGAAATCGACCCAGAGATTGCGGCTATCGAACAGCCACGCAACCTCAGCGAATCGAATCAAAGTAATTGGAAAAAATTACAAGAGACGGCTTCGCGGTACAAAAAAGAAGCAGTCGAGGCGGAGCAGCTGCGTCAAAGGCTGGTAGAGCTTGAGCAGCGCCCGACGCAGACCCCTGCGGATTACGAAGAGCTACGCAAGTTCAAGCAGATCTTTGATCTTAAAAATGATCCTGATCTCAAGAGCAAGTATGAGACCCCGATCTCCGAGGCAAAGGAAAGTATATATTCCATCCTCAAGAAGAATGGCGCCTCTGAGGAAACTATAGCTTCCATTGACAAGGCCGGCGGACCTGACAAGGTTTCCGGTGCTTGGTGGAAACAGAACGTGCTCGACAAGATAGAGCTTCTGGACTCCAAAAAGGTTGAGCAGAACCTGCTAAAGGTTGCCGAGCTGCGTGAGCAGCAGGAGAAAGAATACAATGACCTTGCCACCCGCGGGGAAGAAATCCTCGAGGCCAAGAAGAACGAGCGAGTCGAGTGGTTCAAGCAGGAGAACGAGACCGCATACAAGGCACTTGATGAGATGACCAAAGAAGTTCCTTGGGCTCGGTACAAAGAAGTGCCAAAGAACGCTTCCGAGGAAGACATCAAGCAGATCCAGACCCACAACGCCCGCGTGCAGGACCTACAGCAGAAGTTTAATTCGGCTCTGTGGCCTAACGACGCCAAGACTCGTACTGAGATTGCTGCCGCGGCCACGCTGTCACACGTACTTGCTGACCAGCTGCGCTTCGAGCAGTCGTCAAAGGCACAGATCGAAGCCCGTCTCAAGCAGCTTGAAGCAGAAAACAGCCAGCTAAAGATGGCCGGACGTGCACCTAAAGCTTCTGCAAACTCAACGTCTTCAAAGACTAATGCCAATACCAACGACCGCTGGAAGATGAATGCCGGCGACGCTATTGACATGGGTCTTGACGAGGCTGGAGTTTAATCCTAACCCATACAGTCTATGAACAGAGATGAAGTAAATACCGTACGATACACCGCGTCTACAAATCCGTTTGCAGCTCAGGGTCCTGCGACTCAGATGCTGCGTAATGGGGTGCCGGTGCAGCCGGAGGCCCGTAAGTTCGACGCAAAATGGGACGAAACCTCCGCTAAACCGACCTCAGAAGCCCCGTTAACTCCAGAAAATGTCGATTCTGAAGCAAAAAGTGATGTTCCACAGCGTTCCACAGACGATTTGGAGGCACCAAAGCCCACTCGCAATCTCAAGACTCTGAAGCCACCCAAGGCTAAGAAGGAAGAGAAGGCACCAAATCCGATTACCGAGTCACGCAGCCCGGAGGGACTCCCCTCTTACCGCTGTGAGTTTGAGGGGCGCGACATTATGATCGGCTTCCCTTGCTACAAGACCACCAACCCAGTCACGGCATTTGCTTTGATTGCGATGGCTCTGGACTTTGGTCGCGAGAAGATCCGGTACGAGATGTCAATCGGCGACGCGATGGTGTATCACTCCCGCAACCGTTTGGCCAAGCAGTTCCTTGAGACTGACGCCAAGTGGCTGCTCATGGTTGACGACGACATCATCCCTTCAATCGGTCGCCCGGGCTGGATGCGTGCATGGGTACCGACCAAGACTCGTACAATGACCGACGTACCTCTGCAGCGCCACGTGTTGCACCGGTTGATCGGATCCGGCAAGAGCTTGATCGGCGGTGCATACTTTGGCCGTCAGGAAAACGGAGCGCTCATGTGTAGCGATCTCTCGTTGGCACCGCGGGCAAAGGCTTACGAGGATGCAATTATCCCTGTAGATTGGGTAGCAACCGGCTGCATGCTCATTCACCGCACGGTGTTTGAAGACATCCAGAAGAGGCACCCAGAGCTCAAATCAACCAAGCCAGACGGCGCCTTCAATTTCTTCCAGCCTAAAGATGACGGCAGCGGAGAAGATGTTTCTTTCTGCCGCAGGGCAAAAGAGGCTGGACATCAGCCACACATTGACTTAGGTCTCCCCGTGTTCCACGTGGGATACGGAATTTATTGATATGAGAAAAAAAGTATACGCCTTCTACCGGTCAATCCTGACAGTTCCTCAGGCAGAGGAATTTGCACAGGCTAATCTCTGGAAAAAAAGCTGGGAGCTTCACGGCTGGGAATGCGTGATGCTCAACACAAGCCACGTCTCTATCTCACCTTGGGCTAACGCAATCATGTCCCGTATCATGGGGCTGCGTCAGTTTAACGCTGGGATTGACAACGAGGTCTTGGAGAAAATGATTGCCCGTTTCGTTCGCTGGGGCGGTCTTCACGTTGGCAATGGAGGATGGCTTACCGATTACGACGTACTCAACCTCGGATTCACTCCTGCAATGGCTGAGGAAATTGAGAAGGAAGCTGATATTGCTGTGCCCAAAGACGGACCCGCTTGGATAGTCTACGCAAATGCACAGGCGGTTGCCGGCGCTTTGAGAGACTTTACCTTTGGCGAGATGTTTGTGCCGCCAGATTGGGTAAAGACTTTGCCTGAGTGTGAGATCCTGAAGATCGAAAAAGATTTCTTTACGGATCTTCCTCTGGTTCACGTTGGCAAGACCGTGGACGGGGAAGCTAAGTCGGATGCGATGGCTAGAATCTTTTCTGATTTTATGAAGCCCGCTCCGGTTGTGGCACCTAAGAAAAAGTCCAACCGCAAGGGTAAATGAAGATTGTCCATACCGGACATATCGGAGACATCATAGCCTTCCTGCCGCTGTATAAGCATGTAGGTGGGGAGGCTTTGCTTATCCGTGACGACCCCGGTATGGCTCCGATGAGCGGATTCAAGTATGATACTCTGAAACCGCTTTTGGAGTCGCAGGGAATACGGGTGTTCTTCATGAATGGCTGTATCCGAGGGGCTATTCATATTGACATGGGGGACTGGAGGCAGTGTTACCAGCACCATATATCCTTGACGGATTGTCAGGCCAGATACATGGGGATCGTTGACCGGCACACCGGGCATTTCAAGATTGATAAGCCTTGGCTCAAGGTTGAAGCGGATCCGTTAACAAAAGGGCGTGTTATTTTTAACAGAACCCCTCGGTACAGGAACCCCGCATTTCCTTGGAAGAAAGTCGCAGCGCACTTTGGAGACCGTGCTTTGTTTGTGGGAACCCCTGAGGAACACGAGCTGTATCAGAAAGAAGTTGCACCTATTGAACGCTACGAGACTGCGGATTGTTTAGCGGTTGCCAAAGCAATTGAGGGCGCCGATTTCTTTGTCGGCAATCAGTCGAGCGCTTTCTGGATTGCCGCGGGGCTTCGTAAGCCTTTGCTTCAGGAAGTGGACTGCGTGGTAACCAATAGCATTGTTCCCTACGAAGGAGCACAGTATGCCGTAGGTGGTCAGGTTGATTTTTCAAAGCTGTGAGGACATTACTTTTCTGCACCGCTTACGCTGAGTCGCCGGAGGTCTGGGAAAACCGTTACCTCCCTTGGCACCAGCACTACTTCAACTCTTCCCTAAAGGTGAATAATTTGTTGATTGTTGACGACGCAAGCCCTACGCGGCCTGATTTTCTCAGCGAGAATGAGTATCATCGGTTTGAGAATAGACTTGGGCGTCAGGCAGCCCACGTGTACCCGGGATGGTATCGCAGCTTCAGCTACGGGGTTCTCAGCGGGTTTGACAAAGGGTTTGACAAGATTATCCACGCCGAGTCAGATGCCTTTCTCTTGTCAGATCGGATCATTGAGTTTGTAAACTCAATTGAGTCAGGATGGCACACTTTCTGGGCTCCTCAGCATAACCTACACGAATCGGCACTTCAGGTTATCTGCAGAGACCAATACAACAGCGCAAAGAATTTTCTAAACGTCATCTACGACAGCTATTCGGGAATCTGCATGGACAGCATTTTGCCGTATACCCATGTCCATAAACACTTTACCGGCGATCGCTACGGCGATTATCTCGATCACATACCGCAAGACGTTGATTATTCTTGTCAGACAAGACCCGGATGGATTACTAGATTCAAAGCCAATGAGAAAGCCCTCCTTCAAAAACTTCAAACTGAAGATCCGCGGTAGGTGGTGGAAAGTATTGAGGAAGGCGCCCCCAAACGCTCCTGACGCGGTTGGGCTCTGTGACTTTGACGAGCACACGATTTACATCCGCCCGGGCGCAGAGATGCCGGCCACAATAATTCACGAGTGCATCCATGCCGCAATTCCCGACGTGGACGAGCACGCTGTCGAGGCAGCTGAGATGGCAATCCTTGAAGGCATAATCAAATGCAATTGTATGGCCGAGGCAGAAATAATTGAAAAAAAGAATTGACGAGTGCGTCAATTTGTCCTACAAGAGCTCATAACTCGGCGTGCCTTCTCCGTATGAGGGTGGCTTTGTGAGAGCCAAAAAGACTCACTGAACAGGCCGCAATAAAGCTCTCAGCGTGCCGGAGAGTGACACAGAACCAACCTTCGTATCGTGACCGCACGCGGTCGCCGTACACCCTTGGGTCGTCACTCTAACCAAACAAAACGAGTGGTGGCTTGAGGAAAAAACAACCACTACAATGGCAACAGCAAATGTCAGTTTGGATGCGGTACAAAACTTCGCCTCGAAGGATGTAAACCGTATTATTGGGCAGATCGCCCGCGTTCTGGCTCGTAAGAGCCCGTTCATCAACTCAATCGACGGCGGTACCCTCCCCAACAGCTCGGACGTCGTTCGTTCGATCGTTGAGGAAATGGCCGTTCCCCGCGCTTCGCTTGCAGCTCCCGCTTTCGTTAACGACAGCGACCTGAGCTTCCTTGCGTCCTCCAGCTGGGGCAACGCTAACACCCCAGTTTGGGGCCAAGCCAACCCTGTCACGGATCCTAACGTTCCTACCGATCCCCTCCAAGGAACGACCCCCAACTCCGTTGGTGGCGGATCCTACAGCCAGAGCACAGTGTTCCCTCTCGGTTCCACCGCAATCACCGGTGACCGCGTTGGTACGACTGAGTACCTCTATCAGCTCCAGACCCTCCGCGGTGCTGGTCCTCGCGTTAACGTCAAGACCGCACGTGCCGCCTTCAAGGGCAGCTACCTGCAAGCTCAAGTGGCTCTCGAGAAGACGATCCTCCAGATCATCAACTCGGACATCCGCTATCAGCTGCTCGTTCAGTCCGGTATCAAGTATGTCTCCAACAGCACCCAGAGCTTCACGGCCAACCTGACTGGTGACATGCAGCAGATCAACACCAAGTTCGCGGTGATCAATCCTGATTCTCCGATGAACTTCAAGACGCTGTACAAGATCGGTACCTTCCTCCGCGAGGAGATGCTTGCCGAGCCTTTCGCCAGCAAGGACGGAGAGTTCTTCCAAGTTCTCGCCTCCGCTGATCAGATCGAAGTCTTCCGTAACGACGCTGACGTCAAGGAAGACCTCCTCTATCTCACCGCCGGAAGCTTCAAGCTCGGTGAGGACAGCATCACTGGCTATCAGTTCATGGGCTACCGCGGCTTCGCCTTCGGTATCGACCAGCAGCCTATCCGCACCGCCGGTGTCAACGTTGATGGTACGATCACCCCGATCGAGCCGATCGTTGCTCAGGCAGTCACCAACGGTTACGGCCAGCGCCGCAATCCAGCTTGGGTTAACGCCAACTACGAAGTTCTCTTCGTCATGGCCGGCGAGAGCTTCAAGCGTTTGGTCCCCGAGACCTACGTCGGAGAAGGCACCTTCCGTTTCGCTCCTCAGCTTGCTATGGGCGAACTCGAGTGGACCTACTACCGCGACAACTATGAGAACCAATTCGGTGATTATGGACAGCACATCTACCAGATTAGCCGTGCATTCCAGCCGATTCGTCCTCAGAACGTCTGCGCGGTTCTCTACAAGCGCTGCCCGTTTGACGG
>Ga0214206_1000236_pt1 | contig 15253 bp, 21 predicted proteins | sample TroBogEpilimnion_26_FD_153044 | JGI IMG/M metagenome (GOLD analysis project Ga0214206, IMG submission 153044) | Freshwater microbial communities from Trout Bog Lake, WI - 07JUL2009 epilimnion | ecosystem: Environmental > Aquatic > Freshwater > Lake > Epilimnion/Euphotic zone | place: Trout Bog...
TATAGACCACAAACGTTAAAAGATTACATAGGAAATGACCTTCTTAAAGAGAAAGTACAATCTTATTTAGATAACAATGATGTACCACATTTACTATTATATGGTAAAGCTGGGACAGGCAAAACAACATTGGCTAAAATTATTGCTCAAACAATTGAATGTGATATGATGGTGATTAACGCATCAGATGAAAACAATGTTGAGACAGTACGAAATAAAGTAAAGAACTTTGCAAGTGGTGCAGGTTTCAAAGGATTCAAAATTATCATATTAGATGAGTTTGATTATATGACTCCAAATGCACAAGCAATCCTTAGAAACTTAATGGAAACATTTAGTAGACACACTAGATTCATCTTAACGTGTAACTACCATGAAAAAATTATTGAACCAATTTTATCCCGTTGTCAAACTTTTGCAGTAAATCCACCATCAAAGAAAGAAGTGGCGGTACATGTAACAGATATCTTAAATAAAGAAGGTATTAGATTTGATATTAAAGATGTAGCAGATATCATCAGTAGTTTCTATCCTGATATCCGTAGAGTTATGAATACCTGCCAATTACAATCATCTAAAGGTGAGTTAAAGGTAGATAAACAAACAATCTTACAAGCCGATTTCAAAAATAAGATTATAGATTTATTAGCAAGTGGTGAGGAAAAAAGAAATGCATATATGCAGATTAGACAAATAGTGGGTGATAATAAAGTAAATGATTTTGCAGAACTTTATACAGCACTATATGAAAGATTAGATGATTATGCAGCGGGTAATACGGCAAATGTAATCTTAGAATTAGCACAAGGACAGTTTAGAGATGCTTTAGTAATAGATAAAGAAATCTGTTTTATGGCAACAATCATCGCAATTATTAACATTATAAAATAAACAATATGAGTACAGAATTTGCAAAAGCAAAACCAATTGGTGATAGATTATTATTAGAAATTGAAGTAAAAGAAAAAACAATCGGTGGTATTATTATTCCTGATTCAGTAAAAACAGGTGACCATAAAATTGCAACCGTAGTAGCAACGGGTGATGGGGTTTATACACAACAGGGCGTTAAAGTTCCAATGACAGTTAAAGTAGGTGATAGAGTATTATTACCATTAGGAGAAATGGCAGTACAAAAGATTAAGTTAGGTGATAAGGAATATTATATGTGTAGAGAAATGGATTTATTATTAGTAATCAGATAAACAAAATATTATGCAACCAATGGATTTAAGTAGTTTGGGACAGACACCAACACAACCTGATTTAAGTAAAACAATAGCATTAGAATGTAAATGTGGTGGACAATTCTTTTCACCGGCAATTCATTTTAGACAAGAAAGTGCATTGGCAAATCCAAATGGAAAAGCACAAACAATACCTGTGGAAGTTTATTTGTGTATTGATTGTGGTGAAGTATTTGAAGATTTATTACCAAAATCATTAAGACCAGACGATGGCCAAAATTAAAAAAGATTCGGATAAAGAAGTAAAAAGATTAGGTTTATTTGACCATATATCTGCCGTAACTGAATATCAGGATCCACAATATTGGAAAAAGATTTCTGATGATGATAAAAAAACCTTTGGTAATTTTATTATACAGAGGTATATATCTATGAATCCTGATTGGATAGAGTGGATAGCAGAAGTTCAACCCTATGTTCAATCTTTACCTAATGAATATTTTTATAGATTCTTTAGTGATATGATTCCACCTAAGAAATATTATTTAAAATATATTAAAGGTAAGAAAGCAAATGACTATGAAGATTGGGTAGTTGATTTGGTAGTCAAAGAATATACCTGTTCAACTAAACATGCCAACGAATATTTAGATATTTTATATTCAACAAGAGAAGGCAGAGAGCAAATTAAAGGTATGTGTGAGAAGTATGGTATTGATAAAAAACTAATAACATCACTTAAATTAAAAATCTGATAATAATCATATGTTCTTTTATACTTATATAGGTAAAAGGAGTTAACATATGAAAGCAAAGTTATTAGAATTAAGAAAAAATTGGAGAGAACAAGTTGGATTACTACTTGTTAAATCTTTATTGGTATTTGTAATAGCAGCATTACTATTTCAAATATCTGGTGTTATCATTCATTTTTGGGGACCTGAAGGAATGGAACAAAATATCGTAAATCAAATTGATTGGAAAATTAATGGTACATTCAAAAATAGTCCAGGTAACATTTGGTATAATGCAGATGAACAAATTTGGGTAGATGGTGTAACTAATGAAGTTAAAATAGGTAAATTAGCTGGTAATAGAAAGTTAGAGTTTGGTGTTAAAAACATTTTAGAAGAATACTTACAAGAGAAAGGTTATAATCTATCTAAAAGTGCACCAAATAGATTATCAGTTCAAATTATATTTTTAGATGTTCTTACAACAAAAAAGAACATATCCATATTTCATAGTGGAGAAGAAGAAGTAGTTATTCGTTTAAGAGGTGTTCTAAAATCCGAAGGGAAAAAGGACAAAGTAGTTATAGTAGAAGAATCCTCCTCAGAAATTTCAATGAGCACATTGATAGTTGACGAAGGTGGTGGTTTTAATCAAACAAGTTTAAGTAATGCACTTAAAAAAGGTTGTGATAAACTAATCACTAAATTATCAGAGGCTAAATAAACATGAAAAAATTTCTTATGGGTTTAGGGATAGTAATTCTATCTCTATTATCATTTACATCAAATGCTCAATTAACTATTAATCAATCCGCAACTCCAACTACTGGATTAAAAGTTGGTGATACAATTTCAGTTAAATACACAATTGCAAGAGGTACAACTACACCTCGTTATTTTTGGTTAAGATACCAATATAATAACAAAGCATTGGCATATGTTTCAACTACATTCTCACAAGGAACATCTGTTCAAACATATTACACAAGTTGGACGGGTTATAAATTTACAGCAAGTACTGCAAATAGTATTACTGCAACAAGTTTATATGACCAATACAAAGCAACTCCTTGGGGATATGCAACTAACGCAGACTGGAATGCAGGGCAATTGACAGTACAAAGAACCGATGCATCAATTAATGGAGATATTGCAACTCAAAAATATGTAATTAAAGATTTAGGTGATTATAATAATATTCACAAATTAGATTTATCATATTCAATCGATGCAACAAGTGCAAACATTGGACCTATTACAACGGATCCTGGTACATTATCTTTATCAAATGTGACGGGTAATACATCTTCATTTAAAGTAAGAGTTTTATTTCCAACAGGATATGATATCACAGCACATACAGTTGCGTTATTTCCAATAAAAACAGATGGTACAATTGATTGGACAGTAACACCAATAGCAAGTAAAGTATTTGATGCAAGTGGAGAAGCAACTTTTACATCTGGAGTTAAAGTAGGTGATAGTTTAGCAGTTTGGATATATGGTGCAAGTGGTAAAACATTTATGGATAATATTATAACGGTATCAGATGCATATAAAGCATTCTTAGGTATTTCACAAACTGATATAACAGGTGCTGCAACATATTTTACAAGACCAACATTACAAAAAAATATAGGACAAATTACAAAAGGAAAAGGAACATTTAGTGAAAGTGATTCATATTATTCATTTGCATATGTAATGGGTATTGCTAATGTAGGTGATAGTGCATACATTCCATCCAGTTCAAGAGCTAGTTCTTATAAATGGTTTAGTGGTTTATTAAATCAAAGTTGGCTAGATGGTACACCAACATACAAAACCAAAGTAACAAATTCAACTCAAGCAATTGATATGGTTTATGCTTGGGGTGGTGATTTAGATTGGTCACATTCATCAAATCCTGATACAATTGCAAGTAGAATTAGTAGTGGTAATTACGCAAATTCGGTAGCTAATACAACTACAATTAAATCATTTTCAGTTGGAAGTATGAGTTATACATCTGCAATAGAAAGTGCAAAATTGGGATTAAACTCTACTATTGTTAATGGTAAAGTTGTATTAACTGGAACATTAACTAAAGAAGGTTTAGCTGGTTTAGAAGTAATCTTACAATATGATAATACTAAATTAACTTTTGACAATATAGCATTTGATGCAGGTGCAAATGTAGTAAACTTTTCAACAAATAAAGATGGTAGATTAACATTTGGTTCAATGGACCAGACAAAGTTGGGTAGAATTAAAATAGGAACACCATATACATTAACATTTATGCCAAAAGAAACATTAGCTAATACAGCAGGTTTATTTTATACAGTTTTAGCAGATGCGGTTGATGGAGCCGGAAATAAGATTAACTTAATAGTAGAATAATGAAAAAATTATTCGTTACATTACTTCTAACAATATTATCATTCGTAACCTACTCCCAATCAGGAGTGGGTTATTTGAATTATACCGTCTATAACATTATAAGTAACGGAGCAGGTCAATATGCTAATAACGCAACTGACTTTGTAAATATGTTTGATGTAACTAAGGGTGCAACAGTTTATGCAAGTGGAACGGCAGCAGTAAATTCAGCACTTTTAGATTTTAATGGTAGATGGACAGCATCGGGTATTCCAAATGGTGGAAATTATACCGGTATTAAAATTTATGGATATTTTGTTCCAAAAGAAACTGGAACATATTCTTTTTTCATAAACGGAGATGATGGTGTTGATTTCTCTTTGGATGGAAGTGTGGTAACATCATTTTATGGTCCACATGGATTTGGTGCAAATCATTATGGAACTGTTAATTTAGTTGCTGGTAAATCTTATGCTTTTATGGCTAGATACCAAAACTGGGGCGGTGGTTGGGGAATGGATTTAGAATGGAAAAGACCATCTCAAAGTAGTTGGAGTATTCAAGCGGATGAGTGTTATTCAAAACAACCATCAACACCAACTAAAAAAGCAGTTGCTAATTTCAATTTTAATACAACTATAACACCAACAACATTTTCTGTGGGTTCATCATTAAGTTCGGCGGGTTCAATAGATATAACAACATTATTAGATAGTGTTAAAGTTGCAAATGGTTATAAAGGTAACATCACTTCCGGACAAGTTGAGTGGAGTTATGTTAATTTTTTTAATGGAGTAACTACACTTTATATTGACATGAGACAATTTGGTAATACAATACCATCAGCAGTTAATAGTGTTTCTATATTGGATGTTTATAGTGGACCTGTTACATTTACAACAAGTGATGGAACTTGGGCACAATATACTATTCCATCTACATTAACAAAAGTAACTGATGGAACTTCTATTTATAACTCAAATATAAGAAATGCAGGATATAATAATTATGCATTTTCTTGTAATGTAGGGTTTACAGCAAATCAAATATACAAACCACAAACAATATCCCTTTCAACTACAAACAATTTAACTACTTTGTATAATAGTATTGTGACAGTATCCGATGTTTATTTAGCATTTCAAGAATATTCAAACCAAGGTATATTTGGTAATCAAACAGGAACTGCATTTACAAAAGGTATTCAATATCAAAATGCTGATATAGATGGTAATGGTATATTTGATGAAAATGATTGTTTCTTATTATTACAAAATATGACAGGAGCAAAAACATTAGTTGACACATTCAATCTAAACAAAACTTTAAGAATAATACCACAATCAAAATATGATAGTATTGGTAAATCTAATTGGACTACATTTACAACCCCATTGGGTAGTTCATATACGTTTGATATTAATACAGGTAAATCAACCGATACTTTAAATTTAGCAATAGCATGGAAAGGTGATGTAAACTTATCGCACTCAACTACACCTAAATCAAATAATCTAACAACAATGTCAGTTAGAGGAATGAGTATTAGTAATGAAATTAATGGAACAATTATGACTGAAATAATTGGTGATAGTGTATACGCAACATTAACAATAGACCCATTAGGACAAGAATTAGTAGGAGCTCAGTTTAAATTAAATTATGATAATACTTTGTTGAAATTTAATAATATATCTTTTAAAACAAAAAACAATCCAACTAATTTTGGAACTGATATGGGTGAATATGTAAATTTTGGTTCTTTAATTACAACCGGTGCAACTTTAGATAATACTACTGAATATAAAATTGTATTTACAACTAAATCAAAATTAGATAATATATTGGGATTGATTTCAATATATTTAACTGATGCAGTAAATAAATCAGGAACAACATTAAAATTGAGAATACAATAATGAAAAAAATATTATTCATATTATTATTATCATTCGTTGCTTGTAAAAAAGTATTAGTAGAACCGGTAGAAGTAAAGGTAAACAATGTATTTGATGCACCTCAAAATAGTATTACAAATGGACAAGAAATACAATTTAATTTAACAACAAGTGGTGTATATACATTAACAATTGGTGATAGTGTAACTAACCAAGTTTTGACAAGAGAAAGATTTAATGGACAAATTGGACAAAATAAAAAGAAAATATACACTAAAGGGCTACAAAGTAAATATTTATATTTGTTATTGGAAGATGTTACAAAAAATAAAATAGGTAAAACAACAATAATAATAAACTAAAATGAAAAAATTAATTTTAATAGCATTAGTAGGAATGATGGTTGTAGGATGTAGAAAATCAGATACAATAGCAATGGTTAATACAATACCATCTGAATTGGCAATCAATAGTGTAAGTGGTATTAAATTAGAAACACCATTTGTAACATCACAAGTATCTATGAATGTTAAGAGTGAAGTAGCACAAACGGTAACAATAAAAATATTTGATATATCTAATAGAGTAGTATCTAAATCAACATCCGATGTAAAAGTTGGTGATAACATTTTAAAAGTATATACAAACGCTTTACCATCATCTGCATATAGAATTGCGTTATTTGATGATAAGGGAAATCAATTAGGAATTACAGATTTTAATAAAATATAATATTATGGCAAAGGCAACAAAAACAACAAAGACATCGGAAGAAGCTGCAATGGCTAAAAACGAAAAACACAATGATGGTACAATGACTGGTTTGAAAAAAACTATTATCGGTACGGTAAGTACATTGGTAGTAGGTGGTGGTACATTTTTAATGTCCTACTTACAAAAACCAAAAGAAGGTGAAAACAAACAAGTTCAGCCTCAATCAATCAACATCAACATACCGGCTCAACAACAAGCTGCAGCAGGTAAAACTGTAATCATCAACAAAGGTGGTGGAACAACTCCTGCAACTGCAGCACCAAAACCTAAAAAGAAAGAAGGGGATGAGTTCAAAGAAAAACCAGCTCAATGGTAATATTTAATAACAAACAATAAAGGAGTAACAAGATGACTTTTAAAGAATGGGTAATTGACCTTTTCAAAGATGAAAGAGGTGCAATTTCAGTAAAACCAGTTATCGCATTTTTTGGTGCATTATTTTTATGTATCACTATGATTGCGAATAGCTATTCTGCTAAAGATATCGCTCCATCTGATAAGCTAGTTGATGCTGTAATGGTTATAACTGCAATCGGTATGGGTGCTGATAGTTTAGACAAATTCAGTAAGAAGGCACCTGCAGATGAACCAACAACACCAGCAGCACCAACTGAAGAATTAGGTTAATAATTAATTAACATTAGAAACCCTCACAATTAGTGGGGGTTTTTTATTTATACCTATGAATAACTTATTAACAATAGTAATACCGTGTAAAAACGAAAAGGATAACATATATGAGTGTATTGGATTTATTGCAAAGCAAGTGGGGTTCGCAGGAACTAGAGTTATTATTGCAGATACTTCCGATGAAGGAGATAGTTTAAATTTTTTATATTATGTTAAAAGAGATTTTAAATATTCATTGGATATAGAAATTATTGAAGGTGGGTTTCCTGCAAAAGCGCGTTTAGAAGGTAGTAAATTAGTAACTACACCTTATATTCTTTTTTTAGATGCCGATATAATGTTATTTAATAAATTTATATTGGGTGAATGTTTAGCATATGAAACTGATTTAGTATCAGTTCCGTTTCAAACTGAATATGGTTGGAATTGGGTATATCGTATGTTTGATTTATTCCAATTGATAAGTATTAAATTAGGAACACCATTTGCAGTAGGTGGATTTCAATTATGGAAAACAGAAAAATATTGGAAATGTGGTGGTTACAATGAAGAAGAATTATTTGCAGAAGATTATTCTTTATCATCAAAAGTAAAAAATTTAACAATACATAAAACAAAAGGAGTATGGACATCAGCAAGAAGGTTCAAAAACAAAGGTATATTATGGATGTTCAAAATAATAATAATAAGTTATTTAAACAGACACAATCCAAACTTTTTCAAAAAACATCACAATTATTGGACATGAAATATCAAGCAGTAATCGTATCTGATTTACATTTAGGAACAAAGGATAGTAAAGCAGAAGAATTTTTAAATTTTATTGAAGAACACCCAACAGACCTTTTAATCCTTAATGGTGATATTATAGATGGTTGGGCAATCAATAGAGGTAGTAAATGGAAAAAACAACATACTAAAGTTATATCTAAATTATTAAAACTTTCAAACAAAACTCAAATCATTTGGATAAGAGGAAATCACGATGAATTTTTACATGAATTTATGGGAAACCATTTTGGCGGTATTGAAATTAAAGAAGATTATGTTCTCAATTTACATAATTCTAATGAGAGTTATTATATTTTCCACGGAGATGTTATTGATGTTTTTATAACAAAGTATAAATGGTTAGCAAAGATAGGTTCAATTGGATATGATTTTGCACTTACACTTAATCGTTGGTATAATGGGTATCGTAAATGGAGAAATCTACCATATCAATCAATATCACAAAAAATAAAAAGTGGAGTAAAAGCCGCAACTAATTACATAAATGATTTTGAAACAACAGCTTTATCTATGGCAACTAAAAAGGGATGTGATGGTGTAATGTGCGGACATATTCATCAACCTGAAGATAGAATGATTAATGGTAAAAGATATGTTAATAGTGGTGATTGGGTAGAAAACCTATCGGCAATTTTAGTAGATAAGGAAAATAATGTATATTTATATAAAAGTTAACATTATGGCAAAGAACTCAATTTTACAGAACGAAAACGAAAACACAATCAACGAACAGGAGATTGAATTAGCTATTTTACATTTGGTAGAGATAGCGGAAAAAGCACACAACGAAGAACTACATGGTTTAGAGGAAGCACTTAAAAGTGGTTTCGTAGATGAATATGATGTGGCAAAATATAGAAATTTTAAAAAGGGTGAAGTAGAAGGATTGTATATTGCAATTGATATTTTAAATCATATTGTTCACCATAACCAAGATTAATGTATGAAAAAATTATTTATATTATTAAGTGTATTTTTAGTAAGTCTTGCTGCAAATAGTCAAACGATTGGTTCTACAAAAACCGAGCAGTTTAAAGCATCATTTGAAACAAAAAGTGATATTTCACAATTTATGAATTATGATGGGCCACAAATCCCAATTCAATTATTAAAATGTGGAATAAGTGATGAAATGTATGAACAATATCCCGAACTTAAAGAAAAAAGGGTTGGTCTTGGTGTGGCTAATATTACATTGGAATATCTTGACAATCTTAATAGATTTACATTTACTGAAGATAAAACTGAGATTAAAAATCGCATGGTTAAGCAGTTTCAAGCTTCGCAGGCAGGTATTTCGCAAGATAAGTTGGATGGTAGGGGTAAAATTAGATTAGCACATTATTTTGTTGAAATTGAATGTTATGATTATTCAGTATCAGAAGATGAAGAAGTAAATTTAAAGAATGGGGTTAAAAATTTAATGGTAACAAGAATAGGTTTACAAGTTAGATTTACCGATGCAGAGAACGGAACAATAATTGCAGCAAGTGGATTGGGAGAAGCTAAAACTACAAGAGAATTAACTTTCCTTTCAGACGCAACAGTTGACCCTGTAAAGTTTAATCAATCAACAATTTCAATTGCAACTAAAAAGGCATTAGATATAGCATGTGCAAACATATTAAATAAAATGGTTAAAAAAGGTGTATTCACTAAATAAGGTATGGGAACAGCAGCAAAAAAACCAAAGGCACAAAGAAGCCGTAGAAGTGGTGTAAAGAAAATGGAATTAGTTAAAAGTAATTTGGAAATACTAAAAAAATTATCTATATTTGTTTTAGTAGTAGGATTATTTACTTCATGTATTGTAATTGCACCAAGACATGGTGGGTTTCATCATCATAAATTTCATCACTACCATCAACGATAATGAAAGTATTTAAAACGATAGGATTATTTGTAGCCGGTGTAATGAGTATGTTTAGTGGTTCACCTAATATACCACATGGAACTGGTGGTTGTTGTGCTGAATGTGCAATAACAAAAGAAGATGATGACAAAATAGAAATGATTGTTCAAAATAAAAAAGAAAAAAAATGAAAAAAGTATTAGGATTATTGGCAGTAGTATTTATGGTGGGTTGTGTAGGATTAAATGAAGCACAATCACCGGTAACAATTACTGAAACTATTACAAAAGATAGTACAGGTAAAGAAGTACATGTTATTACAAAAACTTATTCAAACGGAACAACACAAGTAGTACCACAGGCATCTATAAATGTAGTAACACATCCATATTGGGATAGTTTTTATGGTGCACCATACTATTACTCTCAACCATATTTTGTTCCAAGAGTGGTTGTACCTGTAAGAATTGGTGGATATTCATCACATAGAGGCAGACATTAATGAAAATATGGTTACGATTTATTACCATATTAATTGTTACAACTCTAATAGCTTTTAAAGCTAACTCACAAACTATTACCCAAACTTTTATAGATCCATGTGACCAAAAGGTATATGTGGTAGTAATTCCATTCGGACAAAATCAAACTATTGCAGTTATTAGAGGTAAATCTAAAATTGTAACATTAGCAGATATCAGTAGTGGTGCATTTCAAAAATGGGTAGATGGAGTATTTTCAACACCATGTTCAACGCAAAATGATGCAATAAAAGCAGCACAAGATGCCGCCGCTAAAGCCGCCGCAGATGCAGCAGCAAAAGCAGCCGCAGATGCAGCCGCAGATGCAGCCGCTAAAGCAGCAGCAGATGCTGCAGCCAAAGCCGCAGCAAGTGCCGCAAGTAATGCAGCCGGAAATGCAGCAAGTTCTGCCGCAAGTGGTGCAGCAAGTAATGCCGCATCAAATGCAGCAAGTGGGGCGGCATCAAATGCAGCAAGTTCTGCCGCAAGTGGTGCAGCAAGTGGTGCAGCCGGAGGAGCAGCAAGTTCAGCAGCCGCAAGTGCAGCCGCACCACCTCCTCCTCCTCCAACATCGGCCCCGCCACCACCACCGCCTGCAAGTGGTGGAAATACGGAATCATCACCACCACCTACAAGTAGTAGTTCGTCACAAAGTGGGGGTAGTTCATCATCATCTTCATCACAAAGTGGGGGTAGTTCATCTTCATCGGATAAACCAGCAGAAAGTAAACCTGCAGAAAGTAAATCTGACAAACCTGCAGAACAAAAACAAGAAGAGAAAAAAACAGAATCTAAAACAGAAGAGAAAAAGTCAGACGAAAAGAAAACTGAAGAAAAAAAATCAGAAGACAAAAAAGAAGAAAAAAAATCCGAAGAAAAGAAAAAAGAAGAAGAGAAAAAGAAAGAGGAAGAAAAGAAAAAAAAAGAAGAAGAAAAAAAGAAAAAACAAGAAGCAACTAATCCAACTCTATTAGCATCGGATATAACCGTTGCAGAAGCAAGTGTAGGTAAATATTTAGCATCTATATCATTAGGACTTAGTAAATCATCTTTAGCAGGTGATGAAAGTTATAGTGCTGGATTGGTAGTAAATAGTAATCTAAGTTCAATCGTAACAACTGCTGGATATACTAAAATGGGAATGACAGCAGATGGTCAATTAGATGCTATACATTCTTACGGAACAGCATTTGCATATTTAGCTGGAAACTATATGAACTTATTAGGATATACATACATCAAACCAACACCAACAAAAGGAACATATGGTTATAATGTGGGTGCAATTAATTTATTCCTTAAAAATAGTAGTGGTGGATTTGACTACAATATGGCAACATCAGCTATTGTATTTTGGACTAAACCATATCCTTATAGTAAAAAACTAACCATTTCACCACAGGTATTTACAATGTTCTCACCAATAGCATGGAATAGTGTGACGGGTATGACAACGGTGAATAGGCATATGGGATTTTTATTAGGTAGTTCGTTTGATTATAAAATAAGTAAAAGATTCGGATTCAGTTTTAATTATAAATTGAGTGGAAATACCAAACCTGGTTCACCTTTTTTAAGTAATATTTTAGTGGGTTCTAGGATAATATTATAATTTTTTATAATATGTAACTCATATTCTCACTATTTTTTGGTAAATTAGGGAAATTGTCGTATATTTGATTATATGGCAAAAGTAAGTTATTCTCAATATACAATGTGGGCAAACTGTCCACAACAATACAAATTAGCATACATAGATAAACTAAGTGAATCTAAATCAAATATCAATATGGTATTTGGTACGGCTATGCATGAAGTTCTACAACATTACCTTACTGTCTTTTACGGAGTGAGTAAAAAGCAGGCAAATATGTTAGACCTTAAGGGTATGCTCTTAGATTCTCTTAGAACTAATTTTAAGAAGGAACAAGAGAAGTTTAGTGATGGTGAGGTAGTTTGTACTAAAGAAGAATTAGAGGAGTTCTATGGGGATGGTATTGAGATTTTAAATTGGTTTGAGAAACATAGTGATAGATTATTTTCAAAGAAAGGTTGGGAATTAGTAGGTGTAGAAAAAGTGCTTAACTTAAAAGTTGCTGAAAACGTAAGTTATATGGGATTCATTGACGTTCTTTTAAAACATAAAGAAAGTGGTGAATATTATATCATTGACTTTAAAACAAGTAGAGGTGGGTGGACAAAGGATATGAAAAAAGATAAAACGAAAATCAATCAATTACTACTTTACAAATATTTTCTATCTATTCAGTATAAAATTGATATTGAAAAAATAAAAGTAGAATATCATATTATTAAACGTAAGATAAACAAAGATTACGAATATCCAATTCCACATATGTCAGCATTTGTACCGGCACATGGAACTAATACTACATTAAAAGGTTACAAAGAATTTATGCAATTTGTAAATTCAATATTTAATGAAGATGGTAGTTATAAATTAGATGGTGATTATACACCAAATCCAGGTGAAAAAAATAAAAATTGTAGATGGTGTGAATTTAAGGAAAGAAAATTGTGTTCTTTATTCCAATAATTATATACTTATATACATATATAAAACAAAGGAAATATTATGGCAGAAAAAACACAATTGACTTCTGTAAAAATATTAACCGATTTATACAAATCCTTTAAAGTTCATACAATAACTGATGGGATTACGTTACAAAAATTAGTTAATAGAAGTCTAAATCTTTATATGACAGATAATGAATATAGAGATAACATTACAAAGTATTCGGATTTACAAGTAAGTGGTTCACAGTTTTAATGAAAAGTAAAAAAAGTTATGGCAAAAAAGAAAATCCTGTTATTGGCAGATGATTTAAGAATGAGTAGTGGTATTGCTAATATGAGTAAACAATTAGTAATGGGTTCACTACAACACTACGATTGGGTACAATTAGGTGCCGCAGTACAACATCCGGAAGAAGGTAAGATTTTAGATTTATGTGACGATGTTCGTGGTAAAACAGGAATAAAAGATGCATATTTAAAAATTTATCCATCAACCGGATATGGTACGGCAGACAAATTAAGACAAGTATTGGAAATAGAAAAACCAGATGCTATCTTACACTTTACTGACCCAAGATATTGGATTTGGTTATATGATATTGAACATGAAATTAGACAACACACACCGATTTTCTTCTATCATATTTGGGATGATTTACCAGACCCAAAATACAATAGAGATTACTATGAAAGTTGTGATTGGATTGGTTGTATTTCTAAACAAACATTTGGTATTACAAATAGAGTTTGGAGCTTAACTACAAAAGATAGATGGAAACAACCTGAACCTTGGCAAGTAAGTTATGTACCACATGGTATTAATCCAGAAGATTATAAAGTAGTAGATGTTCCACAAGATTTCAAAAAGAAAATATTTGGGGATAAAACATATGATTTCGTATTATATTGGAGTAATCGAAACATCAGAAGAAAACAACCTATTGAAGTTATTTATGCATTCAAAGAATTTGTAGCAAAACTTACACCAGAACAAGCAAAGAAGACGGTATTGTTAATGCATACTCAACCGGTGGATGATAATGGTACAGATTTACCTAAAGTTATTGCAGATTGTGCACCTGAAATTAATGTAGTATTTGATACAGGTAGATGGAATGAAACTGAATTAAATTATCTTTATAATATTGCAGATGTAACAATCAATATCGCATCTAACGAAGGATTTGGGTTAGCAACTGCAGAAAGTATGATGGCAGGAACACCAATTATAGTAAATGTAACAGGTGGTATGCAAGACCAATGTGGTTTCTTATTCCAAAATGAAGAAGTTGGTGGAAATTGGGATTACACAAGACCATCCGATTACGTTAAATGGGGTTCACTCCATAATTGGAGATTATGGAAAGATACTTTAAAATGGGGAGATTGGGTAAAACCAGTTTGGTCAACATCTCGCTCATTCACAGGTTCAGTTCCAACACCTTATATATTTGAAGACCATATTGATTATGTTGAAGTAGCAGACTCAATTAAGTATTGGTATGATATGGGTAGAGAAGCTAGAAAGGAAAAAGGTTTATTAGGTAGAGATTTCGCATTAGGAGTTGGTGGATTAAGTGTACAAAATATGTGCCAAACACTAATCAACGGAATGGATGGTGCATTAGCAAATTGGAAACCTAGAAAAAAATACGAATTATTCAAAATAAAATAAGTTATGGCAGAAATAAAAAAACCTTTAGTAGTAGTACAAGGACCGGTAGCAACAAGAAGTGGTTACGGAGACCATAGTAGAGATTTAGTTAGAAGTTTAATCAGTTTAGATAAATACGATATTAGAATTGTATCATTACGTTGGGGAAATACTCCTATGAATGCTTTAAATCCTAATAATGATAGTGATAAACAAATCATAGATAGAATTGGATTACCAATTGAAAGAAAACCAGATGTATTTATTCAAATTTCAGTACCAAATGAATTTGAAGCAAAGGGTACATAT
>Ga0214206_1000237_pt1 | contig 15237 bp, 19 predicted proteins | sample TroBogEpilimnion_26_FD_153044 | JGI IMG/M metagenome (GOLD analysis project Ga0214206, IMG submission 153044) | Freshwater microbial communities from Trout Bog Lake, WI - 07JUL2009 epilimnion | ecosystem: Environmental > Aquatic > Freshwater > Lake > Epilimnion/Euphotic zone | place: Trout Bog...
TCTGCCAAGGCACAGGCAAATACCCCTATCAGAAATGATTACGGTTTTGTTGTCAACGGCAAACAGCCAGCAACTCTTACTTTGGCACAACTTAAAACAGCCCTTGCTGATTCTACAAATAACGCACCAGCCATTATAAAAATGACTCGCGATGTTGGCAGCGTACCAAACGGTCCTTTAAGCACACTTGGGACAATAACATTAGATGGCAAACTTAGTCCAGTTGAGCAAAACGCTCTTGGAACATATGCCCTTGGTGTTGTCAATACAACCAAAGGTGGACAGCCTGCCTCTATTGCAGATGCGGTAACAAACAGATTGACCCCACAGTCAATTAGCCCATATGCAATTAACTCAACAATTAATCTTAAGAACATAGATCGTCCAGACATTGCTGCGGTCAAAGCAACAGTAACTGATCTTTACGAACAGCTTCTTGGCAAAAAAGCGGACGATGCTACAACAACTAAGTGGGCGCAAATTTATGATAACTATGCAGCCAGCCGTCCAACATCTCAAACCACTGGCGCTGTTACATATGGCTTGCAAACAGTCCCATCGGCTGCGGGTGGCGCAGGATCTAATCGTTTGATTCGTTCAGGACAGCAAGAAACTACTGTAACAAATAACCTCACCGCATCAGATTTTATTAAAAATCAAATTGTTGATTCTGGCGATTACAAGGCTTTCCAAGCCTCTGGCGCTGCAATGAATTTACTTTCTAACATGGCTGCAAAAGAAGCGGGTGTTGCATAATGGCCGACAAACCAAAAGTTACGTCTTCTCAAGTAGCAGCAGCGGAGCCGGGTCTTGGCAGTATTCTTTCCCCCGGATCAGATTTTGCTAAAATTCTTCACGATCAGAATGGCGCTCAATATGCCTTCTGGAAAACAACGGATGCTAACCTGCCCGGCGTTAAAGACGGCACTGGTTATTCCCTTTGGAAGTTTATTAACGATGCTGTTGATAAAGGTTGGATCAATGCAACCGATCCAACAAACTTTGAAAATGGCTTACGTAGTACCGATTGGTTTAAAGCCAATGGTGCGCAAGCCTTACAGGCTGCTGCCGACAAAGCCTTATCGTTAGATGCTAACGGAAACGTATTACCAAACAGCAAATATGGCATGGAACTTCAACGCCGTATTGATGGCATTAGTGCAGTTGCAACCCAGCAAGGTTACAAACTTAGCCCAGAAATTCTGCAAGGTCTTGCCGAAGGCAGCCTTATGGATGCTTACGATCCAAATATTTATGGATCTGGCGATTACCAATCTGGCTTGCAAAGCAAGATCGTTGCTGCTGCGCAAAGCGCAGGCATTGCTCTTACCGGTGGAACTGGCGCTCAGTCAGGTATTGGTCTAGTTAATCAGCTCAAGGCGTACGCAGCCGACATGGGCGTTGCCATGCCAGATAGTTTTTATACGGATGCTGGCAACAAAATGGCAGATCCAAAATCTGGCGTTACCTATGATACTTTTGCAGGCAACATTAAAAATTATGCAGCATCAAAGTATTCTGGTTTTTCAGGACGTATTAATCAAGGTGAAACAATTAAAAATATCGCCGCTCCTTATGTTCAGGAATTTCAAAACATACTTGGCGTTCCGGCTGATAGCGTTAACTTAAGCGGAAGCACGGGCGATAGCGCTTTGATTAACAAAGCTCTTCAAGGCACCATTGATCCAAATACAGGGCTAGGTACTCCTATGCCAATTTGGCAATTCCAGCAAACTCTTCGTCAAGACCCACGCTGGAATAGCACACCAGATGCTCAAAACGCAATGGGCAGCATTGTTGAAAACCTAGGCAAAATGTTTGGAAAAATCTAATGGCACTTATTGATGAATTAGATCCTAGCGAGCGAGCAGCATTACAACGTGCTCAAGCAGCAGCAGCCGCAGGAGCAGCAGCAACACCAACTGTAACTGCACCGGCTCCTGCAATGACAGATGTTCAAATGGAGCGCCAGATCGCAACAGGAACAACTGCGACTACACCTGCTAAAACTGCCACACCTGCTACGCCTCTTTCCACAAATGCCAAAATTGCCGCAACTATTGCTGCATACGCTGCCGCTCATCCAGCACCAGCAGGAACGCATTATGGAACAACGCTTGGCCCAGATGGCAATCCAATTCTTTATAAAGATTTTCCTACAGCCGTAGCTGGCGCTGGTGGCGGGGGTGGCCCTGCTGGTCCTACAGGAACAACTACTGGCACCGGCACTGGTAGCACTGGTAATACTGGAACAACAATAAATCCAAATACTGTTACGGATTATCTTGCAGCAGCACAGCAACAGTTAATTAACTGGGGTATTCTTAACGCAAACGATCCAAACTCAGCCGATCTAATGAAACAGATTACGACCCTTGCCCAGCAAGGTGCGCAGCCAGATACTATTGCTCTCACTATTCAAAACTCAAAAGCATATGCTGCTCGATTTTCTGGTAATGCTGCGCGTGTAGCCAATGGTCTTTCCGCGTATGATCCAGCATCATATTTGCTTGCTGAACAAAATTATAGTCAAATTCTTAATGAGGCTGGCGTTGGTCCGCAATATCAGACTCAAGCATTTTTTGCCAATTTAATTGGAAAGAACATAGGAACGACTACGCTTCAACAGTATGTCAATATGGCTAGTGATTTAGCAACAACATCAGATCCATATTTGCTACAAACAGCATCTCAACAGTATGGCTTAAATAAGGGCGATCTTATCGCTCACTTCCTTGATCCAAATACTGCCCTTCCAATTATTCAACAGCAGTTTGCCGCAACTCAAACATCAGCCGAAGCTGCTCGTCAAAACCTTGCTCTTAATCAACAGAACGCTATGACCCTTGCCGCGCAAGGTGTAACACAGCAACAAGCACAAGCAGGTTTTGCAACCATTGGTAGCCAACTTGCTCAACAGCAACAGTTGGCAAGCATGTACGGCATGGGTGCTGAAAAAATGGGCAATGAATTAACTGCCGCTCAATTTAATTCAAACATCGGCGGCGTTAGCGCTGCCCAAGCACAGCAAGATATAACGCGCCTACGCGCACAGGAAGTTAACCAGTTCTCTGGTTCATCCGGTGCAGCCAAGGGCAGCCTCTACACAGAGGGTCAAGGCGTTAGTTAACTAGGTTCCATCACCACCCATTGGCATGGTGATGTGTAACTAAAGACCAAGAGTAGGAGCCAAACCTCTTTCCCCTGAGAGAATTTGTGGCCTGCGTCAACCAAACAGAAAAGGGAGTGCCACATGGCAGACCAATACGAAGACGATGACTTTGATCTTGAAGAAGATCAACCATCGCAAACCCAAGACCAAAACGGTCCAGCAAATCTACGCAAGGCTCTTAAGCGAGCAGAGCGTGAAAAGAAGGAACTGGCTGATCAGCTAGCTTCTATTCAGGCAGACCTTCGTGGTCGTTCAGTCAAGGAAGTATTGGAACAAAAAGGTGTACCTACCAAGGTAGCCAAATTTATTCCTACCGACGTAAGTACGCCGGAACAGATTGATGCATGGTTAAACGAGAACGCTGATGTGTTCGGTTTTGCTGCGCCTGAATCTGCTTCATCGGAAGAACCAACACCAAATGCTAGAGAAACACAGCGTATCAATACCGCTCTTCAAAACGCAAATACCCCATCTCGCGATGCAGATACTGCCGCGAAATTGGCTGGCGTTAAAACCAGAGAAGAACTTGACATGCTCGTTTTCGGCCAAAAGGTAAGTGGCTCACGCCGATAAAAACCCATTCGACACTAGACCCTATAGAAAGTAGGTGACACAATGGCAAATCAATATACCGACTCAGTTGGCTCTACCTCTGGTATTCCCGGATTAGTACAGACCGCGTATGATCGTTATGTAGAGTTTGCACTCCGTGCTGTCCCACTTATCCGCGACGTTGCAGATAAGCGCCCAGTACAGCAGGCTATGCCCGGCTCATCTGTTGTATTCCAGATTTACACAGATATGTCAGCAGTTACAACATCTCTCTCAGAAGATGTTGATCCAGATGCAGTTGCACTTGGAAACACAACCCCTGTTACCGTTTCGCTCCTTGAATACGGTAACGCATCACTCGCAACTCGTAAGCTCGAGTTGTTCTCACTCTCAGATGTAGATCCAGCCATCGCAGACATTATTGCGTTCAACATGGCTGACTCACTTGACACAGTTGTGCTCAAGACACTTGTTGGTGGACCAAACGCTATTGCTGAACTTACAGGTGGCTCAGCCAACCCTGTATCAACATACAATGGCAACTACACCAACGGTACAACTCAGGCTAGCATCGACGGCACATCAGTCATTCGCTCACGCGATATTCGTACTGCTGTTGCTAAGCTCCGTGCTAACAAGGCTGTCCCACGTCAGGGAGAATACTACTGGTGTGGTATTCACCCAGAAGTTTCATACGACCTTCGCTCAGAAACTGGCGCAGGCGGATGGCGTGACGATCACAAGTACGCTGAGAACGGTGCTTCTGAATTTTGGCCGGGCACTATCGGAACATACGAAGGTGCTATGTTCGTAGAATCACCACGTTTGTTCAACACAACAGACGGAACTGGCTCAACAGGTGCAACAGGTACCTTCGGTACTTCTGGCTACACCTACGCTTCTGGCGGTACACGTGTATTCCGTACACTTGTTGCTGGTAAGCAGGCTCTCGCAGAAGCAGTGGCAGAAGAGCCACATGTTATCTTCGGACCAATTGTTGATAAGTTGATGCGTTTCCGTCCAATCGGATGGTACGGCGTTCTAGGCTGGGCACGTTACCGTGACGCAGCTTTGGTTCGTATCGAATCATCAGCTTCTATCCACAACTCTTAATCCGAGTTAGTTGCTTCCTAGCCCCTCTATTCCTTTCAAGGGGCTAGGCGGCAACACCCCTAGCGAAAGGTAGCCAATGGCATACATCTTTAAGCCACCCACGGTCAATGAAGGACCAGCGGGTTTTGGCATACTTTTCTGGCGTTACAAGATCGCCCGTGGCGATAGCATTTTAGTATTTGGAACATCGGTGTTGCGCACACGCACACCAGCAGTACAGGATACGCAATCCGCAGATTACTGCTATTTGGGTGGACATGAATATCGCATCACTCAAACAGAATATGACATTTTAGTAGGCGCTGGATACGGCGCAAATATCACAACGGTATTGGAGTAACGTGAACGCAGGTAGATATAACATTACCGTTACCAACGGTACGACCTTTACTCTTGCCCCTATCTGGCAGGTAGATAACCTAGCCGTTAACCTCACTGGCTACTCAGCCGATATGCAGGTGCGCGACGTTTCCAACAACCTTATTGTTGAACTAAGCACTGCAAATGGCAAAGCTACAATTCAGCCCGGCCTTGGCCAGACAACATTTAAACTTACTGCAACCCAAACATCTGCTGCTAACCTGCCAGTAGGTAATTACACATACGCTTTTAATCTTACTGATGGCTCTGGCAATGTTTACCAGATCCTCAACGGCGCATTTAACGTGGTTGCGAGTGTGATCCAGTAATGGCCGTTACAGTCAATAGCGTTTCAACTGTACTCATTCCACAAACCACAAACGTATTTAACGTTGCTTCGGCACAGCCAATCACTCTTGAACTTGGCGTGATCGGACCGCAAGGTATTCAAGGTATTCAAGGAAACACTGGCCCAGCGATCACAGGATCGACTGGCCCTACAGGACCGACAGGAGCAATAGGTGCGACAGGAAACACTGGGCTTACTGGCAATACTGGTGCCATTGGTAGCACTGGTCCTACTGGCGCTGTTGGACAAACTGGACCAACTGGCCCACAGGGAAACACTGGTTTTACCGGATACACCGGATACACCGGATACACAGGATACACAGGATTTACCGGCAGCACGGGACCTACTGGCGCTCAAGGCAATACTGGACCGACTGGACCAACGGGAGCTGTAGGCAACACCGGCTTTACAGGATTTACAGGCTCAACCGGACCAACAGGTCCGCAGGGTGCTGCTGGCCCACAAGGCAACACTGGTAACACTGGCATGACTGGTCTAACTGGTAATACAGGTATGACTGGAATGACTGGCGTAACTGGCCCTACAGGGCCTACAGGCGCACAGGGCAACACAGGAAACACTGGCTTAACAGGTAACACTGGCATGACAGGTTTGACTGGTCCTACCGGACCTACTGGTGCCACAGGTGCGACTGGGCCACTTGCCTCTAACAATGCTCACGCTTCTGCTCGTCTTGCCACAACAGCCAACCTTGCTACCACTTATACCGCAGGTTCGGCAGATGCTGGTGGTGGCTATGGAGTTGGCGCTAAATTAACAGCCACATCAAATGGACGTGGTTCTATTGACGGAACAAACATTACTGTTGGCGATAGAATTTTAGTCAAGAATCAAACAACTCAGACTCAAAATGGTATTTACACAGTTACCACTCAAGGCGGCGCAGGCGTTGCTTATGTCCTTACCCGCGCTACTGACTACGACAACTCAACCGCTGGTCAGGTTGAATACGGCGATTTTCTCTTCGTAACTACTGGCACAGCCAACGCAGCTACTAACTGGATCCAGAACAATGTCGGCACAGGAACCAATGGCTACATCATCATCGGTACCGACAACATTACCTTTGCCCAGTCAGGCGGCGTAGGCCCACAAGGAAACACCGGAAATACGGGTGCAACGGGCGCTACAGGCGCAACTGGTGCCAATAGCACAGTTGCTGGACCTACTGGTTTTACAGGCTCTACAGGCCCTACAGGGGCTACAGGACCTACTGGAGCGGCTGGCACTAATGGTACCAACGGAACCGATGGTGCTACAGGCGCGACTGGCTTTACAGGTTCTACGGGACCTACAGGACCGCAAGGCTCAGCAGGCGTTCAGGGTAATACCGGCAACACAGGTAATACAGGAGCAACTGGTTTGACAGGTAACACTGGCGCAACAGGCGCGGCAAACCTTTGGGATATACTCATGCTTGGCGGAATGTGATACAATAGCAACGAATGAAGATTGCCGTTTACGCTATTGCGCTAAATGAAATTCTCCATGCCGAAAGGTGGGCAAAAGCCGCCGAAGGCGCTGATTACCGGATAGTAGCAGATACAGGATCAACTGATGGCACACAAGAAAAGCTACGCGAACTGGGTGTTATTGTTCACGATATTAGTGTTAGGCCTTGGCGTTTTGATGTGGCGCGGAACGCTTCTCTTGCGCTCATACCAGCAGACGTAGATGTTTGCGTCTTTGTGGATATGGACGAAGTTATCCACAAGAACTTCTTTAAAGAACTACGCAAGCAGTGGGACCCAACGGCGCAGGCTGGCTGGGTAACATTTGATACTGGTAGCAAATGGCAGAAAGATAAGATTCATTCTCGCCATGGGTGGTACTGGAAATATCCGATCCACGAAGTAGCCATTTGGTATGGCGAAGGCACACCGAAGTATTGCACTATTAATAACGCGATCATCAGCCACAAGCCAGATGAAAACAAATCTCGCGGGCAGTATCTGCCCATGCTTGAGATGTGTGTTAAAGAGTTTCCAACAGATCCACGTGCGTGGACTTATATGGTTCGCGAGTATTACTTTTACCGTCGCTGGGAAGATGTACTTACCGCAGCTAACGCTCGCATGGAACTTGGCGGATGGAATGTTGAAGAGGCTGCCACCTGTCGGTGGGCAGCAGAAGCTGCGCATTATCTTGGCAAAGCCGAAGAGTCAACCAAATGGGTTGATCGCGGAGTGCAGATCCTTCCTACTGAGGGTGAGCCTTGGTTCTCAGTAGCCCTAGATGCTTATCGCAACAAACGTTGGCAGCAATGCTTAGATGCTTCTATCAAAGCCATCGAGTGTCCGCGTAGCGTTCATCATTGTTATGACGCTTCTGTTTGGAATTGGAAAGCCTACGATCTGGCAAGCATCGCCTCGTGGGAACTAGGTTTTATAGATGAAGCAATTACCTTTGCCGTTGCCGCTAGCAAAGCCAATGGCGAAGAAAATGATCGAGTCTTACGCAATTTGAAATTCTTTAGACAAGCCAAGGAGAAACATGGCACTCGGAGATAACTGCCGTTCTGGTTGTTTAGAAAAGAACCACGAAACATATATCGATTGCTTGCAGGATGCAAACATCCATACCAATGCCGGTGATGCAGCAGGCAACAAGACAATGAACAAGAGAAGTTGGAACGCTGAATTAGATGCGTATGCGGCTGCTCGGTCACAAGGTATTCAGCCAGCAGGCACAACTATGCGGGCAGTTAATGAAGCAAAGGCAGCTAGCGACACGCTAGGCGTAGCCTTTGATGCAGGCACAATGCCTGCCGCAAAGCAGATTACCAAGCACAAGGCCAAGGTAATGAAAGAAGTGGGAGTAATCTAATGGCAGCAGCAAAGAAGGGCATGGGCTTTAAGGCCGCCCAAAAGTCGATTGCTAAAAAGTCTGGCGTATCAATGGAGAACGCAGGAGCGATCCTTGCATCTTCAACACGCAAGGCAAGCCCAGAAGCAAAGAAGGCAAATCCAAATCTCAAGAAGGTAGCAATGCCTAAGAAAAAGGGTGGTAAGTAATATGTGCATGTCATGTGGATGCAACAACAACGCAGTCAGCGTTTCAACTGACGAACTAAACGGCAAGCCAAACATCGACCCAAAGGGTGGATACAAGGGCGTTGGCGGTACAGTAACTTGGCCGGCAAAGTAAAGCAGACCGGCGCTAAAAAGCAGGCTGTATCTGATTCGGTCACCATTGGTGGCCAGAAGCATGTTGTCACACGCGCCAGTAATGGGGATGTAATTGTCAATCATCCCAATTCAAAGAAGACAACATTCAAGAAAATTGATCTGACTAAAAAAGCAGATGTAAAGACCGTTGCCGCTGGCGTGGCTGCGGTTAAGAAGTGGCATAAAACCCATCCAGCGAAAGGCAAGTAAATGGCAATAGATGATGGTAGGACAGTAGTTTATCATTTGAACCGTTTGGCAGGAACCATCACTAATTCAGTGCCACAGCTTGATATTGCCGGTGCCGCATCCAAGTGGGCATTTAACGTAACAGGCAAGCCTTACACTCGTACTATCGATGCGCTCAATGCTATCTACGCATACCGCAATGGTGGTAAGAATTTCTACCTAGATACTCCCGGCGTTCTTAACGCTCTTGCTGGCGTGACCGGGTATGGCGAAGCGGCAGCAGCATCGAGGATTACATCGTGACACTTTTTTCAGAACTTATCGATGAAACGGCTTTAGCCCTTACGGGCTATACCTCTCGTCAAGACCAAGCCACATTCCTTACTGCGCCAATGGGCGCTACGGATACAACCTTTGTGGTTGCCGATGGCACAGTCCTCACGCGCGGTATTGTGGAAATTGATGAAGAGTTGATCTGGGTTGATTCATTTGACCGCACAACAAACACTGCCACCGTGCCACCGTATGGTCGTGGCTTTAGAGATACAACGCCTGTACCTCACAGCGCTGGTGTGCGCGTTACTGTTTCACCTTCATTCCCACGGGCAATGATCCGCAAAGATATTAACGAAGCAATTGACGCTATCTACCCAAGCCTCTTTGGTGTGTACTACACCACATTCCCATTCATTGCTTCTCGCACAACTTACGCTTTGCCACAAGAAGCAATTGATGCTCTAGCAGTTTCTTGGCAGACCATTGGACCATCTTTGGAATGGCTACCAGTGCGTCATTACCGCATTGACCGCACTGCTAACCCAGTGGTCTGGAACAGCGGAAAGACAATTTCCATCTCCGATGGAATTATTCCGGGTCGTACCGTGCAGGTTGTTTACACTAAAAAGCCTACACAGTTGCAGAACGATAGCGATGACTTTACAACTAGTGGCCTTCCAGACTCAGCTCGAGAAGTAATCATTCTTGGAGCGGCATACCGCTCAGCGGCTTATGTCGATATGGGTCGCGTTCCAGCATCCTCTGCCGAAGCAGGATCCATGGATCAAAGCAACCCAGTTGGCACAGCAACCAATATGAGCCGTTATTTCTACCAGATGTACCAGCAACGCCTTGCGGTGGAAATGGCACGTCAATCAGAACAGTACCCACCACGCACTCACTACAGCCGATAGGTAGATAAATGACAAGATACTACTCAGCCACAGCGCAGGATACTACGCTTACCAGCGCTGCTACTAACTCTTCCACTTCAATTGTCGTGGCTGCTACCACTGGCTACCCAACAAGTTATCCATTTATTCTTGCCCTTGACTACAACACTTCGGCAGAAGAGCTTGTGGCCGTTACCAACGCATCTGGTTTAACACTTACCGTAACACGCGCCTATAACGGAACAACTGCACAGGCTCACGCCGTTGGCGCAGTTGTGCGCCACGTCATTACAGCTCAGGATCTGACAGATGCCCAGACCCACTACGGTACAACCCTTACAGCGGGCGCACACGGCGTTACAGGAGCCTTAGCAACCTTTCTTGGTACTTCAACCTCAGCCAATCTTGCAGCCCTTGTAAGCGACGAAACAGGCTCTGGCAGCCTAGTCTTTGGTACAGCCCCAACAATCACCATTGGCATCAACGCCCAGACTGGAACTACTTACACTCCAGTCCTAGCCGATGCAGCCAAGTTGGTTACGCTCAACAACTCAGGTGCGATTACGTTAACTGTCCCAGCAGGTGTCTTTAGCGCAGGGCAGATTATCAACATCCAACAGACTGGCGCAGGGCAGGTAACTGTCCAAGGCGATGGAACCTCAACCGTCACAGGTACAGGAACCAAACTTCGCGCACAGTATTCAGCGGCAACCATTGTTTGCACCGGCACTAACACCTTCACCTTGATTGGAGATATTGCATAATGGCAGCCTACCTTGTACTTGGCAACTCAACTCCCGGAGCAGCAGCGTCCACGACGCTGGTAACTGGCTCAACTAACGGGTCAATCGTTTCATCTTTTAGCGCCTGCAATCGTGGCGGTAGCAACGATTCAATCCGTGTCAGCATCACCAAATCTGGTGGTTCTGCTTACTACCTTTTTTACAACTTTACAGTTCCAGCCAGTAGTTCCCTATCGGAAACGCCGGGATGGACATTAGCCTCTGGCGATGTCCTGACCGTCTATTCCACCACAGGAACGACTGACTTTATCGCGACGGGAAGTACCCTCTAATGGCCGTAGCCTTACTTACTAATACCAACGTCACCCCAGCGGTTGCTGTTAACGCTCAGACCGCTTCATATACCTTTGTCCTAGCGGACGGTAACAACGCCCTTGTCACCATCGCCAACGCTTCTGCCAATACGGTGACTATCCCACCTAACTCGTCAGTAGCCTTTCCAGTCGGCACTGTGTTAAACTTTGCACAGACTGGTGCTGGTCAGACAACCATTACTCAAGGAAGCGGTGTGACTATTACATCTAACGGCGGTACGGCTTCTGCCCCCAAGACTCGCGTGCAGTATTCTGCTGCTTCTTGTATCCAGACCAGTGCTAATAACTGGCTAGTGATTGGAGACATTGCATAATGTCACCTATTCTTGGTATTTACGCCTCGCAACAATCGGGGCATATAACTTTACCATCTGATATTTTAGTAATTGCAGGCGGTGGCGGTGGTGGGTCCAACGCAGCCGCGGGTGCAGGTGCGGGTGGTTTATTGTATTTTTCATCTCAACTTCTTTTATCTGGAATTTCAAAAACAATAACGGTTGGCGCTGGTGCGCCTGGGTCTGGAGCTTCAAATAGCCAAGGTTCCAATTCACAATTTGGATCTTTAACGGCATCTGTTGGTGGTGGTACATCAGGCACTTGGAAAAATGGTGCTGGTGGATCAGGTGGTTCAGGCGGTGGCGGTGGTGGTAATGATAACGGCACAACTGTTGGAAATGGTGGAGCAGGAACATCAGGACAAGGCAATGCTGGTGGTAAAGGCGGCACTAACGGATCATTTGGAACTGGCGGTGGTGGCGGTGGCGCTGGCGGCGTAGGAGGAGATGCAAGCGGCATTACTCCGGGAACAGGCGGTGTTGGTTCATCTGCTTATTCTTCTTGGGGTGCAGCAACATCAACTGGACAAAATGTAAGCGGAACTTATTACTATGCAGGTGGAGGATCTGGCGGAGGTTATGTTACAAGCAGCCCTTCAACTTACGCGGGTGGTAATGGTGGCGGCGGATTTGGAAGCACATACGACAAATTCAGTTTTCCAACGCAAGCCAATGCTGGAGATGGTGCAGCAAATACTGGCGGTGGTGGCGGTGGTGGCGGTGGTTCAGGCGGATATAATGGCGCTGGTGGATCTGGTTTAGTTATTGTTCGTATCCCACTTGCAAGAACATTTACCTCCACTACTGGATCACCAACCGTGACCACAGATTCAACTTATAGATATTACACATTTAAGGGAAGTGGAAGTGTTACCCCATAATGGCTTATTACGCAGAGATAGATTCTAACAATATCGTCACCCGCGTACTTGTTGTTGATGATGCTAACGCAGCAGATGGACAAAACTTTCTTGCCAATACTCTTGGTCTTGGTGGCACTTGGGTGCAAACTTCATACAACACTTCAGGTGGCGGACACGTTAACGGCGGTACTCCGCTTAATAAAAACTTCGCTGGCATTGGTTACTCTTGGGATGGCACAGGATTTGCTGCCCCACAACCTTTTCCATCTTGGACATTGGATAAAGAAACTTATCTATGGACTGCTCCTGTGGCTATGCCTACCGATGGCAAACTTTATACTTGGAACGAAGATAGCAAGTCTTGGGATGAAGTAGTCCTTCCAACTGCATAAGTAACTAGCAGTACCTAGCCCCACTTCGGTGGGGCTTTTTTATTGGAACAAACTAAGGAGTAGGTGTGGCATACGACGGCAAAATCCATATTGCAGAGCGTCCAGTTGATCCAATCGGTCAGCCAAATAGTGCCGGTAATACAAGCAACACGTTTGTCAACACTTCCAATACTTATGATTGCGCCATCGCTGGCTTGCCATTCTTTTTTGCCGTTAATGACAAGTACCCATACAAGCGCGAAACTGCGCAGTACCGCAAGCAGCAGATTGATCAACAGAAGGAACCGGGCGAGCAGACCCTCACAGGATGGTGGCTACGCTCCCAGTCCTCATTCCACTACGGAGCTGGTATTCGTTTTGAAGAGCCAGTGGAAGGTGACACTGTCAGCCTTCGCTTTAACAAGTCTGCTGGTGTTGAAGTATTTAACCTTGGCCGCGTGGATCTGCTTCCCGATACAGAATTGCTTTACTCCTCATCAAGCAATGGCTTGATTGTCAAGGGTGGCAATGATGGCACCAATGACTTTGCCCTTATTGCCGATGGCTCAACGCTGACCAAGAAGGTTCAAGGCTCATCAAACGTCACTGTCACATGGGGCGGATCGTCAACGATCCTTGACATAGCAGTGGACGGTAGCAATTACTATGTAGCCACAGCAACTAACATCTACAAAGGCCCATTGACCCTGTCAACCAGCGGCACATCGGTATTTACTATTCCGACAACCAACACGGGAACCGTTACCAAGGTCAAAATGGCTTGGGTCAAGCAGCGCTTGATCGCTGGCATTAACAACTACCTCTTTGAGATTACCCCTATTGTCAGCTTCAATGTTAGCGCCACTATCCTTGGCGCATACACAGCCAACAACAATAGTTATACAGCCAACGTGGCAGAGTTGACTACCTCTGCACCGCACAACCTCACCATTGGTTCTCTTGTTACCGTAGCCTCAGTAGGCTCACCATACAACGGCACATGGCAAGTCATCGACGTTCGCGACAACACTCACGTAGCGCTTAACATCCAGAACGCTAACGTGGCATTTAACCCTTCTGCCACTGGCACAATTACCCTTGCCAATAACAACTCAACGCCGATCTATGCTCACTCAAATGCAGCATGGGTGTGGACTGGCATTTGTGAAGGCCCAAATGCGATCTATGTATCCGGCTATTGCTCAGACTCATCCAGCGTGTATCGTCTTTCCCTTGATACAACTGGCGCAGTGCCACTGCTTAACAAGGCACTAACTGCTGCCGATATGCCAAAGGGTGAGATTATTCTTGCCCTTGGTGCATACGTTGGCAAGTATATGGTCTTTGGAACCAACAAAGGTATTCGCGTAGGAACCATCGATACGTCAGGCTTTGTATCTTCTGGTTATGTAACCTACGGCCCATTCACTTTGGTGACGCAGGGCTACAACCCAGCTCTTGGTAACTACCTTACTCCATCGGGAACCGATGGCTATGTCTATGACATTGCCTTCAATGACCGCTATGCCTACTGCACCATTACCAACTACATCGATAATGGTGACGGCACATACTCATCTGGCTTAATCAAAATCGACATTGGCAAGGAAATTGCAACTAACCAAGTTGCCTATGCAAGCAACCTTCGCCCACCATTGGTCAGCGGTGTGCGCTCAACTGCCACCACAACAAGCGTTGCGGTCTATGGCAAGACTAGCCGTTTGATGTTTGCCATCAACGGCCAAGGCGTGTACATCCAGACAGATCCAAAGAACAGCAACTCAAGCGGTGCGCTTTGCTCTAACGGTTTTATCCAGACTGGCCAGATCCGTTACCTCACCCTTGAAGATAAACATTTCAAGTACATCAAGGCTCGCGTTACTTCTCCGATCACTGGCAACATTAAAATCTCTACAGTCGATCCATCGTTAAATGTTAATGATCTTATTACTATCACGCCTGACTTTGACGTAACTCAAGACATTACAACTGGCGTAAACATTCCTCTTGAATCGCTTGCTTTCAAGTTCACTCTCTACCCAACAAGCAATGGGCTATCTTCAACAACCCTCAATGGCTATCAACTTAAGTCGCTCCCAGCGGTTGCCCGTGAGCGCGAGATTGGCATACCAGTTCTGATCTTTGACTTTGACAAAGATCGTTACAACATGGTCACTGGCTATGAAGGCTACGCCAAAGAGCGCATCTCAGCCCTTGAATCAGTTGAATCAAATGGCGATGTAATTGTTCTTCAAGACTTTACCACTGGCGAGCAGGTTCAAGGCGTGATCGAATCTCTTTCCTTTGTCCGCATGTCCCCACCAGATAAGCGCTTCTCCGGTTTTGGTGGCGTTTGCATGGTTCAGTTCCGTACCGTCAACGCATAAGGGTAGCCATGACTAGCACTGACATAACAACCATCGCGTATAACGCTGTCTTCACTATTGGAGCTACAG
>Ga0214206_1000239_pt1 | contig 15202 bp, 10 predicted proteins | sample TroBogEpilimnion_26_FD_153044 | JGI IMG/M metagenome (GOLD analysis project Ga0214206, IMG submission 153044) | Freshwater microbial communities from Trout Bog Lake, WI - 07JUL2009 epilimnion | ecosystem: Environmental > Aquatic > Freshwater > Lake > Epilimnion/Euphotic zone | place: Trout Bog...
TTTGCATTAATGGAACTTGGCACCCCATTAATGCTATTGTATGCACTCATTACTGATTCAACACCTGCGCCTACTAATTTTTGAAATGCATATAAATAAGTTTCTCTTAAATCTTTTTCGTCCAAAATAGCATCAAATTTATCACGTTCTCCTTCGGGTCCACTATGCACTGCAAAATGTTTAGCAGTTGCCGCTGTTTTTAAATGTAAGGGGTCATTCCCCTGCATGCCTTTTACAAATGCAATACCCATTTGAGAAGTTAAATAAGGATCTTCCCCATAGGTTTCATGTCCTCGGCCCCAACGTGGGTCTCTAAAAATATTGATATTAGGAGACCAAAAGGTAAGTCCCATATATTGCAAATGCCTATCTTTTGCAATGGCTAAATTATATTTTGCTCTGGCTTCTGTTGATATTACATTCGCGACTTTCCCAACCAATTCATCGTTAAAAGTAGCAGCAAGTCCAATGGATTGTGGAAAAATGGTTGCAGCGCCTGCTCTTGCAACACCATGCAGCGCTTCATTCCACCAATTATAAGCGGGAATCCCAAGGCGTGGAATTGCGGCACTATTGTAGCCCAATAAAGAGATTTTTTCGTCTAAAGTCATTCTTGCTACCAAATCTTGTGCGCGTTCATCAATGGACAAATTTTGATTTTTATATTTAGCCAAAGGCTGTGCTTTACTTATTTGAGAGGCTGCTAAAAATAATAGACCAATAAAAATTCGATATTGAAAATGCTTTTTCATTTCTTTCGTATTATAATTATGTTGAATTTAAGATAAAAAGAGAAAGAATTAGTTAAATTCACGCTTAAATATATCTACATGTCATTGTTGCAATTGAATTTTAGTTGGATTCACAATCCTTATATCGAGATCATTATAAGAACTGTTTCGGTTTATGTTTTTATGATTTTGGCAATACGCATTTTTGGCAAAAAAGAATTGGCTCAGTTATCAGTCATTGATTTGGTATTTATTTTATTAATTAGTAATGCTGTGCAAAACGCAATGGTAGGACCGGATACTTCTTTGAATGGAGGACTAGTAGCAGCGGCATCTCTTTTTTTAGTCAACTTTACATTGAAAAAATTGCTTTACCGAAGTAAAAATTTTAGTGAATTTCTCCAAGGTGAATCATTGCTATTAATTTATGACGGAAAGCCCAATATGGAAAATTGCAAAAAAGCCGAAATTACCATGGAAGAACTAGAGGCTGCTGTTAGAGAGCATGGAGCAAGGGATATACAAAGAGTTGATCTTGCAATTTTAGAAGTAGATGGGAACATTAGTGTCATTAGCGATGACTATCAAACAAAATCAAAAGTACCGCATCCAAGAAAGCATAAATTTAAAGGGCGTATTGCGCAGAACTAAAAATTATTGAAAGTAAGTTTCTTATTTATTTGTTCTCCCGTAACGGTCACTCCTGTAATTTGAATAGTATAGTTATTTGGATTGTCAGATGTATAAAAGCTAATGGAAGCTTTCCCATTTAAATTGGTATATAAGTGCCCATTCCAATATAAAGTGGACCTTGTATCTTTTACCACATTGGATTTGATAAATAGATCGTTATAATCAGGCGCATTAAAATTTGGTGCTAAATGGTAAGATTTAGAATTGTATTGAATGGTGCCATAATTTTCAATATGATTTCTGAAATTTGAAACACGATGGGTATTTACAATAATGACGCCATTGCTTGATCTGGTTCCATAATAAGCTGCCTCTGGTCCTTTTAGAACTTCTACAAAGTCAATGATATCAACCGGTATTTTTGTTAACTCTTCTAATACAGGACTTGAATTGATATGTAATACATTTTCAGTATCCGTTGCTGGGTCATTTCCTCCTGCAACCATTACTCCATCAACAATTAATAAAGGTTCGTCTTTTGCACTCACCGTAAAGGAAGTCATACCTCCTAAACTTATAAATCCACCTCTTAAATGAAGACCCGGAATCATTAACATTGCATTAGCGGCATCCGTATTGGTCATTTTTTGTATCGCTTCACCCGTCATTACCTGTGAGAAATTGCTTACTCTTTTTGTTGTATTATAACTATTTGATTTGATAGAACTTTTTACAACAACATCTTTTAACCATTCTTTTCCTCTTGTCAAATAACTGGTATCTGCTTTAATGGATCTAAAGCTGGCAACAATTTCGGATTGTTGTGGTGTTAATTTTTGCTTTAATTGAATTGGAGTTGCTACAACCGGAAATTTAGAAATTAAATCCACTACAATTTTTTCATCTACTACATTTCCTTTTAAATTACTTACTTGTAAAGTAAAAGGGATACTGTCGTAATGTAATGGAATTTTAAATTTAAATTTTCCGTCTTTATTGGTCGTATCGGTATCAAATAAATTAATTTTTTTATTGGAATACAAAGTCACAATTCTATTTGGGACAGGTATTTTTTTTCTATTTAAAACAGTGCCTTCAATTAATTCAAAATCAGACTCATTTTTTACTTTTTGATCATTTGTCTTTGCACTACTATTAATTTCTTTTACATTTTTTCCAGCATATATCGTAGGACTGCTTAACATAATTAAATCATTCAGTGCTAAATTTGTGTCTGAAAAGCTTACTATTGGGCCATCTTCATAGATTGGATCTTTAACCGTTTTATCATCTGTGATAGCAATAGACAAAGCCGAAAACATAGGGTGAAATACAGAGTCGCCCACAAAAATATCCATACTTACTTTTTCTCTTGAACCATATTTAGGCTTATCAGTTACTATTTTAACTTGCTCAATACTTTTTGTTACATAAAAACTTCTTTCACTTAAAATATTCCCCTGCTCATTTATTAAAAGTAATTTTGCATCGCCCGTAGGAAAAGCCATTTTGGGCACATTCAATTCAAACATATCAACGCCCACACCAACAAAGCATAGACTATCTTTACTAATTCCTAATAAATAAGAAGTCACTCCTTTTTTATACAAAGAGTCACCTTGTGACACGACCACTTTTAAACTTAGTGGAGAAGTTTGTTTAATGGCAATTTGGCTACCATAATGAGCCGGTTTTGGCAGGGTTTGATAAACTATAGTTTTACCAATTTGTATATGTGCAGTGTAAGTTTTGGTTGGCGTAATATGGAAACTAAATTTTCCCAATCCAGTTAAACTATCAGTTGCAAACCAAGTAATTGCAGTGCTATCGCTGTTATCCGTAATATATCCCTTAACCGCAACTGGCTTACCTGTTTTTGTAACCGATTTTATTCCAAATACTTGCGTGATACCTGTAATTACGGAAGCACCTTCGGGGAAAATAGAAACAGTTGGCAGCTCTTTCTCTACATTTTTAAGCGATTTTATGAAATTTAATTTAGCCGCATATTTAGTATTTACAATATAAATGGGTTTTACAAAAATGCCTTCTAAATTTGAATTCAGCATGCTACTCGTATACGCTCTTAACCAATAATTACCTTCAGGAATAGAGTCCGAAATTCTTATAAATCCTTCGGTATGTTCTGAAGGTATATTCAACAAAAGCTTTGCTATTGCAGTATCTCGTTCGTCAACAATATCGACATATAAATTTTGACTGTGCGAATAAAACTTACCCGAAACCTTATTGGTAACCCATGCTTTAAACCAAAGATCTTCGCCTGCAGCATAATACCATTTATTAGTTTGTACTTGTATGGACTCCGACTTGTCTTTTTGAATAGCTTTAATTAAATGCCCAGCAATGGTATCTACTTGGTTAATACTTTGGGCTTGCATTGTTATACATGCAAAAAGTAAAACAATAGAGGGTAATAATTTTTTAAAAGCAACCATAGTATTGGGTCATTAGCTAACTTGAAATTAAAAAAAAGGAACAATGAATGGGTAAATATTATATAAATGGTTAAAATTATTGAAAAGCTTATTTTTGGGGATATGATGCCGTTGAATGTTAGATTAATCCAATTTGCTAAAAAGTATGTAGCTGTATTATTTGCATTAGCTATTAGCTTTTGCTTAATCAGAACCTACGAATATGTATTGATAGCGCACAAATCATTTATTAGCCATGCTTTTTTATATGAATTTGCAGGCATACTATATGACATATGGGTAATATTACTATATGGAATTTTTGTCGCCCCCATTATTTGTCTGCTTTGGTTGTCTAATCAAAAAATAGCAATCAACATATTCCACACACTGAATGTGGTTTTAATGATTACTTATATTTCATTACTCATTGTTTTTTCAGAACGTAATACTCCTTTTGATCACGAAATATATACACGCAGTATTCAAGAATCATGGACTACCTCAAAACAAATGATGACAAGTAGTTTATGGGTGTTTATTCCTTTTATATTATTCATTACTATTTACTTTTTTATTTTCAATAAATGGTTTAAACATAAACATATCACAGAAAGAAGCTTAAAAGTAGTTTCTCTAATAATGTTGTTATCATTGGTTTTTATGGAATATTCCACTCCGAATGAAGATAAATTTGAAGACGAAAAGGCCTATTATTTCACTGCTAATAAATTCACTTATTGGATAAATGATACTTATCAATATTTTAAAAACATAGATAGGTTTAATTCAGATAAATTAAGCCCAGAAGCCTTAAGAAAAGAAATTGATTTTTATCAAGAAAACCAAGGCTTTGCATTTACAAGCAAGGAATATCCATTGTTAAGAAAAAATGAAAACAAGGATGTGCTTGGCAGCTTTTTTAATTTAAACCCAACTACCCCTCCCAATATTGTAATTATAGTTGTTGAAGGTTTATCGAGAGATTTTAGTGGCGCCAATGCATATGCAGGAAGCTTTACTCCTTTTTTAGATGACCTATCAAAGCGTAGTTTGGTATGGGATAATTTTTTAAGTACCGCTCCTGGCACTTTTGCTGCACACCCTGCTATTTCGGGTTCACTGCCTTATGGTAAGCGCGGATTTTCGGTAATCAATGTTATGCCTGATCATCTTTCGCTTATTAAAATTTTACGAGCAAATGGATACCATTCTAAATTCTTAATTGGATTTAATCCCGATTTTGATAATATGGGCGGGTATATGCGCTTGCAGGGAACTGATATGATTTTATTAAACTATTCTGCTAAATATAAAATGATGGGTATTGGCGCAGAGGGATGGACCATGGGCTATCCTGACGATGCCTTATTTAATAGAAGCTTTGAAGTGATGGATTCCCTAAAACAAAAACCATACCTTAATATATACCACACAGGCACAACCCACATGCCTTATTTATTTGATCAGCAAGCTGAATATGGAAAAAAGTTTGATAAAAAAATGGAGGGCATTCCCAATAGCAATCCTGTAAAGAAAACTTTAAAAGAAACAAAGCAAGTTTTAGTTACTTATATGTTTTCGGATGATTGCTTAAAAGACTTTTTTAAAAAATATGCAAAAAGACCAGAATATAGCAATACGATTTTCTTTATCATGGGTGACCACCATATTGGATCCTTTCCTTCTACCAATGGCTTAGATGATTATCATGTGCCATTAATCGTATATTCTCCAATGCTTAAAGTGCCTAAAAAGTTTTATAGTATTAACTCCCATAATAATATTGGTCCTACTATTACAAATATGGTATTAGCCAACTATCCTCAGTTACACAATGTGCCTGATGAAGTACATTGGATGACAGATGTAATGGACACGGCACAAAAATTTAGAAATATTCATTCTATGCCATTTATGGAGTGGAGCAGAGAAATTAGTGACTATATCTACAAAGATTATTATTTATCGGGAAAACAGATTTATAAAATTGATTCCAATTTGGGATTGACTAAAATTAAAAATGATACCCTAAAAGAACATGTTACAAAATTAATCAACAACTTTAAATTGATTAACGATTATGTGACTACTAAAAACAAAATATATCCAGCGAATAAATCCTTGGCTACCCTTCCTAAAGATTTGATCTTAGATTTTAAAAATGAAGCGATGCAAACAATTCATACGGAGAGCCCTGATACCACAATCATGCCCGAAATAAAAGTACCTAAGGCTTTTAAATATTTGTATGTAGAATTAAGTGCTAAGGTTAATTTAATGTTGCCAGGCCTTGAAGACCAACCCGCATTTAGATTTGCATTGATTGATACCACAAGAGGTAACCGAAATTTTGTTTTCTGGACCAATCATAATATTGTTCAAACGTCTAAAGGAGATTATATCGAAAAGCAATGGAACAATGTATCCGTAACTGATATGATGACATTAGATAGTTATAAGAAATTCAAAAATTTAATCTTTGACTTATCTTTTTATAATGGTAAACCCACCTACCTACAAATGAAGGATTTGAATTTAAAAGTTTACGGAGTCAAATAAAACAATCTAAATTGATTCTTTAAGAGCTCGTTTTTTGACTGAACAGAAACTTTGTCATAAGGAATTGTTGGAAAAAATATATCCGTCATTACCGTCAAACCAAAATCGCCGAATAGTTCAATAGATGTTTTATCAACAATAACTTTAAATCTATTTTGAAATTTACTTTGGCTAATTCTAGGAGCAACATGTTTAGCAGCAAATTCATTGTTAAATGAATTGATTCCCGCTGCAGTTCGATCAATGAAATATTGATTATTCGCTGAATCGTAACCAAAATCAATATGTTCGCCTAATTTATTAGACATACTAATTGTAAAACTACCAATTGGTTGCTCAGTCATATTAATTACAAAAGGCAATTTAACATCCGTCAATCCTTTTAATTGAATGGGCTTGCTATCTGGAATAATAATAGGCATTGACCCTAAATAGGTTTCCCCTTTTTCTTCCGCAATGTATAAAGTCCTTGCTGTGGTAATAGCACTTCTCCAACTCACAGTTGGTACTTGTTGTGCATACATCCAATTACTCATCCAACCAATAGAGATTGCTCTACCATTATTATTTGAATTGCCTCCTGTATTTGAAAATGTAACCCCTGCATAATTATCCGCACCGTAATCCATCCATTTTGTTTTAGTTGAATTACTCTTAAAGGTATGACCATCAAAATCACCAATAAAATACTGAGTAGCTGAACCTTTATTCGGTCCTCCAGGATTAATACTGGAAGTAAGTACCCAATAAGTTTTCCCATTATATTTTAATGAAAATAAATCAGGGCACTCCCAAACACCATCATGACTTCCCAATTCCATTCCAAAATCAGATTCTTTAGTCCAATCTTTTAAGTTAGACGAACTATAAAATGATACTTTACTTTTTACTGCCAATACCATGATCCATTTTTTAGAAGGCTCATACCAAATAACTTTTGGATCTCTAAAATCTTTAATGCCAGGATTTTTAATCACTGGGTTACCTGCATACTTTTTCCAAGTATACCCATTATCATTACTGTAAGCAATGCTTTGTGTTTGAAAATCAATGCTTCCATTTTTTTCACCCTGCATATTATGTTGAGTGAAAATAGCAACAATAGGCGCTTTCCCGTTTTCACCAAATCCTGAAGTGTTATGTTCGTCTACTACTGCACTTCCCGAAAAAATAAGTCCAATACTATCTGGATAAATTGCAATAGGTTGTTCTTTCCAATGAATTAAATCGGTACTAGTTGCATGGCCCCAATGCATGGGACCCCAAACAGTTGAATCAGGATAATGTTGAAAATACAAATGATAAATACCGTCTTTATAAAACATACCATTGGGATCATTCATCCATCCTTTTGCAGGCGTAAAATGTATGAAGGGTCGATATAATTTTTCAGATTGCGCAGCTGTAATAGTAGCTTCTTTTTTGTCTTGTGCAAGTAATGCAATTACTAAAAATTGGAAGAAAGCAAAAATAAAAATTGCTCTTTTTAAATTATACATGCGCTATAAAATTGAAAAATTAAATATGATTAGTGATATGATCTAATACCTGAAAAGCAGTCTCAGCCATTTTGTTGCCCTTATTGTCTAATAGTGGATTAATTTCTGTAAACTCAATACAGCATACCTTTTTAGTAGCCAACAAAATATCAAAGATACGCATGACTTCATCAGGTAATAATCCATGAGGAACAGGAGTGCCCGTGCCATAGGAAATATTATCGCAGTCCATTGAATCTACATCAAATGAAATATAAATTAAATCGCAGTTTAATAATTTGCCAATTGCTTCTTTAACACAAATGTCTAGGCCACGATACCTTAATTCTTCCACACGAATAAGTCTGATATTATTAGTTTCGATGGCCATTTTTTCGGCGGCTTCAAAATCTCTTACGCCAAAATATATTAAGTGTTCGGGAGTTAATTTAACTCCATCCACTCCTATATTTTTCATGTTTTCCCAATGACCAATCGTAATAGCATCCGGTTCATTTACTTTGCAATCTAAATTATCTAAACCCATTGCAGCAGCAAGTGGCATACCATGTATATTACCCGAAGGAGAAGTATAAGGAGAATGAATATCTGCATGTGCGTCAATCCAAATAACACCAATTTTTTTATCTGGATTTGCGGCTTTAATTCCACTCATAGTTCCTAATGCAGAAGAATGATCACCAGATAAAACAATCGGAAAATATCCAGCAATTAAATTTTCACTAACCGCATCCGCAACCCTTTGACATTGCTCAACTACATATTCAATTCGTTTAGCAAAATCATGTTTGTTCTTATGATAAATACTTTGATTATGCGTTGCAACATCTTGAAAAAGATGTTTGTGGAAATAATCATTATTTTGATTGATGGCAGCAATCTCAATAGCATCAATTCCCATATCAGAGCCTCTTGTTCCCGCTCCAATATCAGACCTATTTTTTATAATCTTGATTGCCATAAAAATTTTTGAATTAATTACTGTTCTTTTTTATCTACCTTAAATTGTCTTGCTGGCCTAGGCGTTGATGGATTGTTTTGCACTGGCGTTGGCGCAGGCTTTACTGGCGCTGGTTTATTAGGTTGTTCTCTTTGTGCTTGCTCATGCATAATAGGTGGCTTGTAAATAAATAAATCATGTCTATTATCTACAGAGCCAGCAGGTACTTTATTTTCATTAATTCGTAAAAGTCTAATATTTGTATTAATATGTTGACGAACCTCATCTGGTCGAGGACCAATATTTATAAATGATTTTCCATTATCATGATCACGATAATTATGATTTGGATTTTCATAAGGATTGATTTGACGATTGATATTAATATTTACTCGAGTCGAATAAATTGACCTTCTATTTCTATCCAAAATATATCTATCTAAATCTCTTTGATACATATGTTGTCTAGGAACAAAATTCCAATAAGCCATTGGGGGTACCCATCCATCTCCTACAATTGTTCCTGGGCCCATCGGCGCCCATCCATAATAATCATCCACGTCTCCCCAAACTACCCAAGCTGGACCCCATTCATGACCAGGTATCCATAACCAACCTCGGCCATTTTGGTAAAACCATCTGCCATAGTGAAAAGTAGCCCAACCCCAATTATAATTTGAAACCCAAGTCCAACCAACATTGGTATAAGCCCAATGTCCGTTTGTGCTGTATGGCTCAAAACCTATTCCTTCATTGGGCATCCATACGTATCCATATTGAGGATCAGTAATCCAAGTACCATAGGGAGTTAATCCATCATAAAAAGTTTGATAAGTTTGTTCAGTGGGTCCAACTTGTACTTGCTCTACAGTTTCATATCCATTAGTTGCAATTAATAGCGAAGCACAACCGTAATTTAAAAATGCGATTGCTAGTAAAATAGGTAATACCTTTTTCATAAAATAGAATTTGATGACTTGCTACTTAAAGGTAGAAGATAATTTGTCAAAAAAAACTTAAAAAATTAGTGTAACAACCCTAGTATTAAAAAAGCAGTTCCTGCAATGCCAATAAATAAACTTCCAATCCACAAAAACTTTCGTTTAGTTAATATGGAGATAGCCGAAATGGCTATAGCTATTTGAAAAAATGTAACCCCTTTGGCAAATTTTTTTTCTGTTTCTAAATGTGATTCAGACTCCTCTTGTAATGAAGTCGCCTTTTCTTTAATAGAAACTTGTTCTTCTTTATATCTTTTGTATTCAACACTATCAACAGGTGCATTGCTTATTTTTATTGATTTAATTTCAGCCTTAATCCCTTTTGCTTGATACAAAGACCATTGATCTGAAGATTTAATTTGATTGATTACTGCTTCATTTGAATGATGTCCTGCAAATAAACTTGATATAGCAGCAAGAACTGCCATTAATGCTGTTGAAATAGCAACCCATAATGACCATTTCCCATCCTTACTATTTTCACTATGATGTACATGTTCATGAATTGTTTCATGTAAATGTTCGGTAGGCACTTCAATTTCATCCATACAATTATGCTTTATTCGATATAAAATTAAACTGACTTTTTAACATATTTTGTTAAAATCACAATGGTATCTCCATTTACTTTTCCTTCAATTTGCTCTGCGTTATCTGGTACTAATCTAATTTTTCTGACAATGGTTCCTTTTGGTGCCATAAAGTTAGCACCCTTCACATTTAATTGTTGTGTTAATACAATGGTATCACCGTTTTCTAATAATGTTCCGTTACTATCAACATGTTTATCGGCAACCTGATAAGCCGATTCAGCCCAAGTAACCACGGTTTCATCTAATTCAACAGAAGTTAAAATTTCATTTGCCCATTCTTGGTCTTTTACACCATATAATATTCTATAACTTAAAGCTTGCACACTTGGTTCTGTATTCCAAATACTTCCTGCTAAACATTGCCAATGACTTCCGGCATCAGCTCCTTCTAAAATAGACAAGCACTGATCGCACAATGCAACTTCATTTTCAATTACATCACTATTTTTTGGACTCACTGCAAATGCGTGTGCTGCTTCATTTGTTGCACAAAGTTCGCATAAGCCTTGAGCTCTATCTTTAAGTGTATTGGAAAGTCTTGATTTCATAATTGTAAATTTTTGTTGCAATGCAAGAATGTGCGCAAATTTACAATTTATTCGTGGTTATGGAAAGTAATGAAGCTTATTTAATTTTGATCCTCCAGCCCACATAAAACATTCTTCCTGTAGTAGGTCCCCAAATCAAAGATGCATCAAAGTAGGGGCTAAATGGTTGATCAGCATAAACAATGGTATTGGCTTGGAAGAAATTTGAAATATTCTCAACACCAGCATACATATCCATTGGATTGTGCTTTCCAAATGTTTTACTTATTTGCGCATTCATTAAATAATAGCTAGGAGAAGAAGTTGGCAAAGCAGCAAAAGTTGGATAATCAATATTGTTTACTATTCGCTTACTTCCATTATAGGTGATGGTATAATTAAACTTCCATTCATCAGCTGTTGCATAGTCAACACTTACAAATGCTCTATGCTTAGCAATAAATGGCCTTGACTTTAATTGACCATTATAAGTTTGCTCTACATCAAAATATCTATAAGCAAGACGAATATCTAATTTTTTTACAGGCGAGAAATTCAATTCAGATTGAAAGCTATTGGAAAATGATTCCCCTTTTAGATTATAAAATTTAAGTTGCTTTGCAGATTCAATATCTACAATAACCTGATTGGTAAAATCATTTCTAAAATAATCCAAACCAATCGTAGCTGCGTTCCCAAATAGCGTAAATTTTTGATCCAGGCTTAGTCCTTTGTTCCAAGCAATTTCGGGCATCAATCCATAAGCACCGCCAGCAGCACTTGGGGTTATGGAAATTTGTCTTGAGCTTACAAACGCACTATTATTCTCAGCAAAAATATTTGCAGTTCTTTGTCCTCTACCCGCGCTCAATCTAAATACGGTACCTGTGATAGGTTCATATCTTGCATTTAATCTTGGTGTTATAAAACTACCGTATATATTATTGTTATCTCCTCTCAAACCTAATACAGTACTAAATACTTCATTCGGCGTATAGGTATATTCAAAAAACGCCCCAGGCACTATTTCTTTTCTCGCATAGTTGGACAAGTTGAAATTTTCTTGGTACTTATCATATTGAAAACTTAATCCTGTTCTGAATTTATGAATCGTTGAATTAATAATAGATTGATAAATTAAATTACTATAGAAACTTTGTTGCTTAGCGTTATAATTGGTTTGTCCAAAATAAGATGCTTGTTGAAAATCCGCCGCATCTATTTGTAAGCCAATGCTCTTATATTTTTGTTGCGGAAACACATAGCCCATTTTTTCAAAAAATTCATAGCGCTGCGTGTTAATAGATAATCCATAATGATTTTGAGTATACTTATCCTTAGCCTCATCAAAATCAACCTGACCACCTAATTTATTATCATTTAAAATTTTAAATCCGAATTGCCCTAGCACTCCTTTGCTATTATCGAATTTATAACGATTCACTAAGCTCAATTCATTACCGGTGGGCAAATCTTTAAAGCCGTCATTGTTCATGTCTACTGAATTGTGTAAAAAGTTATCATGCAATAATAATCCTGTAGACCACTTAGCATTCAATTTGGTAGCTACATTTAAATTCAAATCTGTTTTACCTAAATCATTCACATAAATATTACCCAATAATTTTTCGGCAGATTCTGGCTTCTTTAATTCCACATTAATTTGTCCTGCAATACTTTCATATCCATTTGCAACCGAACCTACACCCTTTGTTAATTGTATGCTTTCAATCCAAGGACCAGCAATTGAATTCAAACCCAATGGTGTAGCTAAACCTCTAGGGCCAGGAAGGTTCTCAACAGTAAGCTGCGTATAGTTTCCAGACAATCCTAATAATTGAATTTGTTTAGAACCTGTTACTGCATCATTATAAGAAACATCCACACTAGGATTGGTTTCAAAACTTTCACTCAAATTACAACAAGCGGCTTTTAGTAATTCAGTACCTGTCATTACTTGAGTGCGAATAGGATTTAAATAAGGAATAAAACTTCCTAATTGTCTGCTAAAAACAGTGACTTCATTTAATTGACCTTTTGTAGCCAATACAATTTTTAAATCGTTGGCATGAATAATTGAAATGGTATCTGCTTTATATCCAGTGTAGCTAACAACTAATCTTTGACTGGTTGCATTCATATGAATTGCAAATACACCATTACTATCTGTCAGCACTCCCGAATTAGTTCCTAACCAAAATACACTTGCGTTAAAAAGAGGTTCAAATTTTCCTTTGGTATTGTCTTGTAATACAACCCCCTTAACAATCGTTTCAACATTGACTCCTGCTTTTTCTTCCTCTTCTAATTCACGATAGTGGCAACAAGCAGGCAATTCCTTGTAAATAATATCTTTTGCTTTTTGATCTTCAATATCATGCCCAACCAATAAAATTTTGTTTTTTATTTTATCTAAGCCAACAATCGTTGAGTCGTATTCTAGCGTTAACATTTTCGTATCCTCATCCCAAACGCCCAATTTTACGCCTTTTATTTTCACCGCTAATTCAATTCTGGCTTTACATTGCTCACAGGCACCAAATACTTTAAAATGCGTGGTACTAGAATGTATGTTTTTTGCATCTTGAGCAATAACATTAATGTTGGCAAAAGCCAAGAACATAACTAATATAAAGATTCCTTTTCTCACACTGTAAAGGTAGTCAGGAAGGAAGTCAGTTATTTGCGTCTTCCGAAAGATTTTTTATGAGCTTGCTTAGGTGCATAGGCTGGAGTTGGACCAAATTCCTCCGGCACAGCCCCTTTTAACACTGGCGCTCCTAATAACTCCTCGATGGTTGCAAATTTGGATTGCTCTTTTTCACCAATTAAGGTAAAAGCAGTTCCTGTGGTAGCAGCTCTTGCCGTACGGCCAATGCGATGAATATAATCCTCACCATCATTTGGGACATCATAGTTAATGACTAAATCAATATCATCAATATCAATACCTCTACTTAAAATATCGGTTGCTACTAGAATATTGGTTTTTTGATTTCTAAAATCTTGTAAATATTGTTCTCTACTTTTTTGATCTAAGTCGGAATGAATTTCCTCTGCTGCTAATTTTGCTCTTTTTAATTCAGCCGTCAACACTTTTACATTTTGTTTTTTAGAACAAAAAACAATCACTTTTGTGAATTTTTTAGAACGAAGCATGTCCTTGATAATGGGCACTTTTTGTGCCTCATATACTACAAAAGCTTTTTGTACAATTTGTTCTGGCGGCTTTGAAATGGCGATATTAATTTCAACTGGATCTCTCAAAATTTTCTTGGACAACTCACGCATTTTAACAGGCATGGTTGCAGAGAATAATAAATTCTGTCTTTCTTTTGGCAAGAACGTAATAATTTTTGCAAGATCATCACTAAAGCCCATATCTAACATTCTATCCGCTTCGTCTAACACTAAATATTTTAAACCCTTCAACTTCACATAGCCCATATTTAAATGCGCAATTATTCTGCCTGGAGTGCAGACCACAATATCTACACCGCTAGTTAAGGCCTTCTTTTCTGCAGTAAATGAATTACCATCTCCTCCTCCATACACCGCAATAGAACTTACATCGGTAAAATAAGAAAGTCCTTCGATGCTTTCGGCAATTTGTATTGCCAACTCACGCGTTGGAACAATCACCATTGCATTAATATCACCAGCCATATGCGGCATGGTAAGTAAACGATGTAATAAGGGTAATAAAAAAGCAGCAGTTTTACCCGTGCCTGTTTGTGCAGCAGCTATAATATCCTTGCCCTCTAAAATGGGCACCATTACTTGTTGTTGAACCGGCGTGGCGTTTTCATAACCCATCGCATCAATCCCTTCTAATATTCTTTCATCCAGCCCTAAATCAATAAATTTCAAAATAACTTGTTTTTCTAATAAGTTATAAAGATACAACTAATTATAGGGATGCAGATTTTACAATATTTTAGAAAGGACATTTAGCTTTTGTTCGGTTGGAAGCCTTACCACTTGCGACTTGGTATCCAATTGAATTATTTGCTTTGTCTCTTTGGTATAAACTGGCCAATTTAATAATGCGGCTCCATTTGGATTGCCTGTTTTAGCAAAGTTGCTCCAATAGCTAGACATTTGATCTGCTAATTCAAAATCGGCTTTTGTAAAAGGACGATTGTTAACGGTATGTAAATTATTATACGCATACGGCACTTCGCCAGTATGGAAAGCACCAAAATCATTTGCTGGAGAGGAAGGTGGAAGTTTACGATTAAAACTATACACATAAATAGGTGCCTTGCCATGTTCTGA
>Ga0214206_1000240_pt1 | contig 15152 bp, 16 predicted proteins | sample TroBogEpilimnion_26_FD_153044 | JGI IMG/M metagenome (GOLD analysis project Ga0214206, IMG submission 153044) | Freshwater microbial communities from Trout Bog Lake, WI - 07JUL2009 epilimnion | ecosystem: Environmental > Aquatic > Freshwater > Lake > Epilimnion/Euphotic zone | place: Trout Bog...
CGGTTGACACATTTAGGTTCAAAATATTAGAGTAGACCACGTTGAGGCTTTGAATATTTGATGTGAGTATATTTGAGGATACCACATTTTCTTGTAAAATTGAGAGTTGGGTGATGTTTGCCCCGGTTGACACATTTAGGTTCAAAATATTAGAGTAGACCGAATTTAGAGTCTGAATATTTGACGACACTATATTTGCAGATGCAATATTTGCGAGGGTTGAGATTGTTCCGAAGGATATGTTTGCACTTGTTGTAATTACATTTGTTGTTGAGAGTGCATTTGTGGCGTATATGTTACCCGTCACATGGAGGTTTGCAGTTGGATTTTGTGTGTAAACTCCGACGAGACCTGCGTATTCTGTGAGCACTGTTGTTGGCCAGAGCCCCGAGTTGGTTGCTCCCGACCCCGTCTGTGAAGTGAGGTCTGTAAATATAACAGTTGAAATTGTACTACTTGACGCCCGGAGAATAACATTCACAGAAATGTTTTCAGATGCAAAATTGTTTACAGCCCGAAGATATGTTGTTCCTCCCGCTGACAGTGCATCCATGACAATTTGATTTGCATCAGACGGTCTTGAAAGTGGAACAAGCCGCAACCAATTTCCACCACTTAAATTGTATGAATTTGTGACCACATAGGTTTTTGTACCAGACGCCCCGGACGCACCTCTAGAGATGACATCGATGTAAAGAATATAAATTCCAGAACCAAATGGTGTGTCTGCGACTGAACACACATTTGTGAAGGATCCACTCCCTGTCGCCACTGTAAAATTAAACGCCTTTTGCGCCGTACCAGACACAAGTGAAAACCCTGATGTATACAAGTTTGATGATATATTCACAAATTGAAGGTTTGATGTCACCACATTTGCCGATTGAACATTCATGGTGAGAATATTTGCAGATACTAGGTTTGCTTGTGAAACTGAGAGTTGGGTTATGTTTGCACCTGTTGACACATTTAGGTTCAAAATATTAGAAAAAACTGAATTCAATGTTTGAATATTTGCAGTAAGTAAGTTGGCCGATACCACATTTTCTTGTAAAACTGAGAGTTGAGTTATGTTTGCACCTGTTGACACATTTAAGTTTAAAATATTAGAGTAGACTGAATTTAGAGTCTGAATATTTGATGACACTATATTTGCACTTGTAATATTTGCGAGGGTTGAGATTGTTCCGAATGATATATTTGCAGTTGAAATATTCGCCAAGGTGGTGACTGACAATTGAGTTATGTTTGCACCTGTTGACACATTGAGGTTCAGAATATTAGAGTAGACCGAATTTAGAGTCTGAATATTTGATGACACTATATTTGCAGATGCAATATTTGCGAGGGTTGAGATTGTTCCGAATGATATATTTGCACTTTTTGTGAAAACATTTGTGGTGGTGACTGCGTTTGCTGCCCAGATGTTACTCCCCGGTCCATTAAGGAAAATATTAGATGAATTTACTAAAAAAATTCCATTTGGGTCAAGAGCGGCTTGACCGGCGTATGTGTCCAACACAACATACCCCCCGGTGTTACTTGTGGCTACTATGAAGAGCTGTCCAGATTTTGAAACTGAATATTCTCCCCCACTGAAACTCACTCCATAATTGTCCAAAGGTGTTTTTCCTAGATTTACACTCCCTACAATGTCAAGCTTGTAGTTTGGTGCACCAGTTCCTATCCCCAAATTTCCCAATGAATTCATGACAAAGACATTTGTATTCCCACTTGAATTTGAAAAAACAAAGATATTAGAACCTGTGCTTGAAGTTACTGAAAGATAATTTCCAAATATATTTGCAGATGTAATTGAATTTGCAAGTAAAATATTTGAACTTGCCGTGTTGACTGACATGGCATTTCCGAAAAGTGTCTGGTTAGCAATTATATTTTGAGCAGTCACTGAATTTGAAACTGAAATATTAAGAGCACTTATGAGGTTGGACCCAAATATATTTCCATACAAATTTCCATATGCACTCCCAAAAATCAGTGTTTGTACATTTCCATTTGTAATTGTGATATTTTGTACATTCCCATTTGAAATGTTAATTGTAGAAATATTTGCAGATACAATATTTGCTTGAACAGGGACGACCAGATTACTGAGTGTTGCCAATAAACTTGAATTCAGAGTCACGACATTTTCAGTTGTGACATTTGAATTTGTTATATTTGCATATGAAATTGAGATGTTTGAGAATACATTTGTGAGTGTGATGTTGCTTGCACTTGTTATTCTTCCGTATTGGTCTATTGAAATTTGAGGTATATTAGAAGATGATCCATATGGACCTGCGGTGACTCCACTTGTTGGTAAATTTGAGAGTGAAATTGTTCCCACCAGTGCTGCGGTGTTTACACTTGAAATTAGAACATTACTTGCCGTATTAATTCTTCCATATTGGTCGACGGTGAATTGGCCGATAGCCGCCCCATTCCCATAGACCCCGGGGGTGACCCCGGTTGTAGGCAAAACACTGTTCGACACCAGTCCACTCAGGTTCGATGAATTTAGATTTGAAATCCCAAATCCATTCCCAGCCATGGCACCAAAGGTGGCAAGCCCAACCACATACAAGTTTGACTTGTTAGGAACATCGGATAAAGAACCAATCATGACTGCATTTGCAAAGGCTATGTTCGCTGCTACACTCGTCCACTGTGATGATGTAATCGCCACATTTGATATCGATGAAATTCTACCGTACTGATCAACAATCATCTGCGGAACATTCGAACCCGAACCGTACCCACCAATAACACCAGCAACTGTTGGTAAATTTGTACTTAAAATTGAATTATTAAAAAACAGATTATTTGTTGTAATTGCGTTTGTGACGAATAAGTTTCCAGTGACTTGTAGGTTTGCACTTGGTGTTGAAGTTCCTATTCCCACATAATTCAAGTAGTAAATTGGGGATCCAGTTGTCCCTGTCCACTGCGAAGACACTATGGGTACATTGGATGCCGCAGTTACCCTCCCATACTGGTCTACAGTCACCTGTGAAACATTTGCACTCGAACCGTATGTTCCGGCAGTTGCCCCACTTGTAGGCAAATTACCAACTGAAATTGTCCCCACCAGATTACTTGAATTTAAATTCGAAATTCCAGAACCGTTTGAAACAACAAGTAAGCCCTGCACATTCAGGCCTGTCATGGTCCCGACCGAAGTAATATTTGGCTGTGATGCACTAGTGACTGTCTGTGCCGACCCTACAGTCCCCACCACATTACTTGAATTTAAATTGGAAATTGCAGAGCCATTAGAAACCACAAGTAAGCCCTGAACATTCAGACCGGTCAGTGTCCCTACGGAGGTTATGTTCGGTTGAGCCGCACTCGTCACTGACTGTGCTGACCCCACAGTACCCACCACATTACTTGAATTTAAATTAGAAATTGCAGAGCCATTAGAAGCTACGAGGAGTCCTTGCACATTCAGACCTGTAAGTGTCCCTATGGAGGTTATGTTGGGTTGAGATGCATTTGTCACTGACTGTGCTGTCCCCACAGTCCCCACCAGGTTACTTGCATTTAGATTTGAAATTGCAGAACCATTCGAGGCGACAAGGAGTCCTTGCACATTGAGGCCTGTCAGTGTTCCTACGGAGGTTATGTTCGGTTGAGCTGCGTTTGTCACTGACTGTGCCAAGCCAACGGTTCCCACCAGGTTACTTGCATTTATATTTGAAATTGCAGATCCGTTTGAGGCTACGAGTAAACCCTGGACATTGAGGCCAGTCATGGTTCCAACGGAGGTGATGTTGGGTTGTGAAGGGTTGGAGACTGACTGGGCCAAGCCAACGGTACCCACCAGGTTACTTGCATTTAGATTTGAAATTGCAGAACCATTCGAGGCTACGAGTAGACCTTGCACATTGAGGCCTGTGAGTGTTCCGATCGAGGTGATGTTGGGTTGGGAAGGGTTGGTGACAGAGAGGGCTGTTCCTACTGTTCCGGAGATGTTTGCAGAATTTAGGTTTGAAATTCCAAAACCGTTTCCGAAGTAGGCTTGGGCTACAATAGAGGTAGCGTTTAGGGAGACGAGGTTGAGGGTGGTGAAAGACACATTTCCTGTGATTTTCCCACCGACATAGAGATTTCCTGTAAAAGTTCCGTCAACGCTGATGAGGTTACCAGCGATGACATTCCCAGTTGTGCTCAGGACGTTTGATGCGATTGTTACATTCGCAGGAGGAAACACCACGATGGGAGTCGAACCGTTCCCATTGTCGATGGTTTCACTCATCTCTGAATATTAGTAGGAAAATAAACCAAGTCTCTACTTCTCCAGGAGAGATCCGCCTATTCCGTTTTCAATGTTAAATTCGCGGAGCTGATTCTTGACGAAATCACCGTCGCCGCAGAGTCCACCTGGGGTCAGGCCGTTTGTGTAGTAGGAGGCATTCTCAGCTGGGCCGGGGGTGCACTCCAGGTTTGGACGAATCTCGAAGATGCTCTGTGGGCCGCTGCTTGCCTTTGCGGTTGGGGTGGTCACAAGAGGGCCAGGCTCGTACGAGGAGGTCATCTTGCTTTGGCGGTACAGCATGACAACCACGACAATCAGCAGACCGATGATGACTGCGTGGGTCGACAGCTTTGCAATCTTATACGGTGAAGGCATTTTGAAATAAGTGAACATTATTTTTTCAGCCTGGAAGTGTTCAAAGCGCGTTAAAGAAATAAGGTTCCTTTCTTTAAAGTTATCAGTATGGACATAAGTATAACAGACGGTGCCCAGAACTTGAACCTTGACGCTAACGAAAGTGCACTTTTGGACGAGATTTCTATTCAGCCTGCTGAACGGCGTGTACCCTTGAAGCCCAAGCCCACCCGTCCTTCTGTTTTCAGCCGGAAGGCTCCAGCCGAGCAGTTTGTTCCCGATGCTGAGGATGGTCTTGATTTCTTCACAAACCCCTCGAAGCGTACTCCGGCCCCGCCGCCACCACCCGAGGAGTATGACGGTGGCGAGGAGATGGGCCAAGAGGACGGTCCCCCGGATTACGAGCCACAGGGCGGGGGCTCTAATGTTCCCAGCGATGGCTACAAGACAATCGAGGATGAAAAGGCCGACCTCCTGAACAAGATTAGCAGACTTATTAAAAAGGGAATACACTCGGGGGCCCGCCTGACTATTTATTCGGACATTGAGGAGATTCGCACCGAGTACAAGCGTATGATTTATTCGATTGAGTGTGACCGTTCGATTAAGTTTCAGCGCCGCATGCTCGTTGCAGCGGTGACAGGTCTTGAGTTTTTAAACGACAAGTTTGATCCGTTTGATCTCGAGCTGAATGGGTGGTCCCAGAACACTATGGAGAATATCGAGGACTACGATGGTGTGTTTGAGGATTTGTACAACAAGTACAAGACCAAGGTGAATGTGGCTCCTGAGGTGAAGCTGATTATGATGGTTGGTGGGTCTGCCATGATGTTCCACTTGACGAACAGTATGTTCAAGGCGGCTGTTCCGAATATGAATAATGTGATGAAGCAGAATCCGGAGCTTGTTCGCAACATGATGGATGCTGTTCAGCGCAGCCAGACGGGTCCGGAGATGCCTCCTCAGGCGAGTCGCGAGATGCGTGGCCCCGGGATGGACTTTGGCTCACTGATGAATATGATGGGACCAGGTATGCCCCAGAGTACCCGTCCTATAATTCGCGAGGAAGATTCCGTGTCTGACATTGTGAGTATTGACGAGCAGGAGGAGACAAAGGAGGTCAAGGTGACAGAGACCAAGAAATCAGGCCGGGGACGCCCACGCAACTCGTCAAAAAAAGTAGTCTCAATCTAGACCTATTTCCAAGTCCGCCATAAAATAATTCTTTATTAATAATATAGAATGGCCCTTTCGATGGCGCCATTTGATGAAATGGACCCAGGCCCACTGGGTCCCCCACGTGTCGTCACCGTCCAGGCCCCCAGTTCAGTTCAAAACCCAGGGAATACAGAGTGTAATTATTTGGCTCTCGTTTTTATAGCAGGTTTGTTTTTGCTTGTTCTTTCTGAGTAAAAAAGTATATAGATAAGATAGATGACGATAAGTGAATTCTTTTCGTCTTACCCACCCCAAGTCAAGTGGGCCGCACTTGCTTTACTTGGTGTTTACTTATGGTTTATGGTTCTGGTCCCTCTGTATGAGCTCTTGGCACATGATCCGAAAGACAAATCAATTTCAAATTCTAGGTCCCGTTGGTTTCTCCAGGTTTTGATAGGTGTTGCTCCTGTCGCCTATGCGTACTATGCTTACTCACAGATTCCACCACCCCCTCCCCCAGAAAAACCGGAAATAGACTTGAATGAGTTTGCGGAAAAGGTGGATACAGTCAGAGAAAAACTCATGCACCCCCAAGTGTTTTACATCCCTTACCCCTCAACAGCACAGCCCGTCACCCCCGAAGTGCCAAACATCCCCAAGCCTCCAAAAGTCCCAGAAGTTGTCGAATCCCCAGAAGTAAAATAAATGTTTACAATAAGTAGAATGGACTTTGAGATGCTTTCTGGGTCGTCAAACCCTATGATGATTCTTTTAGGGCTTATTATGGCACTAGCAATGTGTACATTGTATCTGTTTTTTGCATGGATCTTGCCAATTAAGAAGATTAGAGATAAGGACACCTCAAAGACTGGCAAGGGATTTTATGGATTTATGTTATTTTTGTTCGGAATATGTCCTATCATATATTTGATTTACTTGGCTATGAAGAGTCGGATGAAAAACAATGCTTTGAACACAGGTCCTACCCCTGCTCCAGAAGCAGTCGCTATAACTGAGCCAACACCTGCAGTGAATGCCGCCGGATCTGCTAACAATGCATCCTTACAACCAACTCGTGGGAATCTGCTTAAGCAACAGGCTGCTTCTACTTAGATGAAAGCGCATTTTCCCTCCTCGAGCGATCTCTTTTTCGTTTGGGTCTCCTCTGAATTCCCGCACTGAAACCCAGCCCTTTTGTAAAATGCAAGTCTCTTGTTGTACATGGCGTAAAACAAGGACCACCTGTCCACAATGTCGTAAATCAGGGGTGAGTTGGTTTTTCCAGCCGTCTCACGCATGATTCTGCCCACTGCTTGGTTCACATCCGAATGAGGGCTCGTGAGTATACAGGTGTCCAGCACGGGGATATCAAGTCCTTCCTGCGCCATAGCAAAGGTGGCCACGATGAGAGGTTTCTTCGCCGTCTCGTTCAAATCCTTCTCCACCATCCCCCCCATGTACAGTCCACTAATTTCACTTTCAAATTGGGAATTGATCCACAGACAGTGTTCACGTCGGTCACTCAACACCAGGACCCGCCGCCCATCACCTAGGCAATTCTTGATAATGTCCACTATCAATTCATTTCTGGAATTTAATTCTGAAATTTGGGTGACCATTTCTGCCATGTTTATCTTTCCAAACTTGTTTGTCGGTGGCATAGTTTTAAAGTGGTCGTCGTTGTAGTACACAGTCTCCACCTTGGTTTTCTTTTCATTTTCCCTTTGAAAAGTGTAAAAGGCGGGGCCCATAAACCAGTAGAGGAGTCGAGTGAGTCCGTCCTTTCTCTCCGGGGTGGCTGTGAGGCCGAGGGTGTATTTTGGGCAAATTTTGAACATAGATTGGGAAAAGGCGGCAGCTCCTATGTGGTGTGCTTCATCTACAATTAAGAATCCAAATTGGTTGAGTGATCCCACCTCTCTCATGCACAGTGTTTGTATCATGGCGATGACAAAGTCCTTTTCAGTGTCGAAGATGTCTTGTTGGATGCGTCCGATGGTGGCCCCTGGGCAAAACTCTTTAATTCTCTCTTTCCATTGGTTTGCTAGGAATTCCTTGTGCACGATGATGATTGTTCTGACCTTTAGATGTGCCGAAAAAGCCAGGGCGATGGTCGTTTTCCCAAAGCCCGGAGGGATCGAGAGGACCCCGCCGCCGCACTCTTCAAAGGCTTTGATTCCGGCGGCAAAAGCTCTGTCTTGGTGTGTTTCTGTTCTGAGAGTTCCATTGAAGTTAATATGAGCAGGAGCAGGAGGTCGACGGGCATCCTTGGCGGGCGGACCAAGCTTTGCACTCCCATAATAACGGGGTACAAGAATTGTATCGCCAGCGGTCCGATACACCTTGAACGACGGAGGACGAATCCCAATACCATTCTCGACTGGTCTAACAGTGAGCTCCCCCTTTAACAAGGGGTCGCTCGGGACAACAAGCCCGTGGTGTGTGAGGCTCCCCATTTTCTTTCGTACCTAATACTAGATGTCAACCTTTAACCCAACGACAGGATGCGCAGGAACTCTTTGCCCACCCTTCAATTCAGATCAAGAATTTGAAAAGTACAAAGAGGCTGTGCAAAAAGCAGGTGTCCTGCAGAGCGTAAGTGTGTACCAGTTTGAAAACAACGAAACGGGCCAACCAATAAAACTTACCGAACCAATGTTTCCAGCTGTGCAAATTGTTACATTTGGTAAATTTGATCACTATTCACCTTCTGTGACACTTGCAATTGTGTACATAAATCCATCTGGGAAGTCTATGTTTGCGTACCGGAACGACCCTGCAAATCAAATTTCACTTTTAGAAGGTGGATCACAGATTGCACCCCAGATCAGGACACCCATCCAGGATGTGGCTAAAAAAACAGGTACACCCAAAGAAGTATGGATCCTCTTAATTGTTGTTATTATTCTGTTAGTTTTTGGTGTTGGTTTGTATTTTTATTTTAAAACTAAATCGGGTTGATTGAGTAGACGACATAGTGATAACTTCCTTCCCAACTTTTTTTTTCCACAAGTGCTTTTATTTTTTGACCTTCTTTTAAATCTTGAATTGGAGTGATTCCTTCTATTCTGCACATGACTCTTCCGTACCTGAAAGGCACCTTGACCCGAGTAGTTGCGTTGTTCCACCTCAGGTCAAGGTATTTGCGTCCACCATAGTCATAATATGGTGTGACTATTTCAGCTGTAATTTCCATCCTAAATTAGTGTTTTATTTTTTTATCAGGATATATCAGGATGTCGGAGTTGGACAATTACACTGCGACAGATAATGTGAATCACCCGAATACCCCATCTATCGCCTATAACCCTTGGTACAGTGAAGAAATTATGGCATGGGTTTGCAATCAAGATGATAATTGCGAAGGGTTCCTTTATGACAAGGGCAAGGGGCACGGGGGGTGGATGTTTAATGCATCTAAATTGCGACCGGCGGTGGCTGACAAAAACATTAGAACTCAGATGAAGAAGAACAAAGGTTGGAGAAAGGCGGATAATCCAGACACCTCAAACTTGAGTATTCTTCCCAGGGATCAGACAAAGACTCGATTCATCGCTTGGGGAACTGCCTGGAAACCTGAAGGTGACACTATTGTCAATACTGGCACGACGTGTTGTGGTCAGCCAGGATATCCTTCTTGTAATGGAATGAATCAATACAGAGTCCCACTTGGCTGGAAGTGGATGATGACAAACAATGGTATCGAGAATGGAGATAATGTGGAAGGATACTGGGACCGTGCGAATATGGGGTGGGATGGAACTAAATACGACTTGGACAGACCAACCAACCACGGAATGACAGATCGAGACGACTGTATTCTCGCTCAGAATATAGGTTTTGATATTCCTGCAAATTGGGACACAATGGTGAGTAAAGGTGTTCACCCCGATGATGCTCTTCAAATCAAGCACAACTGGTGTAACGCCAATACAGATAATATCAACACGGCCAAATGCACAAACTTCTATGCAACACCCGAAGCTGCAGCTGCCGGATTTCACTACGACCAAGACTTGTTTTATATGTGCAAGAATGATGCGAATTGGTTCAACAAAGCTGCATGCCGAACTGCAATAAACAACGGTGTCAAGGGTACAAACGAGTCTGTTCGGCAACAATCAAAAGACTTGGTAAAAGGATACTGCAACACTCAAGATGGAGAAAATCAATCTGATGGAATTTGTGGATGTGCAAATGTTGTGAAGTATGCCGGTCGTTGTTTGACTGACAAGGCGGGTATTCCGGGGTGTAAAGAGTTGAAAGCGACTATTGGTGATTTACCGAGTGGTGCTCAGGTTGCTTTTTCTGACATGTTTTGTGCTTCTGATGTGTGTGTGACCCAGGCACTTGGAGATGCAGCGCTTTTGCCCAGTTACACTGCTGGAAAGCAGTGTCCAAATATCACCCAGTGTGTACAAGATTTTAGAAATGCAAATTTCCAGGGGTCCCAAATTGACGCCTCGTGTAAGAATACAGTTAATATCACAGGAGTAGCCCCTCCTGCTCCAGCTGCTGGGCCCGCACCACCCGCCGCCTCCACACCCGCCGCCTCAACTCCGGCCGCCTCCACACCCGCCGCCTCAACTCCGGCCGCCTCCACACCTGCCGCCTCGACTCCTGCCGCCTCGACTCCTGCAGCCTCGACACCGGCTGCTACACCTGCGGCAGATACAAGTGGGGCTCCAATTCCGGCGGGTAAATATGCACTTGTGGATCAGTATGCTCCGACACCACAAAAACAATATGCACTTATTGGATGTATAATAATTATAATTTTGTGTTGTCTTGCTGCTTTGTTTGGGGGAGGCAGTAAGCCTCAGGGTATAGACCCTATGATGCTGGCCATGATGGCTCGTTAAATTGGGAATTTTCCGCCGAGTTTTGAAGCTGCTGCACCTCCGAGTTGTTTTGAAACATTTTGACCGGCAGGACTGAGCAAAAAGTACAAGACGGCACAAATTGCGACACAGATGACACATGCAATCATCGCAGCAACCTGAGCACCAACACCGAAAAGCTTTGCAAGACCACCGAACCAAGAATCTAATAAATCATTAGCTCCTTGGTTTGTCAAAGTAGAACTTGTTGAAATATTTGAAGTTGTTGTGCTGTCTGTAATGACATTGCTGAGAGCCTTTGTTATGGCGTCGGCAACACCCTTGGCCAACACCTTTGATTTGATGTTTTGGTCAACAACAAAGTCGCACCCGGAGGTATCATCTGGCCCACACTTGCCGGGGCTCTTGTACTGTGGATCACACTCATAGTACAAATCTGAATAATCTCCTATATTTTGATTATTTGCGTGTGCAAATATATCTTGGACAGACTTTGAAGACATTGTATTTTGGATTATATTTGTAACCTTGTTTTTGAGGTCTGTAGTGGCGGTTGTGCTGTTTGCAATTGCGGGTGCTAAGAAACCATTCTTTTGCGAGGCGGCCGTGTCGATGGCACTGCTTGCAGAATCCTTTAATTTAGTCGTCAGATCCTGAATATTTTGAGAATTCATTTGACCTGTTGCAACAGTTTCAGAATCAATAGACTGATTAATTGAGACACGACACCCCTTGAATTGTGCTCTTGGAAAAGACAGTCTATTTACATTGAGTGCACTGGCCTGAACTTTCTGTGAATTTTCACTCACAAAAGAATTTGTAGTTTGATTCATAAATTCGTTCACTTGGCTGGTCGAGCTCTTGGACTTGTTTCCACCCATTTATATTTACACATAAAATAATATTTATGCAGACTTGCAGCAGTACTTTTGTTTTCCGTCATTGATCATGTCTCCTGCGAGGGGGAACTTGGGTTTAGCTGTTACACAAGCAATCTTAGCATCGACGGGCTCTGGGTCACAGTTTGCTGGGGCTGGTGGGTTTGGTCCCCCGCTTGATCTCCTCATGAAAAGGAGATAGAGGATGGCAAGGACAAGACCAATTGCAACGGCATTCTTAAGGCTAAACTTCATTACTAGTACGGAGTATTTTATTTTAAAGACTTGGTACACTGTTAGATTATAAGATGAAGGTTGTCTTTTGTATGCCGGGCCGTGACTACTCGCGCGAGTTTCTGTTGTGCTGGTCTGACCTCTTGATGCAAGCTGCTCAGAAGGGTCATCAGGTGATGATTTCTCAGCAGTATTCATCCGTGGTGCATTTCGCCCGTGCCAAGTGTCTCGGTGGTGATGTTCTGAAGGGCAAGGACCAGAAGCCTTTCCAGGGTCAGATGGAGTACGATGCAATCATGTGGATTGACTCGGATGTCGTGTTCAAGCCCGAGGACTTTTTTGCCCTATTGGATTCTCCCCACGATGTGACTGCCGGTGTGTACATGATGGAGGACCTGCAGCACTTTGCCACCGTCAAGGAGTGGAACAAGGAGTTTTTCGCCAAAAAGGGAACATTTAAGTTCCTTCGTCCGGATGATGTCATCGGTTCACCTCAGTATGTGCAAGTGGCCTATACTGGCATGGGCTGGATGCTCATCAAGAAGGGTGTAATTGAGGACCTCAAGTACCCCTGGTTCTGCTCCGGTTTGGAGACAATTACTGACGATATTGTGGATTTCAACTCGGAAGATGTGGCTTTCTGTAAGGCTCTGTGGGACGCCGGTCATCCCGTACACATCGATACCAAGATTCGCGTGGGACATCAGAAGCGCGTGATTCTGTAATTTACTTGCACATAACTTGAGCGCTATCTACATAACTTCCCGCCTTACCTGTAATTCCAGTAATAACTTTTCCACTCGGGCAATCGTAACTTCCTACCGTCCCTGACCCTGACCCGAGTCCTCCTCCGATAGGTGTAGAGATTGGTGTCCCTTGGCACTTGGGTGTAATTTTACCCATAAACTGGCCGTATGAAAAGTCAACACCTGTGTATCCTTGGGGGCAGTCCTGTGTATCCACTGGACCTCCTCCCTGTCCACCGACTGGTCCCTTTTGTGAACCATCATCACACTTTCCTTTGAGTTGATCGATCCACCATCCGCCCCGGCCACTTATGTTTGTCATAATCTTACCGTCTGGGCAGCTCATGTCATAAGGGGCGCCACCACCCCCACCTAAAAGAGGTCCCTGTGTACCTGTTCCTGAGTGACCAGCTGGAGCTGGAGCTGGGGTTGGTGTCGAGGGAGTCGCCGGAGTCGCAGGGGTTGTGGTGGTTGCTGGGGTCGCAGGGGTTGTGGTGGTATCTGGGGTTGTATTAGAAGTTGCCGGAGTTGAAGAGTCATCAGACTTTTTCTTTCTCCCGAAAACAACACCGAGGATTATAGCAATTATAATAACACCTACGACGGCTGCTATTATGTATTTTCTTTTGGAACTGGGTTGGGAGGCTTCCATATATTTTTACTAAATATTAAATTCTTTCATGAGTTCAGACAGGTCTAGGTAGTAGCGTGCGAGGTCCTTTTTGAACCGCGCATCTTGTTTGGCCCCTGTCTTCACAAGCCACGCGAGATTCGCCTTGGAGTACTTGGTTCTGGTTTGGTTTTCCGTTGGTTTTCTCGGAACCATCTTTTTAGGTTTTGACTCTTCTGCCTTTGTTGGGACTCTGTCGATAAAAGACAGGGCCTGCATGACGGTGTCTGCCAAGTCATCCTTTTTCTTTGACTTGTCAAATATTGGAATCCAGTTTTTGTTGATTGCTGAGGCGTCGAGGAACTTTCTTGCTCTTTCGATTGAGACCTTTTTACGCTGGGCGTACTTTGCCTTTCCTGCACCGACGACATCCGGAATTTTGTGGCGGGCGTCGTATATGATCACCTCCTTTTTGTGGATTAGGAAGTAGGTGTGGAGGAGGTTTTCAACCGCCTTGATTGACCTGTTCCTGTCTGGTTGTTTCTCGATGATGACTGTTTTTGAATTTAAAATCCAAGGCCGGTCGTCCAGGTGTTTCACGAGGCACGGAAAGACACCACCTGCGTGCATAGGGGGAACACCGGAGCAATCCCACTCGTGAATTTTCTTGTTTGAAGGGTCGATGAGGCACATGGCCAAGTTTTTAATTCCACAATCAATTGACAACAACATCTTCTACTAATAAAGACGAGTAGATTTTTAAGTAGTAATGGGGACTCCAAAGTGGCTTTTGAAGAGGGAGAAACCCCCTGTCCAACGCGAGGTTGAGATGAAAGAGAATACAGATGGTCTTGTTTGTTGGTGGTGCACATATGAATTACCCCACTTGCCCTGTTTACACCTCCCCGTAAAGTACGATGACATGCTTAAAAAGTTTACAACAATTGGTAATTTTTGTTCTTGGGAGTGTGCCAAGGCGTATGCAAAGGATATGAAGACTGCTCGGTGGGCTGAAATTGCCAGTTTTATAGCCATGATGCGTCTGAATGCACTTGGCAAGTATGTCCCTCTCTTTGCCGCCCCGAAGCGCGAAACCCTAAAGAAATTTGGAGGAAAAATGACAATTGAGGAGTTTCGGGCGTGTTTTGGAAATCCTCCTCCGGCCATCTTTTTCCCAAATGACATTCAGATTTATCATCTGCTCGAGTCGAAGGAGAGTCAAGTTGTGGCTAAAGCATCAAACAACGGTGTAACGAAGATGAAGGCTATTGAGGATACTGAAGTGAAGGGTGAAAATCTCAAGCTCAAGAGACAAAAGCCGCTTGAGAGGTCCAAATCCAAGTTAGAGAGTACGCTGGGTATAATACGCAAGGCGAAATGATGGGCTGCTGCTCCACACGCAAAAAGACTTTTATTTTTGAAAATGGAACTCGTGTAAGTGCGCAAACACTTGATGAAGCAATTTTAAAATTAAAAAAAACAAAAGAAGTATTTTCCAGTAAATTTTTTCAGAAGACGAATAGTTGGTTGATTGAGTTTGATAGTGGGGCTGTCATCGAGTGTGATTCTCCAAGGGTTGGGGAGTGGAACATGTACTTGGACAAGCGTGAGCCTGTTTGTTTATTTAGGGGCGGGGGTTGATGGTGTTGGCATACCCGGGGGAGGCCCAGCTGACATTGGTGGCTTTGGTGCACTTGGTGGTGTTGGTGACATTGTTGAAGAGTCTGTAGTGGATGGCTGTGGTCCTGAGCTTGGTGGCATCGGTGAAGGCATAGACGACGGAGGTTGAGGGGGTGCAGGTGGTACAGAGGACATATCTGTAGACTGGGGCACTGAGGGCTTTGGTGCACCCGAGCTTGCATCTGTGGTTGTTGGTGGTGGCGACTTGACCTCGGGTGCTGGGGGTGTCACGTGCTCTGGAACAGTTGGGGTGGGCTTGGTTGGCTTCAAATCAGTCGAGGGACCATCCATAACTGACTTTTTAGATAACAAACCAACTGCGACGAGTGATTTGTCTTCTGAATTGTCAATTGGTCCCTGTGAGAGTGTGTTTGGCATGGACCCGTACCC
>Ga0214206_1000241_pt1 | contig 15109 bp, 15 predicted proteins | sample TroBogEpilimnion_26_FD_153044 | JGI IMG/M metagenome (GOLD analysis project Ga0214206, IMG submission 153044) | Freshwater microbial communities from Trout Bog Lake, WI - 07JUL2009 epilimnion | ecosystem: Environmental > Aquatic > Freshwater > Lake > Epilimnion/Euphotic zone | place: Trout Bog...
GGTATTGCTTCCTTTGGGTGGACTGGTTCTACAAAACATTGGCAACGTCACGAGAGTTTGTCTTTAGTATTAGCAGGTTTATCTACACCACTAGTATTATCGGTACACACAATCGTATCTTTTGACTTTGCTACTTCAGTAATTCCTGGATGGCATACTACGATCTTCCCTCCATACTTCGTTGCTGGTGCGATCTTCTCTGGATTCGCAATGGTACAAACCTTATTATTAATTGTAAGAAAAGTATTTGGATTAACTGACTATATCACAATCGGTCACATCGATTTAATGAATAAAGTAATTGTACTTACTGGTTCTATCGTAGGTATCGCTTACTTAACTGAATTGTTCATGGGTTGGTACTCTCAAAATAAATATGAAGGTTACACTTTCTGGTATAGCCGTGCTTATTTATTTAGCCCTTATGGCTGGAGCTATTGGGGTATGATGGCTTGTAACGTAATTTCTCCGCAAATTTTCTGGTCTAAGAAAATGAGAAGAAACGTATTCGTTACTTTCTTCATGAGTATCATCGTTAACATTGGTATGTGGTTTGAGCGTTTCGTAATTATCGTTACCTCATTATATCGTGATTACTTACCTTCTAGCTGGTCTGTTTACTACAGTCCTAGTATCTGGGAGATTGGTTTTTACGCTGGAACATTTGGATTGTTCTTCACTTGCTTCTTCTTATTCGCAAAATACTTCCCAGTAATTGCTGTGGCAGAAATTAAGTATGTATTAAAAAGAAGTGGTGAGTCTTACAAACCAGAGTTTGATGCAATTGAAGCGCAACCGCTTGAATCATTTGTTCACGATCATGCGCACGCACATTAATTATTAGTTTAAGAAATATACTATGGCACAAAAGAAATTTGTTGTTGGTTGTTTTGATGATGAAAAAGTATTGTTTCCTGCAGTTAAGCAAGTGCGTACTGCTGGTTATAAAATCAAAGATGTTTATACTCCGTTCCCTGTGCATGGTTTAGACCACGCGTTGGGTATGCGTGAAACAAGCTTGCATACAGCCGGCTTTATATATGGTATCACTGGTACGACTACTGCAATTAGTTGCATTAGCTGGATCTTCACAAAAGATTGGCCTTTAAACATTGGTGGTAAACCTCACTTTGCTTTACCAGCATGGATCCCAATCATTTTTGAGTTAACCGTATTATTTGCTGCCGTAGGTATGGTAATGACTTTTATGTGGTTATGTCAAATGGCACCTGGTGTTAAAAAACATCACTTCCATAAAAGAGCAACAGATGATTTATTTGTAATGGTTATTGAGTGTACTGAAAAAACAAACGCCGAAGATTTAAAAGCTTTATTAGCTGCTAACGGTGCTGTTGAAACAGATATTCAAATTGCTGAAGACGGATGGTGGTTTGGAACTTATGATAATGACAATGAAAACTTATACAAGCAAGTAACCAACTAGTTATCAATTAAACCTGCATGCAGGTGGTGGAAGAAAAAATTTAAATGAATTAAGTAAAACAAGATGAATAAATTTTTAGCAATAACATTCTTAGCTGTAGTAGTTGCATTAACTAGTTGTAGCGATGTGAAGCGTACTCCAGGTTCTATCTATATGCCGGATATGGCGTATAGCCGCGCATATGAAACTTATGCCGATCATAGTAACCTTACTGAAAAAGGAATCAACTACAACAATATGCCTGTTGCAGGTACTATTGCACGTGGTCACGATATGCCTTTTCCAATTGCGAAAGATAAAGCAGGTGATACGGTGAATTATTATGCTTCAAGATCAGTGGTAAATCCAATTGATTCTTTAAGTAAGAAAGATTATGATGAAGCTGAGCGTTTATATTTAATTAACTGTGGTATTTGTCATGGTGCTAAATTAAATGGTAACGGTCCTTTATATAAAGATGGTAATGGTCCTTATCCTGCAAAGCCTGCAACATTAGTAGGTGATGTAAAATATGAAAGCATGCCAGCTGGTCAAATGTTTTACTCAGTTCAGTATGGTAAAAACTTAATGGGATCATATGCTTCTCAATTAAGCAGACACCAACGCTGGATGATTATTCGTTACATTAAGGATAAACAAGCAGCTGCTAAAAAAGGATAATCATAAATTAGAAAATCAAGATCGCAAAGATTTAAAAGACTATAAATAAGAAACGATGGCATCTATTAAAGAACAATTTGAAATTCCTGGTAAATTAAAGACATGGGCTTATGCTTTAATCGGCATTGGTGGTGTTGCCTTATTGTATGGTATGTTTACCCAAGGATTCAGCACTGACGAACATGAGCAAGTTCATTTTTGGGGTACTTTAATGTACAATACCATTTTCTGGACTTTGGTGACCAACGCTGCTATGTTCTTTTTATGTTTCAGCACAATGGCGCAAGCTGCATGGATGCAATCCTTCCGCAGAATTGCTGAAGCCATCTCTACTTTAGTGCCTGTATTTGGTAGTATTACTTTTGCAGTATTAATATATGTAGTAGTGAGTGAGAAGCACCATATCTACCACTGGTTAGATGCTGCTGCTGTTGCAAAAGATCCTATCTTAAAAGGTAAGGCTGGTTTCTTAAACCCAACTTTCTTTATTATCTGGACTACATTAGCCATTACATTATGGTCTTATTTTGGATATAGAATGCGTCAAATTTCTCGCGAAGCAGACGAAAATCCAATGGATGCAGAAACTGCAAAAAGTTTCAACATTCGTAGCATGACACGCTCAGGATTTTTCTTAGTGTGGTTTGGTTTAACAGTTGCTTCAACTATTCCTTGGTTATGGTTAATGAGTATCGATGCACATTGGTATTCTACGATGTATAGCTGGTATACTTTTGCAAGTTCATTCGTTGCAGGTATGGCATTGATTGCACTTTGGGTAATCTACGCAAAAAACAAAGGCTATTTAGAATTAACAAACTCAGAGCACTTACATGACATTGCTAAATTCATGTTTGCGTTCTCTATCTTCTGGACTTACTTATGGTTCTCTCAATACATGTTAATTTGGTACGCTAATATTCCTGAGGAAACAGTTTACTTTAAACACCGTGTTCAAGGTGCTTACAAACCAATCTTCTTCTTGAATTTAGTAGTTAACTTTTTAGCACCATTGATTATTTTAATGAAGCGTTCTGCTAAAAGAAATTTCACTTTGGTGGCTTTCATGGCAGTATTGATTTTATTTGGTCACTGGATTGATTTTTACCAAATGGTAATGGGTAGCTTGATGAAAGATCATGTTACTTTAGGTTGGTTGGATTTTGGAATCCTTGGATTCTTTGTGGGTGTTTTAATTTTAATGGTAGCTCGTTCTTTAGCAAGCAAACCATTGATTGCAAAAAATCATCCGTTCTTAAAAGAAAGTATTATTCACCAAGTATAATAATTGGAACCAACTAATATTGATTTAGAAATAACGAATTAAAGAATTATGAGTTTATATTTATCTATCGCAATCATCGCCCTTATTTATGTGGTAATTTTTCAAATTGCCAAGGCGAGTGAATATGTATCAATCTTAAAGGGTGAAGAAAACAGCCGTAAGCAAAACAACAAGATCAACGGATTTTTAATGATCGTGTTTTTAGTGTTAGGTTTTGTGGGTGTGTACGTTTGTAATGACCTCCTTTTTGATAAAACTTTATTAGCACATCCTGCTGCAAGTATTCAAGGTGAAAGAGTTGACCAAATGCTTTGGATTACTTTAACCATTACAGGTATCGTGTTTATAGTTACTCAAATATTATTATTCTGGTTCTCTTATAAATACCAAGAGCAAGAAAACAGAAAAGTATTCTTTTTTGCGCACAGCACTAAATTAGAATTAATCTGGACTGCGATTCCTGCAATCACTTTAACGGTGTTGGTAATTTTTGGTTTACGTAACTGGTTCTTCTTCACTGGTGACGCTCCAAAAAATGCAATGGTAGTGGAAGTAACTGGAAAGCAATTTGGTTGGATTTTCCGTTACCCAGGAAAAGACGCGGTGTTTGGTAAAAAGTATTATAAAAACATTGACCCAGCAAATAACTCAGTAGGTATTATCTGGGATGATAAATATGCTCAAGATGATATCTTAACGGAGCAAACAATGTATGTGGTTAAAGGTCAACCTGTAAAATTAATTATTGGTTCAAGAGACGTTATTCATGACGTAGGTTTATCTGCATTCCGTTTAAAAATGGATGCGGTACCTGGTATCCCAACAACTATGTGGTTTACGCCTAAGTATACTACTAAAGAAATGCGTGAGATGACAGGTAACCCTAACTACACTTACGAAATTTCATGTGATCAATTATGTGGTAATGGTCACTACTCTATGAAAGGTGTAATTGAAGTGGTTGAGCAAGAAGAATATGATTTATGGATGGCGAAGCAAAAGCCTCAATACTTTGTTGCAAATCCTGACAAGGATCCTGAAGCTGCGAAAGCGGCTGCAACTGCTGCACCTGCTAAGGACAGCACTGCTAAAGTAGCAACAGCAAAAATGTAATTGATAGTAGAACAAAAGACAATTAAAAGAAAAACTTATTTAAATAAAAGGTATGAGTCACGAAGCAGTATTACACGCACACGAATCTCATGGACATGATGATCATGGTCATCACGAACATCATGATACATTCTTAACTAAATATGTATTTAGTCAAGACCATAAAATGATCGCGAAGCAATTCTTGATCACTGGTATGGTTTGGGCGGTACTAGGTGGTTTAATGAGTGTGCTTTTCCGTTTACAATTAGGTTATCCTGATGCAAGTTTCCCTTGGTTAGAATCTATCTTGGGTAAATGGGCAAAGGGTGGTCAAATTACACCTGAAGCTTATTACGCTTTAGTAACAACACACGGAACGGTATTGGTATTTTTTGTATTAACTGCAGGTTTATCTGGTACTTTCGCTAACTTTTTAATTCCATTACAAATTGGTGCACGTGATATGGCGTCTCCATTTATGAATATGCTTTCTTACTGGTTCTTCTTAGCAGCTAGTATTGTAATGATGTCTTCATTATTTGTAGAGACTGGACCATTTAGTGGTGGTTGGGTAGCGTATCCTCCATTGTCTGCATTGCGTGATGCATCTCCAGGTTCTAAATCTGGTATGGATTTATGGATAATCTCAATGGCATTGTTCGTAGTATCTTCTTTATTAGGAGGATTAAACTATATCGCTACTATTTTAAACATGCGTACAAAAGGTATGAGCATGACGCGTTTACCTTTAACTATTTGGGCATTGTTCTTTACAGCGGTATTAGGGGTATTATCTTTCCCTGTATTATTGTCTGGTTTTATCTTATTAATTTTTGATAGAAACTTTGGTACCTCATTCTATCTTTCTGATATTTTCGTGAATGGTGTAGGTGCATTATCTAACGAAGGTGGTAGTGCTATTTTATACCAACACTTATTCTGGTTCTTAGGTCACCCTGAGGTTTACATTATCTTATTACCTGCCATGGGTATGGTATCTGAGATTATGTCTGTAAACTCTCGTAAACCCATCTTTGGTTACATGGCGATGTTAGGTTCTTTATTTGCAATTGCAGTATTGGCCTTCTTAGTATGGGCGCACCACATGTTCGTTACGGGATTAAATCCTTTCTTAGGATCTGTATTCGTTCTTTTAACTTTATTAATCGCCGTTCCTTCTGCTATCAAAGTATTTAACTGGTTAACTACTTTATGGAGAGGTAATATCCGTTTCACTCCTGGTATGTTGTTTGCAATTGGTTTTGTAAGCTTATTTATCTCTGGAGGTTTAACAGGTATTTGGTTAGGTAACGCTGCTTTGGATATTCACTTACACGATACTTATTTCGTAATTGCGCACTTCCATATTGTAATGGGTGTGGCAAGTATGTTTGGTATGTTTGCTGGTGTGTACCACTGGTTCCCTAAAATGTACGGTCGCTATTTAAATAACTCTTTAGGTTACATGCACTTTTGGGTTACATTGGCAGGTGCTTACATGATTTTCTGGCCAATGCACTATGAAGGTTTAGCGGGTATGCCTCGTCGTTATTTTGATTTTAGTATTTGGGAAAGCTTTAAGCAATTCGCTGAGTTAAATCGTTTCATTAGTACGGTTGCAATGATTGTTTTTGCTGCTCAACTTTTATTTATCATTAACTTCTTCTATTCTATATTCAAAGGTCGTAAAGTAACAGATCCAAATCCTTGGAAATCTAATACTTTAGAGTGGACTACTCCAATTAATCCTGGTCACGGTAACTGGCCTGGTGAAATTCCTGAAGTACATCGTTGGCCTTATGATTACGGTAAGGATGGTGTTGACTTTATCCCACAAGATGTTCCAGTGGGTGATCACGAATCAAGCCATTAAAAAATTGATTATGCCCTGTTTGATCAGGGCATAATTATTTTATCTCCAATAACGGGTTTATATAACGAATTAAGTGAAAGCAACTTTAAAAAATTACGGACAGCTCATGAAGTTTACACTCAGTTTTACTGTAGTGTTCACTTGCGTAATTTGTTATCAGTTGGCGCCTAATGTTGCAGGTTATGATTGGTTCAATATTTTATTATTGACTTTCGCCGGACTATGTATTACGGGAAGTGCGAATGCCATTAATCAATCTGTTGAAAAAGATACCGACGCACAAATGAAGCGCACGAGTAATCGTCCTGTTGCTGCGGGTAGATTAACACAACAACAAGCATATGGTTTTGCATTCATTACTGGTGTAGTTGGTGTTGGTTTAATGTGGTGGGGTTTTAATTTATCTTCGGCATTACTTTCTGCATTTAGTTTGTTTTTATATGCGTTTATTTATACGCCACTGAAAAAAATAAATTCCATTGCAGTATTGGTGGGCGCTTTTCCTGGTGCCATTCCTTGTTTAATTGGATGGGTGGCCGCTACCAATGATTTTAGTGCAGGTGGATGGGCTTTATTATTAATTCAATTCTTATGGCAGTTCCCACACTTTTGGGCAATTGCTTGGGTTTCACATAATGATTATTCTAAAGTAGGTTTTAAATTATTGCCTGCAAAAGAAGGTCCAACAAGGTTTACAGCAGTACAAAGTATTATGTATGCAGTGCTAATGATTCCAATTGGTTTTATTCCGCACTACTTACACTTAACAGGTGAATGGAGTATGTGGGTGGTATTGGTTGCCAATATGTTTATGGTAGTGCAATGTGTTAGATTGTATCAAAACATGGGTGTTCAAGCAGCACGTCGTGTTATGTTTAGCAGTTATATATATTTACCCATTGTTTATTTATCCTTACTTGCGGACAAATTAAATTTCGTACATCTATAAAATTTTATTTATGTCAACAGATATTCAAATGGAAAAGAAAAAAATTCACCCTTATCAATTTTATTTGTGGGCTGGATTGGGAAGTGTTGTGATGATGTTTGCTGGTTTAACAAGTGCTTATATTGTTAAAAAGAGCCAGGCAAGTTGGTTAGAGTTTGACCTACCGAATGTTTTTATGGTTTCAACGGTAGTCATTTTAATTAGCAGCTTTACCATTCAAATGGCGGTAAAAAAGCAAAAAGAACAGAACGAAAATCAGTACCGTGGTTTTTTAGCGGTGACTGCTATTTTAGGCTTGGTTTTTATCTTATTACAAATACAAGGATTTAGAACTTTGGAAGGAAATAGCATTGCTTTAACTGGAGCTAGAAGCAATTCAGCGGCTTCCTTTTTGTTTGTAATTACAGGCTTGCACCTTTTACACGTTTTAGGGGGTGTAATTGCCTTGGTTTGGATCAGTTTAAAGGCGTTTTCGTCTAAAAACAACATAAATAACGACTTGCCAGTCAAATTGATATCCAATTATTGGCATTTTGTAGACATATTGTGGGTGTACCTTTTTGTATTCCTTCATTGGGTGGGCTAAACCCAAAAAAAATAGGGTATTTTTATTCAAATATCCTTGATAGCCAATATTTTTGCACTGAAATCGAAATAGCACATGTCAAATGTAACAACTGCTTCAACAAAGGAAGCAAAATGGTGGAACGGGGGAAAAAGCCCTTTTGATGTAGAATACGGAAAAGTAATGATGTGGTACTTTTTAATGAGTGACGCATTTACTTTTGGCGCATTTCTTATTGCATATGGTACTGTACGTTTTTCAACAAACGGATGGCCTAATCCAAACGAAGTATTTAAAAGTTATCCTTTTGCAGGTGAAGGTACCAACGCTCCTTTAGTGTTTGTATCTATCATGACTTTCATTTTGATCATCAGCTCTGTAACGATGGTGTTGGCAGTACATGCTGGTAAGATGATGGATAAAAAAGGGGTTGTTAGAAATATGATTTTTACGATCATTGGTGGAATCGCTTTTTTAAGTTGTCAAGCTTGGGAGTGGAATCACTTACATCACGAAGGTGCATGGTGGGGTATGAATCCGTTTATCAATGCGGATGGTACTGCTTCATCTACTAACTTCACTAACTTTTTCTTTACCATCACTGGTTTCCATGGCTTCCACGTATTTAGTGGTGTAGTTATTAATATCATTATGTTAATCATGACTTTAACAAATCAATTTGAGAAAAGAGGTCATTACTTAATGATTGAAAAAGCAGGATTGTATTGGCACTTTGTAGATTTAGTGTGGGTATTTGTATTCACTTGTTTCTACTTATTATAAAATTGTATAGCACTAGCGCTTAAAAATATTTCAAAAAGATTATTATGTCAAATCACGATACACACGAACACGGAGATCCAATTGCAGAGATTAAGAAAGTAACGATCATTTTATCAGTACTTACTATTATTGAATTAATATTAGGATTCTGGATGATTGGTGTTACTTCAGAAGGAGGCCGTTTAGCTATTAAAGGAACGATTGTAATTTTAATGTTGGCTAAAGCATTTTACATTGTTGCTTACTTTATGCACTTAAAGCATGAATTAAAGAACTTAATCATGACCATTGTTGTGCCTTTGGCTTTATTCATTTGGTTCATTACTGCGTTTTTATCTGATGGTAACTCCTTCAGAAATTTACGTAACACATACGACCCTCATTTTAAGGCACAATCTACTATCAAAGTAGAAGCGAAGGAAGCGCATCATGGTGAAGAAGGCGCTAAGGAAGCTACTCCTGCAAAAGCTGCTGAGACTGAAAAGAAATAATAAACGCTTAAGTTTACGATATTAAAAACCATCCATCTTGGATGGTTTTTTGTTGAATTCAACTGCCGTTTAGCCTTTCCGTTGTAACTTTGTTTATCAAACTATACTATGTCTAAAAAATCGATTTACGGTTTAATTATTGCGTTACTGATTCCTGTTTTATGTTACTTGTGGCTAAAGCAGGCGAGTGATAGTGCTGTGATTATGCCTCGTCATTATTTATTAGATACTGTGGTGGAAAAAGAAGTGCGCGGCAAGCAAATCACAGATAGTATTTGGCATACTACAAAAGATATTCGCTTAGTAAATCAATTAGGTGATACTGTTAATTTGTATGATCAAAAAGGTAAAATAATTATCCTTGATTTTTTCTTTACCAGTTGTGGAAGCATTTGTCCTAAGCTTACACGCAATATGGTAAAGTTGCAACAGTCTTTTACCAGAGGCGGAGATATTCGTAAAAAACAAGTGGATACTTCTATCGTTCAATTTATTTCCATGTCTGTGGATCCTGCAAGAGACAGCGTACCTGTGTTAAGAGAGTATTCCAATAAAATGGATGTGGTTTCTGATAACTGGTGGATGTTAACTGGTAATAGAGATTCCATTTACAAATTTGCATTTGAAGAAATGAGGGTAGATAAGTTTAGTATGGAGCCAGTGAACCCTGACTTTGTGCATACTAGCCGATTTATTTTGATTGATAAAAACATGCAAGTGCGTGGTTACTATAATGGATTGGATTCTGCTTCGCTTTTAAAATTGGCAAAAGATGTTGGATACATTATGTTGGAAAAAGATCGTACAAAAAAGAGTGAGGTCTTTCAACAAATTATTGAACTAAGCTGGTTATGGCTTGTTATAGCTGTATTGGTTGGGGGCTTTGTATATTATTTCACAAGCACTAGACAAAAAAATTAATTTATATGTTAACACCTTCGATTCAAAAAAATGACAAAAAAGCTAAATGGTTAATAGGAATCTTTAGTGTTGTTGTTTTTGTTGCAGTAACTTTTTTAAGCAAATTCACATTAGAAGTGGAATTGCCTTTTGACAAACACATTTTTGCATTAATCAATGCTTTATTAAATACCGGTGTTGCTATTTTATTGGTGTTTGCTATTATTGCCATTAAGAATAAAAAGTATCAGTTACATAAAAACTTAATGCTTACTGCATTGACACTTTCTGTATTGTTTTTAGTTACTTATATCGCGCATCATTTATTTGCAGGTGAAGCACGCTTTGGCGATAGTAATTTTGATGGACAGGTAGATGCTGCCGAAGATGCGGCTGTAGGCAATCTTCGTCCTTTCTATTTAATTTTATTAACTACGCATATTATTTTAGCGGCTACTAGTTTGCCATTTATTTTATTCACTGCCTACCGCGGATTAACAGGGGAGTACGAAGATCATAAACGCAAAGGAAGAACTATGTGGAAGATTTGGTTTTATGTAGCAGCAACAGGTCCGTTAGTGTACATGATGATTAAGCCTTACTATCATTAATTTATTTATCTAGAAATACTTGTATTAAAAAAGGAGTGATCATTTCACTCCTTTTTTAATACCCCAACTCAATTGCTGGATCCCAAAATAATGTTGAAAAGTCCACTACGGTTTCGTTTTGGACTTTTATTTTTTCTTTCTCTAAAAGTTCTTGCATTTTGGTAGGGGTTTCAAAATGCGCCTTGCCCGTTAACATTCCATTTCTGTTTACTACTCGGTGTGCAGGCACTTTTGGTTTTACACCATGGGATGCATTCATGGCCCAGCCCACCATTCTCGAACTCCCGCCGGTTCCAATATATTTCGCAATAGCCCCATAGCTTGTGACACGACCTTTTGGAATTAATCGTACCACATCAAAAACGTTTTGAAAAAAGTCTTTAGTCTTGGGGGTGTATTCCATCTTTACTGTTTTTGCTCAAAGTGGATCTAATTAACTGCGCGCGCGTTTTAATAGGTTCAGGTACCGCATCGTAATCAAATGGGCAATGCTTGCATGCTTGCCCACAACAATATCCTCTCGCCTCGTGATACGCTGCAGTAAATACCCACATTCCTTTGGGGTCAATATAATAATCTACATCTTTAATCATGTGCTCTTTCTTACTCACTATCTTTCTTTTAATCTATCTATCCAATTATCCAACTACCTTTCTTTCTTCTATTCTTTTCTATAACAAATTATTCCATGGCTTGTTTACCATTTCGGGCTAAACTTTCATGCGTTTCTGTTACTTCAAACTCAGCGATGATTTCTTTTAATTTTTCGTCTAATTCAATTGGAAGTTCCTTGTCTAATTTAAATTGAATATAATGAATGCGATTACTGCTTGCAATATTCAATCCCTCGTAATATGTTTTAATGGCATATCTGTCATCCCATTTATCTGACTGCATGAATTCAGCGCTATATAAATTATCGGTAGCAGTGATTAAGGTAAGCCCATACAATTCAACCACAGTTTTGGTAAATAAAAATAAATTAGGGCTATCTGTTTTCAAATGCACCATTCCTGTTGTATTATTATTATCTCCGCCCCCTTGTTTTAAAAACTGTTGATATAGGCGTAAGAATTTTGGATGCGTTAATCTTTTCTTTGCTTTGGATAATCTTAATTGTGGGTCAGGGAAAGTGATCCAAATTTCATTCACCTCATCTTTTGCAAAGTATTGTGTTACTTGATCAATTTGAGTTCGTATAAATGCAACATTTTTTAAGCCATCACGATTCGCAATGCTCGCGCCTTTCCAAATACGATTGCCTTTTAAATCTAAGCCTACAAAATTTTGATTGGGAAACATGCGGCCTAAACCCACTGCATATTCTCCTCTTCCACATGCAAGTTCTAAAACCAATGGTTTCTTCTTTGTTGCATTTGTAGATTCACTTGTATCATCAATAACGGCAAGACTGTCTAATTCAATATTAATAGTTCCTTTTTCAAGTTCATTAAAATAAGCGGCCCATTTACCTGGCATCCCTTGCGGATACTCCAATACATTTTCATATTCCTTAATTGCCGCAAACTTGATTAATTTTTTCTGACCCATATTGCAAATATACTACCTAGCAAGGGTTTAGTGCTTCATTAATTTCACTGCTCTTTGTGCAACAATAGGAGCAATGGCTACGCCCATACCACTCATGCGTACAGCACAATAAACATTGGGTTGTAATTGCTGAATAATTGGCTTTTTAATTTTGCCCATACCCATTGTTCCACTCCAACGTAATGCTATATTTGGTTTTTTTGCACCCTTTGGTAAAATGCGTTTCATCATAAACTCCTCTAAGGTTTTTTGAATCAACTTTGATGTTTCTAATGAAGTTGTTTTTTCATTTTTAAAATCTTTATTTCTTGCACCCCCTAATAATAATCTATTGCCTACATTTCTGAAATAATAAAAGCCTTCGTCAAAATGAAATGTTCCTTTGAATTTTATATTTGGAATCGGTTCGGTAATAAACACTTGTCCTCTTGCTGGTACAACATCTAATTCAGGCAACAATTGTTTTGCAAATCCATTGGTGCAAATAAGTAATTGCTTTGCTTCAATGGTTGCTTCTAAATTTGTTTTGATAGTCACTCCTTTTTTGTGTGACTTAAATTTTTTAACTTCTGTATTAAATAATATTTGTACTCCTTTTGATTGCACTTCCTTTTGCAATGCCAATACTAACTTTGCTGAATTTAATTGTCCTTCGAATGGACTAAAAGCCAATGCATTAATTTTTTGGAATCCTAATTTTGTAATCTGCTTTGATTCGTTGGTATAAATAGGTAAGCACTTTCCATTTTTTTTAGGGGTACCTAATGCTGGTGCTAATACTTTATTTAAGTAGGCAATATCTGCATCTAACTTTTTAATATCATATGCACCCCCTTCTTCAAATAATTCATAGCCACCAAACTGATCGTAGTCAATTGTTTTTTTATCAAATACTTTTTGAATTCTTTGCAAACCGTCATAACGCATCTTTACTGTTTCCAACATATTGGCTTCACCCATTAGTTGAACATCGTACATAAGTTCGGATACGCTACCAAAACAACTAAAGCCGGCATTGCGGGTACTAGCTCCGGAAGGAATTACCCCTCTCTCCAAAATAGTAATTTGCAATTTTGGGTTTTTGTTAATCAACTCATAGGCAGTCCATAAGCCCACAAAACCACATCCAATAATTACCACATCTTTCGGAGCGAAATAGGTGGATTGCTCCCATACGGATATTGCCATGACTAGTTATTTAGACTACAAATATCCTACTAAGCGGTCAATAAGCCTAAAATGTTCCATTTTCTGCAGGAAAAACACCCATTATGGAACAAATTTGAAAAGGTTCTTTACCTATTTTACTTATTGTAAATTGTAAATTGTAAATTGTAAATTGTAAATTGTAAATTGAACCAAATTTAAACCATATGAAAAAAATGCTATTCTTGGGTCTTTGTGTTGCTTCCGTAGTTATTGGATGCAAGTCAGAAACCAAAACCACTTCTCAAGCGGGTGTTTATACGCTTGATAAACAAGTAATTACAGACGGTAAAACTGAATTTATTAAATCTACTGCCAATGGTGACGTACAGTATAAAATTTATACTGACGCTGGTTACTTTTATATTGGCATCAACAAGGATTCTTCCGTAGGATTTGGAACAGGTTCTTATACTCAGGTTGGTAATACTATAACTGAGACAAATACCTACAATAGCGGTTCACTTGATACTGCTTGGGATGCTAAAGTAGAAATCACGAATAATGAAAAAGGCTACACGCAAATGATTCCTGAGTTAAAAGCTAATGGAATTAGCTATAAATTAACTGAAGATTATACTAAAGTGCAGGCCTCTGGCACAAGTGCATTAGATGGTATTTGGCATCAAACTAAAAACTTAGTAGTAACTGGAAAGGATACTGCTGATAAAACTTATAATGAGTACAAGGTATATCATGCTGGTCATTTTATGTGGGCTACTAGATATATGTCTGATACTGCTGCTAAAAAAATGACTAATATCGTTGGTCATGGTACATTCACTTTAAACAATGATGCCTTAACTGAGCAGTTAGATTTATCTAGTTTAAAAGGTGCGGTTGGCAAGTATGACATTAAAGTTAAATTCAACGGTGAAGATGAGTATACGCAGGAAACTGCAGATACAACTAATAAAACTGTTGGATTCAAAACCTATAAGCGTATTAAGAAGTAGTTTTTCAGGATTTTTAAGTTTGGAAAAGGCTGCTCAAAATGAGCGGCCTTTTTTATTTGATTCTTATAAAAAATAATGGGAAATTGCACCCCATAATGCGCTACTACTTTTACCTACTCCTTTTTGTATTAGCCCTTTCTTTAAAGGGAAGTGCGCAAACGACTCACATGCAGGAGTCTTGGTGGGATTATCTAAATCAAAACCGCTATTCAGAACATTGGGGTTCATGGATTGACTTACAATCTAAATTAAAAGACAACTATGTAAATTCATTGAATGCCAATGAGTATACCTTGGGGGCTTCTTATTTTAAGAACGAACATTTCAAATACACTGGAGCGCTCACCCTTGTGGATCAATTTCCTGCAACGGGTAAGACCTATCATTTGGAAGAATATCGTCCTTGGCAAATGATTCAGTTGAATACAAAAACGCGTCGATCCAAGTGGTTGCAGTGGTTAAGGTTGGAGGAGAGGTTCAAACAAACAGCTATTAGTAATAAAGCAAGTGATCAGTACGATTTTTCGTATAGATTAAGATATTATGTATTGGCTCAATTTCCTTTAAGTAAGCATATGTATAAAAAAGGAACCTTTTCTTTAGTTACCTCTGAGGAGTTGTATTTGAACTTTGGCTCTAGTATCGTTTACAATACATTTGATCAAAACCGACTATTTGCAGGATTTTACTATTATTTGAATGATGCCAATATTTTGCAGTTGGGATATACCAATTTGTTT
>Ga0214206_1000242_pt1 | contig 15108 bp, 11 predicted proteins | sample TroBogEpilimnion_26_FD_153044 | JGI IMG/M metagenome (GOLD analysis project Ga0214206, IMG submission 153044) | Freshwater microbial communities from Trout Bog Lake, WI - 07JUL2009 epilimnion | ecosystem: Environmental > Aquatic > Freshwater > Lake > Epilimnion/Euphotic zone | place: Trout Bog...
GCTCGCTAGGTCGGCGGCCAAGATCCGCGCCCGATACATCATACGCTCACAGGCATCTGACATATGTTGCAACGGGTTAAGAAAAGAATGCCAGTGCGTGACCTGCTGCCGCGCCCGTGCGATCTTTTTACCGTTACGACGCATCCACTCCTTCAGCAAGTCGGCGAAGCCCACTGACGTCAGGTTGACAGGCTGGCCTGCAGAGAAAACCACCTCGATACGGTAAGGGTGTGCCACAATATGGATTAGGCGACCTCGCCAAGAGAGCGTGTAATGCCAAAGCACCCCCGGCTTCGCCGCATCCGTTTGATTCCTGGAGAAGCTTAAAAATCCGTTAGGCTGACCGAATTCCCCCAAGAGGCACAGAAACACGTCCGCTGGAGAAATCTCCTCCCGAATGGTCAGCCGCGTCTTCCCGGTGAAGCCTTGAAAGCGATTAAACTCCGACAAGAAGACCGCCGTCTGCTCGCGACTAGCAAGCTCCACCTTGGACCATTCATTGATATCGAGCTTAAGCCTGGTGATATCCATTCCATGAGTTTGCCGGAATGGAACTTAAGGCAAAGCCTTGATTGGATGTCGGCCTTCAATTCACCCAATTATCCTAGAACTTACGTGATTCCATGTGCCATAACCCCATTAAGCCGGGACTGGCGGGATACCCTCAGGTCCAACTTTGCCCCACTTTCACACCCAGTAAGCTTGCCTAAGAATTAAGCAGGATTTTTAAGAGTATAAATGTGGAGTAAACGTATAGCCCTAAAGTCACGAAATCCAATATCATCTCTAGGTAATATCGATCGGTTATCCATAACGCCGATCGATAGCGCAATGATTCAGCTGGCAGTACCTTCTTGGCGTGCCGATCGCAATACCACATGCAGGTCTTGAACACCCATGTGACAAAAACCTGAATTCCTACGCCGACCAAGGGCATCCATAAAGCGAAACGTGCGTCGCAAGATGTTTTGACCACGGCCCACAGTTCTTTGCTTGAGACGATTACAGCCGGCAGGCCGATGCCATAAGCTACCAACCAAAGCCTGAATCTCCATGCAAAGTCTTTGTACGATGCAAAATAGTACTCCCTGTCATCTCCGTGCTCTGACTTTTGTTTTCCCATAAAATCTCGACCGTTATTTTGGCCATGCAAGGCCTCTTATTGTCGCCTCAACCGTCAATGATATCAGCTGCCTACAGGCACTCGTAAGGATCTCCATCGTAGCAGCACTTGCGGACTCTTTCAACAATCCCTTGGCCTGCGCCCATACCGTATTATCTCGCGTTAAATCTAGGAACTCATGGCCATCCCAGGTGAGCCGACTGATACGCGCACTGGCAGGATCACCATTTTGATCTACAACGATGGTACCGTGAACTAGCCCCGCCTCGATGAGCAGGCAGCTGTGGTACAATTGCTGAGCATCTGTGTATTTGGACAAATCGTCTACGTTCTCTACGCCTTCGATTTGTTGCAGCAGAAGGCGGATTAGATCGAAGTCGCGTCGCATAAAGATGGGCTTAGCCGGCTCGGCTATACAAATGCCTCTGGAAGCCCTTGAACATGGCGCTGATGGCGTCCGGATCGCCGCCGAGGTCGTCGAGGGCGTCGTCCAGGCTATCGTCGTAGCGTAGCTTGAGCAGTGCCGGGAGCTTCTCCTGGTCGAGTTCTTCGACGCCGACCTTCTCGTATTGCTCGAGGACGAACTCGAGGAAGGAGCGCTGGCGGACGCCGTAGTCCGAGCTGATGGCCTTGCGGGCCCAGCGGGAGCGTTCCGCGCGGGGCACCTTATTGGACTCGAAGGCCACATAGGCCAGGACGTCGAAGAGGTCGCAGTTGTCCGCGTCGATGACCTTCTGCATCTGGTGGAGTTGCTCCAGGGGGAACCCCTTATCCGCCAGGCGGCCCAGGAGCTGCTTGCGGGTCTCGGGCTGGCTCCAGATCCGGCGCAGCTCGTCCTCGTCCTTGAAGAAATCGGGCAGGGCGCCGAAGAGGTCGGTCAGGAACTGGGCGGCCGTGACCACCCTGCCCTCGGCATTGATGAAGGTGGTGACGACGAAGGACTTGATCTCGCGGGTCTTGCCCGGCCCGAGGTTTACGATGATCTTCTCGGGGCGTTTCTTCGGTTCATCGCCTTCATCTACGATCGGTTCGTCGACGTCTACGGGGTCACCCTCCCTCTTCGTGCGCGGCTCCTTGGGCTCCGGGGCGATCGGTTCGCCGTCCCACTCAGGGTCGTTGAAGTGGTGGTGGGCTTTGACGAAGTCGACGATGGTGAAGTAGTCCTTGCCGTCAAAGACGCGGGTGCCTCGGCCGATGATCTGCTTGAACTCGATCATGGAGTTCACGGGGCGCATGAGGACGACGTTGCGCACGTTGCGGGCGTCCACGCCGGTGGAGAGCTTCTGGGAGGTGGTCAGGACGGTCGGCAGGGACTTGTCGTTATCTTGGAACTCGGCGAGGGCGGTATCGCCCAGGTCTCCGTCGGCCGCGGTGACGCGTACGCAGTAGTTCGGGTAGGGCGACTGCTTGTGCTGGCTGATCAGGTCGCGGATCGTGGCCGCGTGCTCCATGCCTCCGCAGAAGACGATGGTCTTCTGGTCGGTGTTAACCAGGCGCATGAACTCCTTGACCATGAACTCGTCGCGCTGGCGGCTGGAGATCCGGCGGGCGAACTCCTTGTGGCCATAGACTTTACCTTCCTCTGGCTCCCCCTGGATCACCTCGTCGCCGGCGTCGATGGTCACCTCGTCGATCGAGGTGGTCACCTGCAGCACCTTGAAGGGGGTCAGGAAGCCATCGTTGATGCCGTCCTTGAGGGAGTAGACGTAGAGAGGGTCGCCGAAGTAGGCGTAGGTGTCGGCGTTCTCGGTCCGCTTGGGTGTTGCCGTGAGGCCTAGCTGCACGGCAGTTGAGAAGTAGTCCAGGATCCCGCGCCAGTTGCCTTGGTCGTTGGCTCCTCCGCGGTGGCACTCATCGATGATGACCAGGTCGAAGTAGTCCCGCGGGTAGGCGCCGAAGGTGAACTCCTCCGGTTGGCCCTCGGAGGCCTTGGTCATGAAGGTCTGGAAGATAGTGAAGAACACCGCCGCGTTCATCGGCGGCTTGCCCTTGTCATCCATGGACTCGGGCTTGATCCGGACCAAGGCCCGGGGTTCGAAGACGTTGAATGCCGTGAAGTCCTTGAAGGCCTGGCCAGCGAGGCCATTACGGTCGGCGAGGAAGAGGACCCTGGGCTGGCGCTTGGAGTCCTTGGAGAGGCTCCAACGGGCTTGGTAGAGCTTCCAGACGATCTGGGCGGCGATGGACGTCTTGCCCGTGCCGGTGGCCAAGGTGAGCAGCAGGCGGTTCTTGCCGGCGGAGACGGCGTCCAGCACCGCGTTGACGGCGCGCTCCTGGTAATAGCGAAGGGTCCACTGGCCGCCCTTATCCGCCCAAGGCGCGGCGGACAGGTCATCGCGCACCTGGTTACCCTCGGCGTAGGTCATCGCCCATAGCTCGTCCGGGGTCGGGAAGGCCATCGGCACGTCGCCTTCCTTGCCCGTCTTCATGTCGACCAGGTAAAGCCCGTTGCCGTTGGTCGCGTAGGTGTAGCGTAGTCCCAGCATCTGGGCGTATTGCTTAGCCTGGGCGAGGCCCTCCGTGACGCCTTTCTCATCGGACTTGGCCTCGACTACCGCCAGCTTCCTGCCCCGGTAGCTCAGCACGTAGTCTGCGATCTCCTGCTTGCCGCGTCGTCCCATGCCCATGAGCCGTCCAGCCGTGATATGGAACTCACTGTGGACCTTCGATCCGTCGACCTTACCCCAACCTGCGGCGGTCAGCAGCGGGTCGATCTTCTCGCGGCGCGTTTCGGATTCGTTCATGGGCAGGAAGGATGGTTAAGCGGTTAGCTCGCCGGCGTAGGCTTTTGCGAGGAGCGATGACTTTAGCTCGGTGAGTGAGCTGATCTTCACAGTGAGTAATTCACGAAGCTCCCCTAATGCCTGCTCCATTGAGTCGAGTTTCATGGCTAAAGTCTTTTGCTCGTGTACGGTCGGAAGCTTGGTTGCAAATTTAGAGAGGTAATCGCGATTCACCTTTGGCATGCCTGCGCGTTCAGAACCAAGCAACGCGAAGCGTGTGAACCGTTCGGTCAGTAACAGGTGGTACAGATAGTCTCCGCAAATAAGGGCTTTGTTGGGATCCAACGGGTACATGTCAGCACTGCATAGGCCGCCGAAATTAGGTCGAGCCACCTTCATTAGGTTTGGTCGAATCTTGCTATACAAAACCATGCCCTTTTCGAAGGGAAACTTGCCTGATTTTAGGCCTTCTTGGCGGGCAGTCTGGAGGTCCAGTAGCCTTCCGGTTTTGCTTTCGATGTTGGCGCCGCCAACATGCAGTTTATTCGCGTTCTCCTCTTCGCGCGGATCAACCAAGACACTGTTGATCTTGCAGATTTCGTCAAAGCCATGCGAAGGTACATCCGCCTCAGGCTCCTTCATTAAACATTCACGAAGATTGTTGAATAGTGAGCCTGCGTTTTCGAGGTTCGCCTCCGCTTTAGCCTTCGCCTCGTCGATGCCTGCGAACGCTTCGTCCAGCAGCGCAACGATCCGCTTCTGCTCGGCCAAGGGCGGCAGGCAGACATGGAACGCCTTCAGGTCAGGGTAGTAAATCGTCTTGATGGTCGTCCCGATCGAGAATTTCTCCAGCGATTCCGCTTCGGCAAGTAAGAGGTATTGAAGGAACTGCGGAACCAGCTGGGGGCCGCAAATCCAGTTGGCGAAGCCTTGGCTGGTAGCCATGGGCTTGTCTAATATCACGACATACCCAACAGTTCCTCCCCGCGAAAGGCAGACCGTGCCTTCAGGGAGTAAGCGGGCAGATGAATTGGCGATACCTAAGCTGTTCGTGTATTCTTCGGTTTCGGAGAGTCTCTTCCCGTGTGCTAGCCTCGCATCTTTGACGGAGATCCAAGGTATGTCGCCTCCCCAGTATTCGGGGTGATTGCGGCTAGGGGTATGCCCGGACTCCATCTGAGCTACATCGCTCAAGGCAACCCATCGCCAGCCCTTGGGGTGATCTTTGCCATTTGGCATGCATATCGAAAGCACCCTTTCGCCAAAAACATGCCTTACGGTGGCTGCTCTTCCGCCGGTGACAGTCTCGCCTGCCTCTCCTCGGCCTTTTCTCATAGCAGCTCCTTGATCTTCTTGAGGATCTCCGCCGACTCGGCGTCGAGACGATCGATCTCAGCCAAGATCTCGGCCGGGCTGCGGAGCGGGGCTTCCTCGGGGGCGTTCGGATTGCGAACGGACAGATCGCAGGTCTCCTGGTCGATGTCGCTGACCTTAATATTCCAGGACTTGGGCGACTCGGCCTTGGTCTTTGACTGCTTGAGGAAGTCCCCGAGGTCGGCGTCGGCGAGGGCGCTGGTCTTGCCCATCTTGCGGCCGGGATCCAGCTGGTAGAACCAGACCTTCTTGGTGGGCTTACCCTTGTCAAAGAACAGGACGACGGTCTTGACGCCGGCGCCCTGGAACGTACCGCCAGGGCAGTCGAGGACGGTGTGCAGGTTGCACTCGGCGAGGAGCTTCTTACGCAGGGCGACCGAAGCGTTGTCGGTGTTGGACAGGAAGGTGTTCTTGATGACGATCGCGCCGCGGCCGCCGGCCTTGAGGATCTTAATGAAGTGCTGGAGGAAGAGGGAGGCGGTCTCGCTTGTCTTGATGGGGAAGTTCTCCTGGACCTCCTCGCGCTCCTTGCCGCCGAAGGGGGGGTTGGCCAGGACGACCTCGTAGCGGTCCTTCTCCTGGATGTCGTTGATGTTCTCCGCCAGCGTGTTGGTGTTGACGATGTTCGGAGCCTTCACGCCGTGGAGCATGAGGTTCATGATCGCGATCACGTAGGCCAATGGCTTCTTCTCCTTGCCGTAGAAGGTCTTCTCCGAGAGGGTCTTCTTCTCCGAGGTGGTGAGCTTGTCCGCGCTCATGAACTCGTAGGCCTCGCAGAGGAAGCCGGCGGAGCCGACCGCGCCATCGTAGACCTTCTCGCCGATCTTGGGGTCGATGACCTTGATCATCGCGCGGATCAGCGGGCGGGGGGTGTAGTATTCGCCGCCGTTACGGCCGGCGTTGCCCATGTTGCGGATCTTCTCCTCGTACAGGGCCGAAAGCTCATGCTTGTCGTCGCGGGACCCGAACTCCAGGCCGTCGATGATCGCCAAGATGTCCCGGAGGGTGAACCCGCTGTTCACCTTGTTGCGCATCTCGCTAAAGATCGCTCCGATCTTATACTCGACCGTGTCGGCGCTGTCGGCGCGTTCCTTGAACTTACGCAGGTAGGGGAAGAGCTTCTGCTCGACGAAGACGATCAGGTCGTCCCCGTTCATCGCCTTGTCGTGGAGCAGGTTGCCGGCCTTGTCCTTGGGCATCGCCCAGGAGCCCCATCGATACTGAGGGTCTAGGATGTGCTTATAGGTCTTGCCGGCCAGCTTGGCGGTCGTCTCAGCGTCCTTCTCCTGGCCGTCTAGGTACTTCAGGAACAGCAGCCATGAGGTCTGCTCGATGTAATCCAGCTCCGTCTGACACGTCGTCGTGCGCAGAAGGTCATCTATCCGGTCAAAAGCCTGCTCGTACATGGAAAGGGGTGGGTAGCCCTAGATGGATACCCCACCCATGCCCCTTGGCAACCCCTCGGTGCCCCCCCTGGGTTACAATCCTAGCGGCTCATTACCGTCCGACCCTGGGGCGCCATGCCTTGAGCCGGGCCAACCGAGCGGCGCCAGAAACTCCTTGGTGCGATTCATATACTAATTACACAAGAGCACATGAAGCGTGCCACCAAGCCGGCCAGCAAGAGCAAGTCGAATAAGCGTCCTGAGCTGCCGAAGATCTGGAACGGCCTGGTCTACGCAGACCTCCTGTCCAAGTTCACGAGAGAACTCGAAAAATTGGCTATCAAGGACGTCCGTAACGAACGCGAACTAAGAAACGATAGCGCAAAGAAATCACAGGCAAAGGCGGCCTTTGACGCCGGCAGGCAAATGATCAGAGACCTGAACATCAAAGATCCCGACGTCGTCAAGGTCGTGAAGAAGATCGAGGAATCGGCCGCCACTTTTGAGGCAACGCGTGATTCAAACATACAACAGCTAGGGAAGCTCCTCCCTCGGGCTGACGATGGCGCCCAAATGTCCTGGCCGCCTCCGGTGCCTGCCCATCTTGCGATCAATTCGTTCGTCAGCCTGTCCCTGCGCATTCACACGGAACGGCCCCATATCCCCGCGCGCAAAGTGATGCTGGAGTCAGTGCGAACTACCATCCTCCCCGTACTCGCTCACTGGGTATGTATGTCCGGCCCTTCGGGAAGACCAAATAGCCATGCGATAAAATGCCTTGAAGATGCGTTCTCGGATGAAGGCAGCTCTCGGAACCTTCGTGGAAGCGACCCATGGAAAAACGTGGCAATCGTGCTGGCGAAGGCAGCTAAGTCCGCATTCGGAAATGAAGCACAAACGTTGGCAAAGGAGGTCAAGCTGCTGGTCGCAGATCATAGGCAGAATCCCCACGGCGGTCGGCTGTGGCAACAGATGGGCAAACTCAACGGGACGCCTCCAGGCTCAAACCTCCTGACATTATTCGAATGCATACACCGCCTCGAGCAGGCCGAACCTCAAGTGATAGCGGAACCACGGGGAGCCAGCACCCTTTACTGCTCTCGCCTGAGATACGAAGCAGTTCGGCTCGGCCACTACGACGAAGAATTCAAAAGGGCAGCCGCCGGAGACATGAAGGAGATTCACCATGCTACGCGTGACATGGACAAGCTTGCGGCACGAGAAAAGCTTGGCATGGCGTTCATCCTGTCGCGCTTGGCCCTGATCACACCCGGGTCATCCGATGAAACAGAGCGGAAAATACATCTAGCATCTTTGACCATCAAGCTACTTAAGAGCGTGGCTGACGCAAAAGACAGCGGACCAAAGATCAGGGAAGTCGCAGAACGTTATCTCCTCGGATTCATGACCAATCCGAGGTTCGAGAAACCTTTCAACGATACCACAGAGCTCGCCGAACGGCTTGAAAAATACAAGTCGCGTCACAAGGAGGACAAGGACTCTATCCCTGCGATCTTAGCGAAAGTCTTTGAGGCCAGACTACTTTGGGCAAGGACCCTAGGCGGGGAGCAGCCGGCGCATGAGGAACCAAGGGTCATCGGGCTCTACGCTCAGGCATGCGAGAAACTCATCCTATCAATCGAGGATGGCACACGCGAACTGGCCTTCGACTCGGAGGCTCCTGTTTGGATCCTTCCGGAGATGTCTGCGCTCATCTGGATTGGCGATAAATACCAAGATCGTTCCGAAGTCATCAAAAGGCTCGGCGAGCAGAGCCCAGACGGTCCGGGCGAGTTACGTAAAAAGTTCGCCAACGCATCATCGATACTCAGCCGCATCGCAGAGGCAGAGTTTGGGATTTATTATCATCAGGTCTACGAGCGCACTCGCATACTCGAAGGCATGATCAATCTTTCCAAAATAGCAGAGGCCACACGTCGACGCAAAAAGGCCCCGACGGGTTTATCTTAAAAGTCTCTATTTCCTTAGGAAAATCCTGCCTCGAGAACACGTTTTTAACAAAACGACGTTAAAAACAAAGGGTGGTCTAAAATTTGGGCATGCGAACAACGCTGCCCTTCAATCCCACATCCAGCACCGGCTGGACCATCGTTCGTCCGCAAGCCCGCGAGGCCTTGCTGACCGAACTGACCCAGCTAGGTCCGGTCATCCAGACGACCGAGATCACGCCGCGCGCCAACGCCAAGGCGGCCTTGGCCACGGACAAAGAGATGCAGCTCCACACGGACCACCCGCGTGCCCGCTGGATCAGCTGGGAATGCGTCCGCCAATCCTCCGAGGGCGGCCATAGCCTGCTTAAGGATACGAAGCCGGCGCTGGATGCCCTGACGGACGCAGAGCGCGATGAACTCCGCGCACTCTCCATCCGCACCCACGTCGTCTTCTCCGATGACACCGGCGCGTATCCGGTCCTGCGCCAAGACGGGGACGGCTCCGACTGGGTCTACTACACGCCGTGGATGACCGACGGGCAGTCCTACCCTCCTTTCCGCAAGTTCATCCAGGCGCTTGAAGCCACCCCTACCCTTTCCCTCCGCCTCTACCCCGGCGAATCCCTCCTGATCGACAACGGCCGCATGCTCCATGGCCGCTCGGCGCTCGGAGGCGACAAGGACCGCCTGCTGATCCGCCGCTGGATCGCCTCCCCTTTCGACACTTTCGGCCGCGCAAGCGACCGCGAAGCCAACGCCGTCGGCTAAATCGGCACTCCTCATACCACACCATGAATACCCAGACCCAGATCCCCGCGGCTGAAGCCTTCCTGGCCCACGCCTCCACCCTCAATCCGGCGCCGACCCACATGGTCTTCCCCGCCCCGCTCAGCCAGGAGCGCATCAGCTGGCTCGCCACCAAGGGCGTCGACCCGCAGATCGCCGCCCTCGACCTCGAGATGGTCAAGATGAAGCTGCGCGATAAGGACGAAGGCCAGGGCTGGTCGCTCCAGCAGACCGACGAGGCCGAGCTCGAATACAAGCGCTGGCTGACCCTCGTGAAGCGCCACGGCAAGGGCATGGTCCCGACCAACGCCATCGACCTCTTCTGGCACCAGCACATCCTCGACACCCGCGCCTACGTCGGCGACTGCGATAAGCTCTTCGGCGGCTACCTTCACCACTACCCTTACTTCGGGATGCGCGGCGAACAGGACGCCAAGGACCTCGAGTCCGCCTTCCGCCGCACCCAGCAGCTCTACCAAGAGGCCTTCAACGAGACCCTCGGCGCCACCGCCGGCGAGAACTGCTGGCACGACTGCGAAAGCCGCTGCTGGCACGCCTGCTCGGGAGGCAAGGACTAGTCCCTGACGCGGCCGGCCCGCAAGGGCCGGCCTCTTTTGTCACCCCGATCGATCGCTGACCTCCAAGCACTTGCCGAACGAAACGCCGTTTCATGCGACAAGCGCCCTCCCCCGATCCGACCTGTCGACCAGCCCTATCTATAGAGACCCATCACCCATGATCTATCCCCTCCTCAAGCCCGCCCAAGAACTGATATCGAAGATTCAGCTCTGGGCGCGCATCCACCGTAATCGACTCGGCATCCTGGCCGAATATCGTCCTAACGGCGAAGTACGACTCATCCCGGCTTTCCAGCCCCCGCTGCTCGATGCGGATAATTTGGGCGGCTGCACGCTGAGCATCAGGGATAACGCCCTCATCGTTGCCTGCGCCCAGGCCTGCGTCCAGATCGAGCAGACCATCACCGACTTCCTCCGCAAAGGGAAGCTGATCGGCCCGGGCAGACCCGTGGAAACGAACGAAGTCTTCCGCCGGAAAAATATCCGCCATGCCCATGAGATGGGCCGACCCGTTTCGGAGGAAGCCAAGGCCAAGCGCCGTGACCGACGAGACGAAGCCCTCGCGGGCCGGCCACCGGCGCGTTTTGCAACCGTCATAGAAGCAGCCATCGCCGCCGAAGAGACTACCGGCCCCTGGCTGGTCCTGACGGAACGCGCGAAACAAACCGCCCGTGAGTCGAATTACGTGGACCCCGACTACGTCTACCAGGCCCTTGTGGATCTAGCCCATGCCGCCCGACATAACAGCGACGAACATGGGCTGGGTATGTCTTGGGCAGATTTCCTCGGACAGCTCCGAGGGCATGACTTCGTGCCCAACACCTCGCCGAACACGATCAAGAAGCACCACTCCGCCTACCACATCACGTACCGCGGAGAGGCGCTCAGCATCCAAGCGCACATCCGCCAAGGAACGGGCTCAGCTAGGGACTGCCTGCGCATCTACGTCGTCCAGCCGCGCAAGCCTGGCGACCCCGTCATCATCGGACAGATCGGCGCCCATCTGCCTACCGACGAGCGCGCACACTGATTTCTCCACCATGAAGCCCCGCACGCCTCAGCCCCCTGCCCCTTTGGTCAATCGTCCGCATCCCCGCGGCGACCAACCCCTCTCCCGGTAAGTCTAATCCCAGACCCCATACATAGAAAGGAGCCTAAACATGCGCATCGACCCCGACGACGATAACCACGCCAACCAGTGCAACCCGAACAACGACGAGTACTGGAATAGCCGCGATCAGTAAGCTCCGGCGCTGATATCTGACGCAGGGGCTGCGTAGCAGCCCCCGCTTTTAAAACCCTAACCACTCACAGCCAAACATAGAAAGGATTGATAACATGCCAGACAACTACGGTAACGGCGGCGGCTATCCCAGCACCACAGGCAACTCCTCCGGCAATGGCCGCTCCAACGGTTCACGCAAGTAAGCGGAGGACGAGATAAGCAGAGGGGCCGCGAAGCGGCCCCTCTTTCTTTTTACCTGTGAGACGCACGATTCCCGAGCATTTACTAAGCGCTGATGAGTTAGCTTACATTTCGTGCGACAAGCGCCCCCGGGGTCCGGGCGGGGGCGGGGAGCCTAAGGGTGAACATGAAACCCATCATTCCTTCCCTGCCCCATCGACTTCCCCTCGGAGAAGGTCTTCGCGGACTTCCGCCCGGTCCGCGGCCTGCTCATCGAGACGCCGGCGCCCCAGGACGGCCTCGACCGACCGCTCCGCGAATTCCGTTCGCTGCGCGACCTGACCGACCTGCATGACCCCCGCCCGCTGATCGAGGCGATCGCCCGGGAGATGGGCTACGACGCCGACCTGCTGGCGGCGGGCGAGGGCGAGACGGGCGTCGCCGGCCATAGCTGGACGGCCTACTGCGGCGAGACCTGGCTCCCGATGCTCGTCCGCTGGCAGGCAGGCGACGCTCAGCTGCTCCTGACGTTCGTCGAGACCCATGACCGCGGCGATATCTCGGACCTCCGCCTGACCATCCTCGGCGACCAGGCCGCTCTCCCCCTCCTGCGATGCCTGACGATAGCACTGGCGCCGTTCCATCTCGCCAAGCCCAACCATACTTCGGGCAAGATGGAGATCGACGGCCGAGCCCGCACGCTGACGCTGCCCGAGGTCGCCTTCCCGCGCTTCGCCACCAAGGCCAGCGTCTGGGCCACGGAAGAGGGGCTGATCGGGTCGGAACGCATGAGCGAAATGGCAGACATCGCCCGCTCCTGCAATCTGGGCTCGGGACGGATCGACGCCGAAGCGCCGATCACGGCCGATACGTTGCAGGTGATGCTGCACGCCGGGCAGCAGTGGGCGACGACTTGCCGGCAAGGCCAGCCGCTCCCCCGTGAACTGGTGGAGTATATCCAGCGGCAAAGCGTCGGCGACGTCCGCCGCATGACCACGAGCGATTTGGGGGCGCACTTCGGGCCGCCGCAGGGCCTGCTTCGGCCGAACTCCTTGCTCTTCGGGGTGGAACAGCAGAGTCCGGCCGTCATCGCCCAACGCCTCCACCTCGCTGGCATCCTGCATGAGGTCGAGCAGCTGCCGATCCGCGAGAATCACCGCCTCTTCAGCCGGCCCTTCGGGACCTATCGCCTCGCCCTCGGCCATACGTCGATCGGACTGGAGTTCCGCCAGCCCGACGACGAAGTCCTCGCCGGCACGGAGCATCGCGCCTACGGACGCGGCGGAGCCACGGGGTACGACCTGCTCAGCCTGGGCATCATGGCGGTGGAGTTCGGCATGAAGCACCTGAGCGAAGCCCTGACGGAGTCGGAGCGCCGGAATCCGCCGAAGCAGGGCTGGCCCCTCCCGCCGATGTCGGACCTACGTCTCGGCCCTGGCGCCCCGCGCGTCCGCCTGATGGCCGCCGAGAAGCCCACCTACGGCATCCACCTCGGCCTGCCGGTGCGCGTGGACAAGAGCGTCCTCGTCTGGCGCTCCGACGACACCCTGGCCCTCGCGATCGACTTCCACCACTCGTCCGCCGGCACCCACCTCGCCCGCCTCCGCCGCTGCCCGATCCCGGTGAAGAAGGCGTGAGGCAGGGCGAAAGCCCTGCGATGAGTTGACCGGTTGACACGTTGGCCGGTGGGCAAGGGGGGCACGGTAGCTGCCGCGGGGGAACTGCTGGCATGGTGACATGCTGCGAAGCAGAAGGTAGGGCCGACCATCCTTGGTCGGCCGCACCGTGTCGCACGATATGGCCAGTGATAAATGGCCTTCTTTTTTATAATCACGTGCCGGAGTTTCCTGACGATTTCGGCTTGCGCGGAATTTTCCGGACCGCAGAACCCCGCTCCCGTTTTTTGAAAGTCGAAGCCTGATTCGGAACTCACCTCGGTCTGAAACCTAAACCGGACCTCACCGCGGTCAGTCGGCCGTCGATCAAAGGGCCGGAGTCTTCTGCGCAAGCAGTCGGCTCCGGCCCTTTTGCTTTGAGCCTGCGCCACGCGCGCGCGGAGGCACGCACGGAGCCTATAGTTACCATGAAACCTCTCATCCAACCCTACAGTCTCCAAGCGTTCCCGACCGAGAAGACCCTCAAGGAGTTCAAACCCACGCGCGGGATGCGCTTCGCGGGGCCCATCGATCTCCCCCCGAAAGATCGGGAGGTGCTGCGCGAGACCGCCCTCAGCCGCTACCTGGACCGCAAGAGCTGGCTCGGCACCCGCATCGTGCCGGACGTCGTCCCGGTCTTCCGGCTCATCGCCGCGAAGATGGGCTACGACCTGTCCGCCCTGCTCGAGGGCAAAGGCGAGACCGGTAAGTCGACCGACACCTGGACGGCGTATGCGGACAAGGGCCAGACGCCGATGCTGATCCGCTGGACCATCGGCGACGCCCAGCTGATCCTTGGCATCGTCGTCGGGGAAGAAAGCGTCGATCCGACCCTGGCCGTCCTGTTGCTCGCCGATCATCAGGCGATGGGCCTGCTGGGAGACATCGGCGACGCGCTGCGTACGCTTGAAGAAGAATTGGTGCCTCAGCGCGAAGTCGACGTCGCCGAAGGCGCTCTCCTGACGCGCTATCTCAGCGGCGGCAGCTTCTGGCACGATTTCAGCATCCGTTGCCGTATTCATGCCGACCCGGATGAGCCGCTGACCCCCGAGCGGATGGCCGACCTGTCGGCCATGCGCAATTCGTCGCAAGTCATCATCGAGGAAGGTGGTAGTGGCATGGCCGAAAACGGGGGAATGGTCATCCGGAACACGAAGAGCCGGGCGTCCGCGATGTTCTACGGTCCGCACGAACATCCCTCCAAAGAGTTCCTGTCTATCCTACATAGCTGGAGCGTCTACGACGTGGAACGAGAAATGGAGAAAGTGTTCGGCGAGTTCTTTGCCTGGCAGCGAGAGATCAAGGAAGGGGCGGCCACCGATCTCCCCGCCCAGGAAGAAGCCCCGGCGATCGACCATGAGCTGGCGGAGCGCCAGGCCCGCCTCGAACTGATCGTCCATGAGTTCACTGAAGATTGGCGTAGCGAAATGAGCCCGAGCCGAATCTACGTTACGTTTACCTACCGGCAACCGACGCTCGGAAAGGGCTTCAAGGACTGCCCGGCAAACGTCCTGCGCGGCACGGGGCCGGACCTCAAGATGAAGGGAGGCCATGTCACCCAATCCCATGACCTGCTCAACCTTCTGGTCGATGCCCTGTGCACCCTCCCGAAACGGCACCCCGGGAAAGGACGATACCAGGCCAAGGTCAAGGTGGGCGGCTTCATCGAAGCTCCGGTGATCGTGGACGGCTATCGGGATAACATGCACGGGCGGACGCAGTTCACGGAGATCACCAATCCGTTCTACGCTTCGCACCACGGAGTGCCGGTGCGCGTCGACAAGAGCGTGGCCGTCTGGCGTCAGGGCTACGATACCGAGGCCTTGGCGGCGGACTTCTTCTACGCCCCGGACACGAAGGATCTGCACATCGCAAACCTGTACCGCGTCAAGGTGCCGAAGGGGGAAAGCGGCGGCAGCTAAGCTGCCGCGGGGGAACTGTTGCGAAGCAAGCTAGCTGGCACGTTGACAAGTTGGCCGGTGCGCAAGGGAGGCAAGAGAAGCAGGTGCAGAGGTGCAAATGCGGCGTAGCCGCGGGCTAATTACAAGTTGACCGGTTGAATGGTTGGCCGGTTGGCCAGGGAGGCGGAGCAGAGGCGTAAACGAGAGGCTCGGAGGCCCAGAGGCT
>Ga0214206_1000243_pt1 | contig 15076 bp, 13 predicted proteins | sample TroBogEpilimnion_26_FD_153044 | JGI IMG/M metagenome (GOLD analysis project Ga0214206, IMG submission 153044) | Freshwater microbial communities from Trout Bog Lake, WI - 07JUL2009 epilimnion | ecosystem: Environmental > Aquatic > Freshwater > Lake > Epilimnion/Euphotic zone | place: Trout Bog...
GGGGATCCCCGCAAACACGACCATCACCGCGTTTGGGACAGGGACGGGCGGGACTGGTACTTACACCATTAGCAACAACGCGACGCAAACGTTAACGGGTGCCGCTATATATGGTGTCGCGAATAACTTCGTTGCTTTGGGTGCTTCATCAAATACTGTTGGGATTACATTCCTAGCAACCGCATCTTCACCTACTTTGTATGATACGGGCGCTGTTTTATCCAACGACAATGATTCGTACATAAAATACAACACGGTTGTACAGGCTTGGGATTACGGGACACTTGCTCGTACCGCATGGATTGATCAGTCGGTATTGGGGCAACCTATCGCGTCTGGAACGGATAATTATCTGTATCAACACGAAGTCGGCAATTCCGCAGCGGGTGGCCCAATTAACGCTAATTTTACGACTGGTTATTTTTCTATGGCGGAAGGCGATCAAAAAGTATTTGTTGATCAAATTTGGCCTGATATGAAATGGGGGACATATACCGGCAACAACAACGCAACGGTATATTTGACAATTAATTCAGTAAATTACCCCGGAGACACGCCCGTATCTTTTGGGCCATATCCCATAACGCAGGGGACGGAGTACCTGACTGTGCGTGTTCGGGGGCGGCTATTTTCGTTTACGATTGGGTCAACTGATTCTGCTGGAAACGTGCAGACTGGTGAACAATTTTGGAGATTGGGTAAAATTCGGTATAGGCTTGCGCCGGATGGGAAATTCTAATGGCTAGTTTAACCATGTTTTGCATACATGCCATACATTTCATTGGTTGCTTTTTTGTAAGCTTCATGCGCTTCTTGGGGCGTATTAAAAGTGCTGCCCAAATTTTTGGTTTTTCCTTTAACATTTGTCAAATAGGAGGCGGCCATAGCTAGTTTAGACGATATCCTCTCGACGCAAAAAAACGGTGTTGTCGCGATTAACGCGCTTCAGCAGTTTATGGGTTATGTGTACAACATTATGCGGGGAACCCCCATTTCCCCAGCCGCGTCTACGACATCTGTATCAACATTGTATACAGTCCCATCAACCGGTCAGTTTTTATTGACTGATATTGAAATCTGCAACACGACAGCAACTGCGGGGACGTTTACCATTTACCTTGTACCATCGGGTGGTACAGCGTCTCAAGCCAACGCGTTGTTTTATTCGGCTCCTATCAATGGAAACTCTCTTGTTCAATGGACGGGGCAACAGTCTTTAGCGGCGGGATCCACCATACAAGGGTTAGCATCAGCGACCACAATCACAATTAAAGTGTCGGGGAGTGCGCAGTAATGGCGATTACCGTTTACCCTCCTTATGGATCATCCGTAAATCCAAGTACTGTTATTACGAACAATGAAAACACTTTGGCGCTTCCGACATACATGCAAGTCGCTCGCGGCCTTGTGACCGGCGCATCTGTCGTAAATATTTACGGGTATCAAGCGGCATTGCCCAATTCAAGCGGTGCGACTTATTATCCCGTATGGGAAAATACAACCGCGTATACATATCCTGGTTCTGCCACGACAATGTTGTTGTGGAGTTCATCAGGATCAGACACCAATGTGTCTGTGTTAATTAACGGTCTTGATTCGAGTTATAATCAAATTTCTGAAACGCTTGTTTTAACAAATGGAACAACGGGCGTTACAACGGTCAATAGTTATTTGAGGATTAACGGCATACAGGTCACCGGATCTGTAAATGCTGTTGGTACAATTAACCTTGGAAACAACGCTAAAACTATTCAATATGCTGAAATCACTGTTGGCAATGGTAAAAGTCAAATGATGATTTATACCGTTCCTAGCGGTTACACGTTTTATCTTACACGTTCGAACGCCTATTCAAATTTAAATGGTAACACGGCGCTTAATTATTCAAATTATCGCGTGTACACACAATCATCTACAGGATTGGTGCAAATTTTATTGCAAGCGCCGTTTGTAAGTACCTATCAAACATTGCGCGTTGCTCCTCGCGCTTACACGCAAAAAACAGACATTCAATGGCAAATTGCCGGTAATCCTGCGTCTGGTACGTCTTCTGTTGGTGTTGGCGTTGAAGGTGTGTTAATATCGAATACCGCTGCATAGGATTAATGTCATGAGTTATACAACCACAACCAACAAATCGTTATACGAAGTCACTCCCGGTACGGAAATTGGTACGTGGGGGCCAATTATTAACGGTGACTGGACTTATGTTGACGCTGCTTTTGGTGGATATGCGGCATATACCCTAACATCGACCATGACCAATCAAGTGGTGGGTACAACGGGAACCACAACGACACCGCCGGATTATGTTAATCTACGTATTATTTTAAATGGTAATACGGGTTCTTCGTACGTTTTTACGGGCAGCGGGTCTATTTCCGGCACGGTTTTGACGATTAGCGGGGTTACCGGAACAATCAGTGCCGGTAACGTTATCAGCGGCTCGGGCGTATCCAGCGGCACAAAAATTGTTAATCAGATTTCCGGGACAACCGGCGGCGCAGGTACGTACACCGTAGACAATTCTCAAACCGTTTCAACCACCACGATCAATGGTAATAACGGAACAATCAACCTGACATTCCCTTCTGGGGTTGCTGGTATGTGGATCGTTAATAATGCTACAACCGGCCCCGCTTCTATTTTTGCGGTTACTGCGGCTGGCGGCTCCGGTGTGTACCTCAACCAAGGGGTTAACAGCATTATCTATTCCGATGGGACAAACGTCTATTTTGCTGACAGTCGCTACAACACAAACGCCATCGGCGCTACTGGCGGCGGGTCTGACCAGATATTTTTTGAAAACGGTCAGGTCATCACCACAAGCTACACAATTCCATCCAACGTAAACGCCATGACGGCAGGGCCGGTGACAATTAATTCCGGCATTACCGTTACAATTAACACGCCAACTGTTTGGACAATCGTCTAAATTAAATGTATAAAGGTTAAAATTCGGAGACTTAATGATGCCAAACAGTGATTTGTACGATTATTTAACTAGATTGCTGACCGTTAATCAGCCCGCTCCGAATCCGCAGGGCCGTTATACCATGCCGGATGTTGGGTTGCGTATGGGCAATGTTGGCGAACCGGGGATTACGACCCGCCCTCGTCCTACGCATCGCAGTTCCGAAAACGAGGCGATGAATAAATACGAATTGCGTAACTCGCCCGTTAGAGATCCGGATGCATTGACCCCGCAGTATCGTAATCCAAATACGGGCGACATGGGAACGCAGCCATCTGACGCGCAAGAACGTCAAACTATGGTGACGGGTACGCAAAACCCTTATTTCCGTGCGCCGACTGGCCCTAACAGTCATGCGATTATGGAACAAAATTCCATGCGGGCTTTGCAGGATATGCAAGCGCCGTACACCCCTCCCTCACGATCAACCCCTCAATCTTATCGGCAGGCCGAAATCAATTCCATGAACCAAATGGGTCAGGAACAGCTTGGTCGCGGTACAGGATCGTCCGCCCCTAAATCCCCCACAACGGGCCGCGTAGGCGCTCCTTCTCCTGCCCCGACTCAGCCTCAGACCCCATCCAATCAGGTTTATTGGCTGGATCGCGGTGATGGTAGCCCCTTAACTCCGATGGGTAATCAGCTCCCTAAAAATATGTCCCCCGGCGCACAACAGGGCGGTGGTTACATTTTTGGCGTGGACGCTCCTACCAAATCATTGTTTGGCAAAAACCCAAAGTCAGATTTGTCCCAGTACCCTTCAGCGGATGTTCCTGTTCCGCCGGTTCGCCCTGATGATTTGGGTGACGGTCATGCAGATGGCGGGATGATCAAACGCGCTTCCAAGGTGGCCCGTGAAAAGGCAACCCCATGCCACAGCGGCATCATTAACATGGCTGTAGGAGGTAGAACCGACCATATTCCGATGAATGTACTGGAAGGGTCATATGTCCTGCCGGCGGACATCGTATCAGGTTTGGGCGAAGGTAACACGCTTGCGGGATCCAAGATCCTTGACAATATGTTCTCTAGCGGCCCGTTTGGCACGAAAATGCCGAACTTCCGCGCATCCCCTAATTTTCCCAAAGCGCAACCCGTTAAGAACCCAAATGTCTTACAGACGGGCGTAACAGCCGCTAAAGGCGGTACAATCAGCGGTAATTCAAAGCCTGTCCCAATTATTGCGGCGGGTGGTGAGTATGTGGTACACCCTGAAACAGTTACTAAATTGGGGCAAGGGAATATGGACGCGGGCCATGAGTATCTTGATAACTTCGTTAAATACGTCCGCGCTCATACCGCTAAAACTTTGCAGAACCTTCCCGGTCCCCGTAAAGATTAAAGGAGAATACGATGGACTTTAATGTTCAACTCGCCAACGATTCGATGGCGGAAGACATTACGGACGTTTTGCTTGAAGGTCAGGATGAGGGGTTTGTATTCCCGCCTGACCGCGATGCTATTTTGGAATTCGTCAATAACATGATGAATAAAAACGGCGGGATCATCGGTGTTATTTATGATAAAGAAAACAAATGCATAGAAGCGGTTATTGGGCTTCGGCTTGATAAATTTTGGTTTTCTGATCAATGGTTTCTAGGGGACGTTTTTACGTTTGTTCATCCGGAATTTAGACGCTCAACCCGCGCTAAATGCTTGCTGCAATTTGCGAAAGACTGTTCAAAGAAAATGAATCTTCCCCTTCTTATGGGAATTATGTCTAACATCCGCACTGAAGCAAAGGCGAAACTTTATGAGCGTCAATTCGACCGTGCGGGTAGTTATTTTGTATACAATAATGAAAGTGTCGGAGTGGCGTAATGGGTAGCAGCGGCGGAGGGGGTACAAGTACCTCAACGTATTCACCACCAGCGATAGTTTCTGACGCGTATAAACAACTCGTCCCTCTTGCTGTTGCGCAATCTAAACAACCGTACCCCGAATACGGTGCTGGCCCCGCTGCGGCTGCTTCACAGTTAAACCCATACCTTGTTGCTCCCCAGACACCGAATCAAATTGCGGCTGGGCAGAACATTGCGAATTTGGCTGGGTACTATCAACCGTATGCAAATGCGGCTTCTGATTTAATTACGCAAAGCGCCAACCCTATCCAAGTGCAACAGTTTGGACAACAAGCCCTTAACCAATACATGTCTCCTTATTTGAACAATGTGTTGGGTTCTACGGTTGCAAACATTAATGAAACCAATGCGCAACAGCAACAACAGTTGCAGAGCAACGCAATATCTAGAGGCGCGTATGGCGGTGATCGTGGTGGTATCGCGCAAGCGGAATTAGCGCGTCAACAAAACCTTGCGAACAATGCGACTCTCGCGAACATTGCAAACGCCGGTTACAATACCGCGTTAGGCGAATTTAATACGCAGAACCAACTTGGTGTTGGAGTTCAAAATCAAAATAGACAATTATCGCAACAGGCGGGCGCTAACCTTGCGAACTTGGGTAACATGGCGCAGAACGCTGCATTAAACCAAGCGAATGCTCAATACCAGTACGGAAGTGCGCAACAGCAACAAGATCAGGCGGCTAAATCTACTGCGTATCAACAGTTCCTTAATGCGAATCAATACCCGTATCAACAGTTGGGTTGGTTGGGCAGTATTATTTCCGGTGTCGCGTCTGGCGCTGGTGGTACTGGTACATCGACCGCTCCGGGCGCAAGTGCCGCCAATCAATTATTGGGTGGTTTGGGTGCTAGCGCTTCGTTGTTGGGGAACACGGGCGCTTTTGGTTCCGGTGGGTGGCTTTATGGCCCTGCTGGGTCTGGTTCGTTGTTTGGGCCAAGTATGGCACAAGCAGCAACTGCGGGATCAGCGGCTGTTGATCCGGCTGTAATGGCGATGTTTGGGGTTGGCGGTTTAAAACATGGCGGGCGTGTAGAATCAGACAACCGTTATAACGATGGCGGAGCTGTTCACCAACATTTTGATTTGGGTGGTATCGCTAAAGATAAACAATCTGACCTATTGACGGGTGCAAGCCCAATTGCTGGCATTGCGGCGCAACAGCTTGTTCCCAATGCCCCGCAGATGACACCCGGCAGCGCAAAAATGCCAACACCTCCTACTCCGCGTCAACCGGGCATTGATCCTAACGCGTTGAAGAGTGCTGTGTCTGGCATCAAAACAATGATGGGGAAAAACCCTGATCAGCAAAAACAACAGACGGCTCCTAAACAGCCATCTGGGGATCTTTCGACTGTTGCTGCTCCTCCGCCCCCAGTGCCAACTGACACTACACAAGCGCCTGTTACACAGGATGATTTGAGCAGACTCGCAAGCTTCAATGATGGTAACGCTAATGGCGGGCGTATTAATCATTATGGGCTTGGCGGCGTTGCTGATGTGCCTAATGAGTCGAATGTGGCGACAGCTCCACAGGCAGCTAATCCGCAACTTACAAACAGCCTTGCGGCGCTTCATCAATCGCAAATGGATTACACAAAGTCACTGCCAAACGCTGGCTCTTTAGCCGCGTCTTCTGTGCAGGCTAATCCGTCCATGCAGCCGACTGATGCGTTCTCTGCCTACAACAAACTTGCGGATACAGGGAAAGCAAACCTTGGCGATTTGCAGACCGCGTATCAAAATTACAAAAACTCTTTTGGCAATGTTACGCCTACATCTTATATGCCCAAAGCTACGGACGCATCAAAATCTACGCCCGTTGATACATCGAGCATGAGCATCATTGGGTACAGTGCTGACGGGCAACCTATTTATGGAACGATGAATAGTAGCGCCGCATCCACAGCAAGTGACGGCGGTGGTAATTGCTGTTTTAACCCTGACGCTCTCGTTTTGATGGCGGATAAGACATGGAAAAAAATTAAGGATATTGTTGAAGGTGATTGTGTAATTGGTATGAATCTTAAACCAAACACGGTCCTTGGGTTAAAGAAAACGACTGTTGGCAACCGTTCAATGAAGAAATTCATTGACGCTGGTTTTTACGCGACAGATGACCATTTGTTCATGACTGACAATGGTTGGAAGACTTTTAACCCGCAGCGCCTTGTCGATAACAACGCGGAAAATCTTGTTTTCGTTAGTGAGTCAAATAAATCGCACCCCATCAGCGATAATGATCGCTTACTGTATGTTGATATTTTAGAACAGGATTTTATTCCTTCTTTCATCAATTACCGCGATGATATTGTGCAGACGTTTGTTTTTCCTGAAGATTATGTTGTCTATGATCTTCATCTCGATGGGGACAATACGTACGTCGTAGATGGGTTTGTCGTGCATAACTGTGGTGGAAACGCTCGCGGTGGTGCGATTCATGCATATGCTTCCGGCGGGATTACAAACTACGGCGGTATGCAGACATCTAAAACGTTGCAGGATTTGGCTGAAAATGTTGCGGGTTCTGGTGCGTCTTCCGTCCCCGGAACCATTGAGGCTCTTGCGTCAAAAGACCTGTTGCAAGAAAGTGCTCGTGGCGGTGTGATTCGTGCGTTGAAAGAAGGTGGACCTTCTGATGACGGTGGCGGATCCGGTGATGCACAAGCGCCTCAAGAAATTCCTAATAGAACGGGTGTTATTCCCGCGTCCATGACTCCGGAACAATTCTTCAATGCTCGCATTATTAAACAGGAATCCGGCGGTAAACAGTTTGGCAGAAACGGTGAACCGTTGACATCTTCTGCGGGTGCAGTGGGTATTGCGCAAGTCATGCCCGGTACCGCTCCCGAAGCCGCTAAAATGGCGGGGATTCCGTACGATGAGCAAAAGTTCCGGTATGACCCTGAATACAACGCTACATTAGGTCGTGCATATTACAAAAACATGTATGACCGTTATGGTTCGCATGAACTTGCTTCCGCCGCTTACAATGCGGGGCCGGGTAATGTGGATTCGGCTCTCGCGAAAGCAAAACAAACGGGCCGTCCTGTTGCTGAGTTTCTCCCATCAGAAACACGGGCATATGTTCCCGCTGTTATGGGTGGCGGTCAAGGCGGGTTTGGTCAGGTCGCGATGTCCGGCAAAGGACAACAACAAGGTGCCCCCGAGAAAAAGGGTACAAGCAACCTTTTCGGCATGTCCGACGACACAAACTACGCGCTTCTCATGGCATCCCTTCGCATGATGGGTACTCCCGGGAACGTTGGTATGGGTCTGGCTGCTGCGGGCGATACATTCGCTAAAACGTTGGCACAACAGAAACAGTTGAACCGTGAGCAGATGACTGCTGAAGCGGAAGCAAATCTGAAGGGCGAACAGGCAGCGTCGCAGCGCGTTACCTCCAAAGGGTACACGACACAAGTTCGCACGATGGATCCAAATACCGGCGAAATTAAATTTGAAAACCAAATTGTTTCTCCGGGGAGTTCCGCAACATTCAACTCGCAAGGTGCTGGTGGGACTGGAACATCTGGCGGTGGCGCTGGTGGCCCGCAAGCACCGCAAGGCCCACAACCATCGCAGCAAGAGATTAGCCTTATGGGGCCGACTCATGCGAGCGATGCTACCAACGGACAGGGTAAATTTGAAACGCTGCAACAACTCGCGCAAGATGCAATGCGTGTTAATGCGGCTTCGCCAGAACAAGCGCAGACGGAGTATTTTAAAGAATACAACAATGCGCAGGCCCGTGCTAATGCCGCGAACGCTGCTCGTCCTGATCTTGCTTCAACCATCAAATCCGTATCCGAACTGGGTGCGGGCGGGTTGACTGGTTATGGCCCCGGATCTGACTACCGTACTGGTATCGCAAACTATTTGAACATGGGTCTGCGAACATTTGGTGTGCAGGCCGGGTTTAACGAAAAAGACATTGCGAACCAACAAGTCCTTAACAAGATCGCGACTATGAGCGCTAACATGGATCCGTCCAGTAACGCCGCTAAATGGTTGCAGAATGTTAAAGAGGCGTTCCCAACCGGCGATCTGACGGAACAGGGCGCTAAACGATTGACCGCTTCGTTGATGGTCAACAACCAGCGCAATTTGGATTATGCGCGCGTTGCGGGTGAGTATGGCAAAAAGTCCATGAATATGGGCTACGACATCAATAACGCGATGGAGCGTGTTAACCCGTCGCAGTATTACGCGCAGGCTCAAAACGATCTTTCAAAATTGATGATTGAGCGTTCTGCCCCCGTTAACATCGGCGGCAAACAAATACTCGGTAATCCTGTGTCCTTATTGACTATGGGTGTCATTACTCCGGAACAATTCAACGATTACGCTCGTCGGAATGGTTCGCAGATAGGAAATCTGTCGCGGTTTGTTTTAGGACAATAACATGCCTGAAAATTTTGATCTGGACGCAGCGTTTGGCAAACCAACTCAACAGCAACCATCGGTGGGCAATCAAACCTCCGGCGGTCAGCAGTCGGGCGGGTTTAGCTTGGATGCTGCGTTTGGAAAACCCGGAGAACCCCCCCCTTCTTCAGGTAAAAAAACATCGCCTGAAGATGACGCGTATGAGGCGAAAGTACAATCCCTTATGCCAAGGGCACATAAATATGTTGAAGAGCATGGCCCTGTTGAAGGTGGCCCCTCTGGCGCATTTATTGAGGGTGTTGGTAAGCTTGGGGAGTGGACAGGTCTTCGTACCGGCGTTCGTGGCGCAATGGCGGCTTTGGGCGCGGGGGAAGGCAAAAATTTCTCTGAGCGGTATGAGCAATTAAAAGCGGAAGACGAAGCGGTTAAACGCGCTTTTGAAGAGAAGCATCCGATTATGACGGCGGCGGGTGAATTGGCTGGCGTTGCTGCGGCTGTTCCTGCGGGTGCTGTAGCGGCTCCTGTCGAGGCTGCGTTAACCGCCCGTAAATTGTCCCCTGCTCTTGCGGGTATCGCTGGTATGGGCGCTGAAGGTGCGGCTTTTGGTGCGGGTACGGCTGCTGCGGAACAAGCTTTTGGTACGGGTAGCAAACAAAGCGAACCCGGCATTGTGTCCTCCGCATTGGTTGGGGGTGGATTGGGTGCGGGCCTTGGGGCCGCTGGTAAAGGTATATCGGCTGCGTATAACGCTTGGGCACCTGATGTTGTTAAAAATTTCGTTGGCGGCGAAAAACGCCAAATGCAAAAAATCTCCGATTGGATCAGCGAAAACAAAGGGGATATGAATTTATCCGACTGGGCAAAAGCAAAAGAGGAAGGGAAACCCGTTTCCCTTTTCCATCTTATTGACCCAGAAAAACATCAAGAATTGACCAAAATATTTGAAGGTCACCCTGAAGCCGCCAAGATCTTGCAAGAAAGATTGGCGACATGGTCTGGTGACGCGCAGGGTAGCTTGCGAGAGTTCGCGAATAATCTTCTTTCCACGAAAGCAACACCCGAAGAAATGGAATCAACCGCAAAAGCGTTAGCTGCGCAACGCGTCAAACAAGCATATGATGTTGCGACGCGTAGGGGTAACGGTGCGGGATCGTGGGATCAATCTTGGAATAAATGGTTAAATTCAGAACCTTTTACGGATGCGTTAGATAAAACCATTGCAACTATGCGTAAAACGACAGAAATGCGCACCGGCAATGCAGAAGATTATGTTTCGCCTTTTCAAAAAATTGAAGGACAGGCGCAAGACACGCAAAAAGTGCAGAATTTAAGGGCAGAAGCCGAAAAACGGTTTAATTTGCCGCCTACCGAACCCGTAAATGAACCCGTATCACCCAGTGGCTATCAATTAATTCATCCGGAAGCTGTTGATATCCAGTTTTTAGACACATTGCAGCGTTTTTTAAATAAAGATGCCGCTTCAAAAATGAAAGTTGAAAATGCTCCTGAAGGTGGTTTAGGGGCAGAAATCATGAAAGCGCGTGGCGCTATCATGGATTCATTAACGGATTCAAAAAGTAAATTTTATAACAAAGATTACACGGATGCGTTGGCGGCAAATGATAATGTAACAAAAACCGAAAACGCATTTAAATATGGAACAAAAATTTGGACTTCCGCTAAAAATGCACGTGCTGCATCGCAAATAGCTTCAGATATCGCTGAAATGAGTCCGCGTGAAAAATTTTATGTTGCGCATGGACTTATGCAAGAGGCACTTGCGCGTGTTAGCAAATCTGATAATACGGTTAATATTGGCGCTTTGAATAATCTGTTGAAAGAAGGCCCGACAAGACAGGCTGTTGAAAACGCTTTAGGTGAGCGTCGATTTGGTGAATTGGAACGCCATATTCGAACGCAGTCTGCACTTTCTAACGCTATTTCGAGCGCGGAAAAATTAGGGCGCGGTTCCAGCTTTGATTACAATACGTTGCGAGATATCCGTAACATCGGTTGGTACTTCTTGTACGACAAAGCCGCATTGGTGTCGTTTGCGTACCGTTGGGCGGAGCAGAACATCAATGGTAAATTCGCGAAGAACCTTGCGGAAAAATTAGCGTCTGATGACATTGATGCTTTCAAACAAGGCCTGTCTGCTATTGAGAACAACGAAAAGAACAAAGCGTCGTTTGGACAATATATCATGCAAAATGCGCCCCGTGCGTTGGGGACACTTGCTGGTCGTGCGGATGGTGGGGCCGTACAGGGTTACGCATTTGGCGGCGCACCAAACAACATTCGGATTGCAAACAAGTCTGTCGTGATGCCAAAACCCGGTGATCCGGAATTTGTTGGACCGACTATGACAGCATCGTCATATGATCCAAACAAGTCGCATGTATTTGATAAATTGAACGTTATGCATCGCGACAACCCGATTTGGACACCTGATTTGGGGAATGTGTCGGCTCGTGGGTACGCTGTAGATAAATCAGGGCGCAGTATCATGCGTTCAACGGGCGGTCGTATTCCCGAGGCGGACAAGCTTTTCAAACAAGCCAAAAAGTTCGTTGATTCTCATACGAAAAATCTTTTGAACGTGCATGATGATGACATTGTAAAGGCACTTCGCGTCGCCGCCAAAAGGGTGTAAAATGCACTGTCATTTTTGGGGTGCGTCATGGATCCATTAACTCTTCTTGCGGCAGCACAGGCTGCGTATGGTGCTATTCAGGCTGGTATTGCTGCGGGTAAAGAAATCCAAGGCATGGCGGCTGATTTGTCGGATCTATGGGGCAGTGTCGCGAAGCTTACGCACATTGCCGCCGACAAACCATCTACCAATGTTTTCTCCAAAAAGTCTGCGGAACAGATTGCTATGGAGAGTTACGCGGCTAAAGCGGAAGCGCAGGATCTCGCGATGAAAGCGAAAAACCTGTTCGTCGGTAGATTTGGGCTTGCTGCATGGGATCAAGTGCAGAAGGAAGTCATCGAAATCCGCAAGGAGATTGAGCGTCAAAAGCACATTGAGGAGCGTGAGGCGGCGGCTCGTGCGGAGGAGATCCGCGAGGTTGCGGTCGTCGGCTTTATTGTTTTGGTATTGTTGGGTATAATGCTGCTGGTCGGGATTATACTTTCAGAAGGAAAAGTATAATGGATTTAGGCGTTTTTGGAAAGTTGATTGAAAATGTTGCACCAACGATTGCGACTGCTTTGCTTGGTCCTGTTGGCGGCATGGCCGTCAAAGCTTTATCCACCGCGCTCTTGGGGCATCCTGACGGATCAGAAGATGACATTAGAACTGCATTGGCAACTGCCACCCCAGACCAAATCGCAGCCATTAAAAAAATAGATGCGGATTTTAAGGTTCAGATGAAGAGTCTGGACATTGATCTTGTGCGGATCGCCGCATCTGATCGTGCGTCCGCTCGTGACATGGCGGTGGGGACTCATTCCCTCACACCGTCTATTATGTCCTATGTGATTGTCGTTTGTTGGGCAATCATTCAGTATTTTCTATTCACGCATGTCATCGAGGCCTCTATGCGGGAACTGATCGCTCGCGTGTTAGGGACACTTGATGGAGCGCTAATGCTCGTCCTCTCATTTTGGTTTGGGAGCAGTAACCCCCCTGTTGGAGAAAAGAAATGAACTTTGTTGGAGAAGCGAAGCCAGCCACCGCGTACGACATAGAGGCCGCAGCAGCCTCAATAGGAGTGCCAGCAGCGGCTTTCAAGGCGGTTATGGCTGTAGAGTCCAGCGGGAAAGGTTTTGACGCTGACAACCGTCCTAAAGCGCTTTTTGAGCGCCATATTTTCTATCGTGAACTTCGCTCGGATTTAGAACTCCAACAGAGGGCCATTGATGAAAAACTCGCGTATCCAAAATGGGGTCAACTCCCCTATCCGAAAGGTTCAGACGCTGTATACGAAGAGATTGAACGTGCGTGTAAGATTGACGAAGATGCGGCCCTCTGTTCCGTCTCGTGGGGTTTAGGCCAAATCATGGGGACTAATTTCCTCATGATAGGATGCCAGTCCGTGCAGGATATGGTGGAACAGGCGAAAGCATCGGAAGCGAATCAGTTGATGCACATGGCGCAGTTTATCAAAGCCGCCAAATTAGATGTTCCCCTCGCGAGGCTGGATTGGACCGCGTTCGCGAAGGGTTATAATGGGCCGGGATATGCAGCAAACAAATACGATGTGAAGCTTGCGGATCATTACAACTCGTACGCTTGACATTCCCGACGTTTCGTATAAGAGAGGGTCTTCCTCCCTAAAACTCAGGCGGACTTTGTTCCGCCTCTTTTTTTGGCTCCATCTTGATGCGGTACAGCGTCTTTGTCCGTTTCTTCAAGCGGCGATATGTCCCATCAACGTAACCCGCTTGCGTCTCCAGCCAATCCACGCTTTTCAACCGTTTGATGCATTCATAGATGGATGATTTGGGGAGAGACATCATTTCCCCCATCGTCTCCACATCCGACAGAAACGGTTCTAAACCGTAAGTATCGAGCAGGCGGAGAAGAAGGATCTGATCGCGAGGAGTGATTGACCTCGCCCAAATGATTTCCTGTATGAGGTTCATTTTTTCGGTTTCTCTTTTGATGCGGCATCCGCTTCGGACAGGCTTTCTTTCAAAACGGGTTTCCCGAATTTAACTTTTTTCAAATGATCAGGGCCAACTACGACACCATCGTAATCCAATGATACGCAGTGTGGATCCACATCGTTTAACCAATGCTGAATGGACATAAAGACACCGCCAGCAGGTCCGAATGTGCCACCATGCAGGCTGCTTGGGTGGACGCGGATAACATGCCCCTTGAAGGGTGCGCAGCCAAACGCGTCAGGCTCAAGGTTCTCAAACTTTTCCGTTGTCCAAGTGCCGTTGAGGGAGAAATTGATCTGCCCGCCTAAATAGAATTCGTAACTATCGACATTTGGGTGCGTATGTTCGGGGATCACATAGTTTGGGGGGACAATAAACATTTGCACTTGGAAAGGTTTTTTCCTATACCAAATGACGGAAATAACATCCTGTATGTTATGGACAGCGTTATGGAACGGGATCAACCCAAAGCGGGGGCTTTCGTTGATAAACCATTTCGCGAATTGTTCTAAAGGATCATACTCAATCATAATTTTACCCACCAATCTTCAGGGAGAGGGATTACATCGCGGCCCATCGTCGGGTTCGCTTGTACGCGGATTTTGTGGTTAGGAAACGTCCACATTTCCCCTGTACCGACAATTGCGCACACCCAAAACAGGTGGTGATCCTCCGTGTAATCAAGGACAAAGTGCGCGTTTGCTGGCCCTTTGGGGGTCAAAACGGGTATTGTTGGGTCTATTCGTTGTATCAACGCCATTACTGCTCCTTATACGCGTGAAAATATCATGTAAACAAACGCTACCCCTATGAGTAGCCATAAAAAGTCATCCATTTTTTTCTCTCGGGTAAATGGAATATCGCGCGTAACTCTTCGCGTAAAAATATTCGTTACTTTTTTCGTATTCAGGCTTGGTCCGCCATTCAATTACCCAGTGGGTTTTGTCTTTGTTTGCGTATTCGTATAACAAATTAGTGTTATGTATTTCGGACATAAAGTGGCTAACCATCATTTTAGCGAGGGTTTTTTCGGGGTTTTTAAACAGCCGTTCATCAACAACAGCGGAATAGATTTTGTATTCTGAACCGTGCTTGTCTTTGTACGGTGGTTGAGATTTTAAATCGTTATTTGCCATGAAGTAAAACATGTCCAAATACGGAACCACATCATAGATTGTTTTGATTTTCATTTAGGCACTTTCGGTAACGGCATCCAATGGCTTGCATCCATGACCCG
>Ga0214206_1000244_pt1 | contig 15063 bp, 27 predicted proteins | sample TroBogEpilimnion_26_FD_153044 | JGI IMG/M metagenome (GOLD analysis project Ga0214206, IMG submission 153044) | Freshwater microbial communities from Trout Bog Lake, WI - 07JUL2009 epilimnion | ecosystem: Environmental > Aquatic > Freshwater > Lake > Epilimnion/Euphotic zone | place: Trout Bog...
TGGCCTACCAAGATCGAACGAAGACAAACGCAGAAGCGTGATGCGTGCTCTCAATGATATTGAGCTGTGTGATAAATCAAACATTGAGTTGGCAAAGATATGCGATGTATCAGACATGACGATCGGTCGCATTCGCAAAGAAATCGAGTTGTTGAAAGAGGTCAAGAAGAAACCAAAAGCCAAGCCTGTTGAGATTGAAGAGGAGTACGTTCAAGACGAAGTGCATGAGCTCCGCACAGAGAATCAGGCGCTACTCACAGAGAACACTAAACTCAGAGATCAGATGGCGATTGGTATTTTAGAAATCGATGACGAAGAAAAAATAACCATACAAGAAACTGTGGAATCGTTGCGCGCTGAAGTTTCTCGCTTACAATCTTTATTGGACGCCATGACTATCAGTAGGAATGACTTCCAGCAAAAGGCTGCCGACGCCATCAATCAAATCAAATATTGGAAACGTAAGGCAGAGAAATCAAAGTGAAGTTGGGCACTATCCCATCGGAGTTTTAAATGCTAGAACTAAGACCCCACCAGATTGAGGTGGTAGAAAAAATCAATCAGGGCTTTCTTGATGGACATAGAGCTCAACTGCTTTATGCTCCAACAGGATTTGGTAAGACTGAGGTCGCCATCCAACTTATGCAGAACATTGCCAAGCAATACAAACGTGTTGCTATGGTGATGGATCGCATTGTGTTGGTGAATCAAACCAGTACACGCCTTGCGCGGTATCAGATTCAACATGGCGTCATGCAGTCCGATCATTGGCGCTACCGCCCAACAGAACGCATACAGATATGCTCCGCCCAAACCCTCGAGAAACGTGACACCTTTCCTGATCTTGATTACCTCATCATCGATGAGTGTCACGTTCAGCGCAGAAGTGTTGTTAAGTTCATTGATCAAAACCCTGAGCTGAGAGTCATTGGATTGACCGCCACGCCGTTTACCGCGGGGCTCGGCGACGTGTACTCCCATGTGGTTGGTGCGAGCTCCACAGAGGATTTGATCGACAAGGGCTGGTTGATGCCCATGAAGATTTTTATCTCAAAAGAAATCGATATGACGGGCGTGACCAAGGTTGCTGGCGAGTGGTCACAGGATCAAGTGACCGAGCGGGGCATGAAGATCACCGGCGATATCGTCACAGAATGGATTAAGAAAACCCACGACATCTTTGGCGCACCCAAAAAGACTGTGGTGTTTTGTGCTGGGGTTGCCCACGGCAGAGACCTCGAGCAACAATTTAAATCGCAAGGGTATAACTTTAAATCAATCTCTTACCTCGAGGAAGACGATTACAAGCGAGAGATCATCGAGGACTTTGGCAAGCCCGACACAAAGATTCATGGCCTGATAGCCACAGACATACTCACCCGCGGATTCGACGTCCCTGACGTGCTGATAGGCGTCTCGGCGAGGCCTTTCTCCAAGTCATTCAGCTCGCACGTCCAACAGATGGGCAGGATCATGCGCCCATCGCCCAACAAAACCTTTGGCGTTTGGCTGGATCACTCCGGTAACTATCTCCGATTCAGAAATGATTGGGACAAACTCTTCACCGAGGGCGTGACGGAGCTCGAGAATGGAGATGGCGAGAAAGCTAAGAAAGAACCGACCGAGAAGGAAAAGAAAGACTCGAAGTGTCCATCGTGCGGTGGATTGTGGGTGGCTGGCGAGCTCAATTGCGTGCATTGTGGGTTCACCAGGCCATTGCGTGGCGTTGCAAGTGTTCCTGGAGAGCTCATCGAGTTGGCGGGCACACAGAAGGCGTCGATGGAGATCAACAAGACGTTTTATGCCGAGCTCTTGCACTACTCCCGCTCAAGAGGTTATAAAGATGGCTGGGCGGCACACAAATACAAGGAAAAGTTCGGGGCTTTCCCGCCTCGTGGTGATCACACGCCGATCCCAACCTCACAAAAGACTGTTAACTGGATTAGATCAAGGCAAATAGCATGGGCTAAAGGCCAACAAAAAGCATGAGATTTGAAGAATTTGCATTTGAACACGGCCTCGTGATCGACAATCTGTCTCTTGATAAGTGGATTCGAGTCAAGACTTTGGACAAGCCCAACAAGTTGAATGGCGCCTATGTCTTTGATGGACAGGGCGGGGCGGTTATCAACTTTGCCACTATGGAGAAACACGCTATCTTTAAATCCGATAAGCCTTATGTGATCGACCATGACAAGATCAAGCGCGTCAATCAGGAGCGGTTGGATCGTCAGGAAGAAGCGCGCCGGAAGGCGGTCTACATCGTCAAGTCAGGCATCTTGTCCACCCATCCTTACTTGATTCGCAAGGGGTTTCCCGAGCGCGGGCTTGTTTGGAAAGAGTTACTTGTGGTCACAATGCGGGCGGGGGGTCAACTTGTTGGATGCCAGCTAATCGATAAGATTGGCAACAAAAAGTTCCTGTCGGGGCAGATCACCAAGGGAGCAAGCCTCGTGATAGACAATAAAGGGCGGGACATACTGGTAGAGGGCTATGCGACTGGTTTATCGGTGCGTAGAGCGCTTAAACTCATGAAGGCGAGGTATAGGATACACGTCTGTTTCTCGGCCTCTAATATGCTTGAGATCGCGAGGGGTCTGAATCGGCCTCTTGTGGTTGCGGACAACGACCCTGTTGGCCTGAGCACTGCTCAGAAAATAGCCTCGTGCTATTGGGTGGGTGAGGCTGGGGAGGATTTTAATGATTTTGAGACTCGGGTGGGGGCTTGGGAGGCTGGTGAGTCTCTTGTGAAATTGTTGTAGGGTCAACAAGTTGGGGGCAGTCTGCGCAACCGATAGATTGGCAGACCCCCAGTTCATCGCACCGAGTCAAACCTCTTCCTCGCGGATGTTGCACCGCTCAATGTCAGTTGTTTGTAGGTCGGTGATATCGTCTACATTGAAGAGCTCATAATCTAGATTGACCGCGACCTCGTGGGCGTCATCCTCATCCAAGGCGGTCACATAGACGTGGCACAGGGTCGTGTAGGTGGCGCTCACCTTGTATCGTCGTTTAAGCATGGTCATATGCATCCCCCAGTTTGTAGGTTTTGTTCAAAATCCTAAAAAATTTCGTGTTGTCTCTAACAACCTTTCCATCTTCTTCGGTTAAAAAGTAGGCGGTGATAATGAAATCATCCCCATCAAACCAAAAATTAAGGTCGTACTGGACGCCGTCCACCTCCGTCCAGTCCCATGATTCCATGCCATCATACGAATCCGGATCGAGTTCTCGTGGCGCCAGTTTAGCCAAAATCTTTGCCCTGAGCATGGGGTCGACCTTTACATACTGGCATTCGCAAACTGTTGGGTGTACTTTCCCGCTTGTGCATTGTTCGCAAGTCATGTTGATACCTCCGTCATTTCGAAATTGTAGAGGCGCGCGTACTGCTCGAGGGCATCGTAGCACGCCTCATAAAGGACTTCGTTCGCGAATGTGGCCGACTCAAAGACGTGGCCATCGATCTCAAAAAATATGGTTATCATTCTTCATTCTCCTGTTCTTCAACGTCAAATCTAAGCCACCGGCATCCCTCGAAAATCTCGACGACCTCGAAGTCAATGCCGGCTTTTTCTAAGGCCTCGTATAGTTCTTGTGCGGTCATTTTTCGCTCTCCTTGGGTAGAAATTCATAAATTTTTGCAAAATATTCAATGTCTTCAATGGGCGCGTAGTATAAAAACTTGCTCACCATCTCTTGGACGTCTATTTCATTGAGTAAAAACTCCACAAAATCGTCGAGTCGCTCGCAAGAAGTCAAAGGCGCGTCTTTCGGGACGGAAAACACTTGCCTGAGTTTTTTGTTGCTTGTTTCGCCCCAGTCCCAATCAGTTAAATCGTTCATTTTCTCGCCCCCACTACGTCATCGATTGCTGAATTTATAGAATTCCAATTAATGCCAATTTCAGCATCGTGTGATTTAACGATGATCTCCAACACTTTGCGGGTTTCTTCTAGGGTGAGCTCCTCGCCAATCTGTTCGCACTGGTCTGTTATATCGTCCTCGCACCATTCATCACGGATAACCCACTGATTCTCAGTTTTAATTAATCGTGCCATTTTTGGCCTCCTGTTATGTTGCACAAGACCCCTCGCGGGGTTTCGCCCATTAGGGCTCGTCAGTTGTGCTTAAACTGTTTCCCACTTCAGATCAAAAACTGTCGGGAAAAATTCTTGCGTGCTCGTGGTTTCGGGTTCTCCCACTGGTTTGACCCATACTCGCCCAGTTGAGCCCTCATGGTGTGGGGGTTGCCCCCCAGTGAGTTCGTAGTCTTCACCCCTTCGGGTTTGTATGATGGCGCCCTTGGGGACTGCAACGCCGTCCTTGTCCACCAGTAGCCAGTTGTATTTTGTTGCCATAGTTGTCATTCGTGAATCTCCAAAAATTGATCGTAATATTCGCGCTCGAGCGTGTTCAAGAGGTTAGCCGGCTTGATGTAAGCTGGGTTTCCGGTCATGCCCATGTAGGTCATGGCCTCCTCTTGCGCTCTGTGCATGGTCTTAAACTCGCCCAGCAAGCGAGAATTGTGGTTAAAAACTAGATACATGAGCGCGCCTCCAGTCTTCCGCGGTTAAAGAGAAACACGGCCTTGTTTTTGTGTTCCTGATACTCGCGCGCAAGCATTCGTTGAAAGCGCGCCAGTTTAATGCGGTTTGTCTCAAAGAGATAACCGGCTTGTATGTAGTCAAACTCTGTATATTTCATAATTTCCCTTGTAGTTGCATGAGACCCCCTTGCGAGGGTTTCGGCCTCTCAGGCCTCATCAGTCATGTTTTTTTGAATAATCGCGTAAATTCGGGAAATCTCGGGCTCAGTCAAGTCAAGCTCGCGTGCAATTATTTGCTCGCTGGCAACGTGTTCAAGCGCGACACTTGCTATTTTCATGATGGCGATTAGTTCTTTTTTGGTTAAATTCTTCATGATTTCCCTTTTAGTGCATTAAGTAAGATACAGTTTTATTCGTCCAGCAAGCGCGACAGTCGCGACACTCGCCGGCTTGGCTGGGGGCTTTACAGGCGAGCCCTAGAGGCTTTTTAGTGTGGACGTTGGACGTGGTCACACCTCGCACGCCATGAAGGCTCTTAGGTATCTTCACGGCCTTGTCGGGATACATACCGGAGAGCCGGACAATCAAGTTTTTGGGGATTACTCCACCGGCTGAGATAAAGTCCTTGATGATCGAGTACTCGCGCGTTGGAAGCCAGTGTTTTGTTTTCGGCGTCAATTGTGCGATTTCTACGATCTTTTTGAAGTGCTCGAGTCCTTGAAGGTCGCCGGAATCGTGAAATCTAAAATATGGATCGTTTCCAATGAGTACTACCATCGCGTCCACCCAGTGAGGATCATTGATCGAGTCAAGGCGCGCGAATTGGGCGGGTTTAATGGTGTTCTGATACGCCCTGTAAAACCCATTGTTGGCATAACAGGACGCACAAATTGAGCCCTCGATTTGAGCCATTTTGAAGCCGGTCTCGCACGCCTCTGTTGGGAGTGAGTAGGACTTGCAAGGCATCTTAGAGGTTTCGGTGAGCCCACCAGTGAGCGCGCTCGCCTCTTTTTTTAGCATAATTACTCGCATGGTTTTCCTTGGTTGTTGCATAAGACCCGCTCCCGCGGGTTTCGCCCATTCAGGGCTCATCAGTTATGCTTGACAGTATTTACAAGGGCACACCCTTACATACTTGAGCGCCTCCCGAATGTCGCGCATATCCTCAAAGCCCCCACAATGAGAGGCGTTCGCCTCGTTTTCGTGGGGCTCGAATGCGTAGGGTTTATTGAGCCACACAAAATAGTCGGTGGGACTGTCAACGATAATCTCGTTGACTTTTTTGCGCATGGTTTTCGGTAGGCGGTCGCCTGTGATGTAATCTGACATGGTGTTCTCCGGTTATGGGTTAATATTTTCGACTGCATGGGTGAAACCGCGGTTCTTGGCATAAACTAAAGCATTGGCGCGCGCCTCGACTAAATCGTTGGACACAAAGCCGGTAAGCAGTCGACCGCGATAGAAGAGGTCTACACAGTAACCGCGCGCCCCATAAGGCTGATATATTTTTAATTGAATCGTTTTCATTGGTTTCCTTGGTAGTTGTGTGAGACCCCTCGCGGGGTTTCGGTCAATCAGACCTCATCAGTCACACTGGTGGGCATAAAGCGCTTAAACAGGTCTTGGAAGGCCTGAATTAAGAGCCAACGATTGTGGGAGTCAGCGCACTGGTAAGCCTCGCCAATAGCACCGGCAAACGATCCACCGGATTCGCGCATGACCCTCGAGGCGGTGTGAAATGGGTCGTTGATGTCGAACCAGTGCTGGAGTGAGTCAAAACCGCGGTCGTTGACGCTGACGCCGGTCAAGTCGCACAAGTACATGGTTTGCTCAACAGTGGTGTGGTAATCAATTAGATTCTCGAGGGTTTTGAATTGTGAATACATGAGTAGGTTTCCTGTTAGTTGTACAAGACCGGCTTTCACCGGTTTCGACCAATGAGGTCTCGTCAGTTGTACTGTAGGGCGTTATAAGCCTCGCTCCACGCCTCCATGAATGGGGTTAGAGTGTGATCGACCACAGTCTCTTGGGGCTCAAAATCGAGCGCGTCGATAACGTAAGCCCATCCAACAATATCATCACCCTGACGGATGCGCATAGACCCCTCTTCACCGCTCTTGCACGCCTCTTCGATGGCCTTGGGTGATGTCGAGCGCTTGACCTCCCAGTACTCGCCATTATGAACACTGATAGTGCAATTGCGCTCTAAGGCGTATTTGATGAGGTGTCTGTATGCTTTAATCATGGTGTTGTTTCCTTGGTTGTTGTTGAAAATATGAGGCTCTGTTTTTTGATACCCCATACCTTATATGGGGAAAAAATCGTGCCAGCGCTTGTAAGTTGTTGATTTATAAGGGAGTCTATTTGATTTTGGGGGTGATTGTGGGTTCAGACGTTTCGGTTTATACTCACGCGATCCAACTTGTTGAGGGGAGATATCATGCCGGAACCCAGTAAGCGCGCGCCAGTCAAAAGATTATCGAGGGCGCAAATCAAAGACACACTAGACAACACACCCATCGAGAGCATATTAGGTGTAAAACAACCGCTCACCAGTAAGCAGAGGGAATACGCGCATAAGGTAGCACAAGGTGTCATGAGTAAGAGAGAGGCATACAAGACAACGTATAACGCCCAAAGCGAGCATACACTGAACAATGCGCCTTATATGCTGGCGAGGGACTCAAGAGTGTCAAAAGAAATAGAGGCGTACAGGCTGGCAATTGAGGCGGAAAAACTGCGAACCCCCGTACAATTGAAGGCACTGCTAATCCACCAGCTAGTCAAGCACTCGATCGATGAGGACTTTCCCCCAGCCCAGCGAATGAAAGCGCTCGAGTTGATTGGCAAACTCTACGAAGTGGGCGCCTTCGAAGAACGCAAGACAACAACAGTGATTCATCAAAAGAGCGGAGACATCAAAGCCCAGCTACTCGAGCGCATCAAGGCGGTCGTTGATGTGAGCGCAAAGCCTGCGCGCACTGGTGGCGCGAGTCTACTGGCGGAGATTTCAGAGGCGCTCGACCCCACCCACGCCCCACCCACCGCGAGCGTGAGCGAGGCGGCGGGGGATCCTACGCATACTATTCCACTCACTCAATCCTTAGAAAATACCATTGACCCTCCCCAACTTGTTGACCTGGAAACCCCCCCGTCACTCTCTGAAACAAAATAGGGTGGGGGGTATATTTTTTCTGAAAAGGGGTCAACTTGTTGGGGGGCTCTCGTAAGTTGTTGATTATGAAGAGAAAATATGTGCATTCTAAAAAAGAATTGTTGGCGATGTCACGGCCTGGTCGGTTGACGGAAGAAGATTGTTTGGAGAAAGAGATGACGCCCAAGGAGAGGAATGTGTTTTTAGTGATAGATGAGCATTGGAAGAAAATGGGTTATGGGCCGTCTTATGAGGATATTATGAGAGCGACTGGGGATAAGGGGCGGGCTAATCTTGTACGGGTGATTGATAACTTATGTAAGATTGGGGTGTGTAAGAAGCTCGCAGGGAAAGACAGGAGTGTTAGGCCGGTGTATATTAACTTTAGGAACATCGAATGAATGAAGCTGCCTTGATGGAAGCGATAGAGAAGATGCCGCCGGAGATGGCATCTGAGATGTGGGAGATGTTTGAGTTCTATAAACAGAGTTTGGATGTTGAGAAGGCCAGTGACGACTTCTTACAGTTTGTAAATGAGATGTGGCCTGGGTTTATACATGGCAGGCATCATGAGTTGATGGCGGAGAAGTTTGAGGAGATTGCGACTGGGAAGATAAAGAGGCTGATTATTAATATGCCGCCTCGTCATACCAAGTCTGAGTTTGCGTCTTTTCTTTTGCCGGCTTGGTATCTGGGAAAGTATCCTGGGAAGAAGATTATCCAGACGTCTAATACAGCAGAACTTGCGGTGGGGTTTGGCCGGAAAGTCAGGAACCTGGTGGCGTCAGATCAATACCATCGAATATTCCCCAATGTGAATCTACGGTCTGACTCTAAGGCCGCGGGACGGTGGTCAACAAATCAGAATGGTGAATACTTTGCTATCGGTGTGGGTGGTACTGTGACCGGTAAAGGCGCGGATCTGCTTATCATCGATGACCCACACTCGGAACAGGAAGCTGCTCTGGCTGCCGGAGACCCTACAGTATTCGATAAAGTGTATGAGTGGTACACATCAGGTCCTCGTCAGCGTCTACAGCCGGGAGGGTCTATTGTGGTGGTGATGACCAGGTGGGCTAAGAAAGACCTGACCGGTAAGATCATCCAGTCCATGATCGACAGGGATGGGGAGAAGTGGGAGGTTATACAGCTACCGGCAATTATGCCGTCTGGTATTCCACTATGGCCAGAGTTTTGGAAGCTAGAAGAGCTGGAAGCCCTCAAGTCCGAACTTCCCGTTGCGAAATGGAATGCCCAGTACATGCAGTCCCCAACCTCGGAGGAAGGGGCTATCGTCAAGCGGGAGTGGTGGAAGATATGGGATGAGGATAAGGTTCCCATGTGTGAGTATGTCATACAGTCCTGGGATACTGCGTTTACCAAGAACGAACGAAGCGATTACTCTGCATGCACGACTTGGGGAGTGTTCTATCTCAACGAGAACGTCAGAGATCCACACGTCATATTGTTGGATGCGTTTAAAAGACGGATGGAGTTTCCGGAACTAAAGCAGGTAGCGTTGGAGGAATATAGGAATTGGGAGCCAGACGCGTTTATCGTCGAGGCCAAGGCATCCGGAGCACCACTTATTTATGAATTAAGGGCGATGGGGATACCGGTGCAGGAGTTTACGCCCAGTAGGGGAAATGATAAGATGGTGAGGATTAACTCAGTGTCCGATCTTTTCGCAAGCGGAAAGGTCTGGGCGCCGCCTACAAGATGGGCGGATGAAGTAATCGAAGAGCTCGCTGCTTTCCCCAATTCAGACCACGATGACCTTGTGGACTCAACAACACAGGCATTGTTAAGATTCAGGAAGGGCGGGTTTCTATCTTTAAATTCTGACGAGAAAGACGAGCCGTCTAGTTATCGTCGCAGAGCTGCCTATTATTAAGGATCATCATGATTGAAAAGTCACTCAACCAAGCACCAGCCGGACTAGAGAGTTTAGCTCAAGATCAGGAGCCCGTGGAGATAGAAATTGTTGACCCAGAAGAAGTCCACATTAAGGCCGGTGATCTTGAGATCGATGTGGGCAAGGAGGAGGACGAGGGTTTTGACGACAATCTGGCCGATGAAGTTGATGAGTCTGTACTGGTAACGCTGGCTGGCGATCTAGATAAGAGTATTGAACAAGATAAAAACTCCAGAAAAGACTGGGAGAAAGCCTATACAGAAGGGCTTAAATTACTCGGCTTACATATAGAAGAGCGCACAGAGCCCTGGAATGGAGCGTCTGGAGTCTTCCACCCCATGATTACCGAGGCCGTAGTACGGTTCCAGTCTGAGATGATCACCGAGACTTTCCCCGCCAGAGGGCCGGTACGAACCAAGCTGATCGGTAAAGAGTCTCCTCAGATGAAAGAAATCGCTATCAATGTCGAAGACGACATGAATAACGAACTGACAGAGGTGATGAAGGAGTTTAGACCAGAACACGAGCGCATGCTTTGGTCTTTGCCGGCGACTGGCTCTGCATTCAAGAAGGTGTACTACGATCCCAATTTAGGACGCCAAGTATCTATATTTATCCCTGCCGAAGATATCGTGTTGCCTTACGGCACAACAGATATGGATACCTGCTACCGTGTGACGCACGTCATGCGCAAGACCAAGAATGAGATCGTAAAGCTACAAAATGCCGGCTTTTACCGCGATATAGAGTTGCCCGATCCCAGCAGATCTAAAGAAGAAATCCAGTCGGCAAAAGATAGAGAGACCGGATTCAGTGACCTTACCGATGAACGATACACTCTTTATGAATGCCACGTTGATCTTGATATTGAAGGATTTGAGGATCAAAATGATGACGGTGAAGAAACCGGTATCATGGTTCCATATGTTGTCACGCTAATTAAAGGCACGCATGATATCCTGTCCATAAGGAGAAACTGGAATGAAGGCGACACGCTCAAGCTTAAAAGGCAGCATTTTGTCCACTACCAATACATACCCGGCTTTGGCGCTTACGGGTTCGGATTGTTCCACCTCATTGGCGGCTTTGCTAAATCTGCCACCAGCATCATGCGACAGCTCATTGATGCTGGAACTCTATCGAACTTGCCTGGGGGACTCAAGTCCAGGGGCTTACGCATTAAGGGCGATGATACCCCAATTGCTCCAGGGGAATTTAGAGACGTAGACGTTGCCTCTGGGAATATTCGGGACTCCATTCTGCCGCTACCCTATAAGGAGCCGAGCCAGGTATTGATGACTCTCTTGGGAAGTATCGTCGAAGAGGGACGCCGCTTTGCTGCTACTGCCGATATGAGTGTGTCGGACATGTCCTCACAGACACCAGTCGGAACCACACTTGCTCTATTGGAAAGACAGCTAAAGGTATTGAGTGCAGTCCAAGCGCGTACTCACTTTGCTTTGAAACAGGAATTAAAACTACTCAAAGACATCATTCGAGATTACACAGACCCAGATTACTCATATGATCCAGAATACGGCGGCAAGAAATCTAAGAAAGATGACTACGATAAAGTTGACATCATTCCCGTATCAGATCCTAATGCAGCGACTCTTTCACAGCGTGTAGTCCAGTATCAAGCCGTGATACAGATGGCGCAGATGGCCCCCCAGATCTATGATCTGCCACAGTTACACCGATCAATGTTAGATGTTTTGGGGATTAAAAATGCGGATAAGCTTGTACCATTACCCGATGATCAGAAGCCTGCGGATCCTGTATCTGAGAATCAAGCGGCGCTTAAAGGCAAACCGCTAAAAGCTTTTCTGTTCCAAAACCATCAGGCGCATATCCAGGTCCATCAGTCGATGATGCAAGACCCAACAATTATGGCCATCGTTGGACAGAACCCACAAGCGCAAGCCATCATGGGAGCACTGCAAGCCCACATGGCCGAACATATGGGTTACTTATATAGACAGCAGATCGAAGAACAGCTTGGCATGGCGCTACCGCCCGAAGACGACAAGATGACGCCTCAATTGGAAGCGGCATTGTCAGGCATGATGGCTCAAGCCGCCCAACAAGTTGCCCAACAGCATCAAGCACAAGCTGCTCAACAGCAGGCACAACAGCAAGCGCAAGACCCAGTATTGCAAATGCAGCAGCAAGAGTTGCAAATTGCCCAACAAGAAGTCCAGATCAAAGCGCAGAAACAAAAAGCCGAGGCGGCTATTGCTACGGCTAGATTGGCTCTCGAGGAACAAAAAGCCACTGCCGACATACAGCTTAATGCGATGAAGACCGGTATTGATATGAAGCACAAACAAGCTTTGATTGCCTCCCAAGAGAACCAAACTGGAGTCAAGTTGGGAGTTGATATTGGAAAGCACAAAGCACAGCAAGATCTCACGGCACGCCAGGCCGCTCTACAACATGGTGTTGATTTAGCTGATAGATTGAAAGGCAAAGAATGATCCAAGACTTCGCACGCGTATTGCGCGACAAATTACGCACCGACATGAACAACTACGCCGATGACATGGCTGGTGGGGCTTGTCGCTCTTTTGAAGAATACCAAAAACTCTGCGGGCTAATTTCAGGTCTGGCATTGGCAGAGCGTTATCTCCTAGACCTGCTGAAAGAAAGTGAAGAAGACGATGAGTGATTTGATTTTACCCGCTGGTGTTTCTATGCCAGAAACCATCCAACCCGTGGAGGCACCACAAGAGGATGCAAGCAATGAAGAAAAAGCCACTGTGTTACCAGAGCCGACTGGGTACAAGATACTTTGCGGGGTGCCCGACATCTCCGAAAAGATCGATGGAACCACGTTAGATCTGATAAGGCCATCCCAATTTGCAGCACAAGAACAGCACGCCACAACCGTATTGTTTGTGTTGAAAGTTGGTCCCGACGCATATAAAGATCCAGAAAAGTACCCCACCGGCGCGTGGTGTAAACCTGGAGATTTTGTGCTAACCCGCACCTATTCTGGTACGCGATTCAAAATATTCGGCAAAGAATTTAGGCTCATTAATGATGACCAAGTCGATGCCGTCGTCGAAGACCCACGCGGAATAAGCCGCGCATAAAGGACCATCATGAACGAAGAATTTAAGTTTCCCGATGAAACCGAAGACACTTCCAGTCCCCAACAAGTTGAGGGGGAAGAGGAGATTGAAATTGAAATCATCGATGACACACCAGACCGGGATAAAGGCAAACAACCTTTAAACAAGGAAGTTGCCGATCCCACAGAGGACGAGATCGCCAGTTACTCACAGAATGTCCAAAGCCGCATCAAGGAATTGACGCACGCCAGACATGATGAGAGACGTAAAGCCGAGGCGGCCATGCGTGAAAAGCAAGAACTTGAGCACCTTACGCAACAGCTTTTAGAAGAGAACAAGTCTCTTAAAAACAACGTGCAGCAAGGCCATCAAATTATTGCGTCTTCAGCCAAAGAGAAAGCAGAAGCAGATCTAATATTAGCTAGAAAACAGTATAAAGAAGCTCAAGAGGCCTACGATACTGACGCTATTATTGCTGCTCAAGAGGCTTTAACGGAGGCAAAATGGCGTATTGAGTCATTGAAAAATTACCGTCCCGCTTTACAAGAGCGTGAAAATCCGGTACAAACTCAACCTAGACAGACACAAACTGTTCAACCAGACGAAAAATCCCTGCGCTGGCAGGCAAAAAACCAGTGGTTTGGATCGAACGGGTTTGAAGAAGTTACCAGCTTCGCACTAGGGCTGCATCAAAAACTGGTCAATTCGGGTATAGACCCGCGCTCCGATGAATACTATCAACAGATAGATTCACGCATTAAGAACACGTTCCCGGAAGTATTCGGCGAACAAAAACCGGCACAAGCCGCAAAGCGTCCTTCGAATGTTGTTGCTCCAGCGTCTAGATCTACGGGCGTAAAAAAGGTTCAACTGACTCCGACGCAAGCTGCGTTAGTGAAGAAGTTTAATCTTGATCCCAAGAAATATTACCTTGAACAACAGAAATTGGAGGCACAAAATGGTTGATGTTAAGAAAACTCGTGAGATTGAAGTTCGTGAAAAAGAGGTTCGCAAGGAGTACAAACCTTCGAGCCAGCTGCCCGACCCTACACCCGAGCCTGGATATGTGTATCGTTACATCATGACGCACATACTTGGTAAGGCGGATCACACCAGATTGTCTCGCATGAGACGTGATGGCTGGGAACCAGTAAAGGCGGCAGACCATCCTGAGCTAATGCTTGATGGGAATAATGAGGGCAACGTAGAAGTCGGTGGTTTGATTCTGTGCAAAAACACACAAGAGAACTTTGACGCCTACCAGCGCTATTATGCCAAGCAAGCACAAGACCAGATGGAATCAGTGGACAACAGTTTCATGAAAGACAATGATCCCAGGATGCGCAAGTTTTCGGAGAAAACATCGACGACAACTCGCGGTGCTGGATTTGGCGCAAGATAAACTTTTTAGGAGTCTTTAATGGCATATCCAATCATTCCCGCCCCTTACGGGTTCAAGGCGGTCAGTGAGTTTGGTGGTTTACCCTATGCTGGTTCTACTCGCATGTATCCCATCGCTACTGGCTACAGCACCTCTTTGTTCAATGGCGACATTGTTCAATTGTCAGGTGGTACTATCGTAACAACAACAATGTCTGCTGCCTCTAGCCCCGCTACTGCTGTAGCCGGTACACTAGGTATCTTCGTTGGTGCTGAGTACACAAACTCATCCAGTCAGATCGTTCGCGGTCAATACTGGCCTGCAAGCACAACATCTAACTATGCCGTCGGCTACGTTATTGATGATCCCCGCACTGTGTTCAAAGCAGTGATGGTTGCTCAAGGTACTTCCTTGTCCAACACAGCTTCAACAGTTGGTTATGCTAGCGCAACTTTTATTGGTACAAACGTCTATGCCGTCACAGGTACAGCCGGTAATACCACAACTGGTGACTCAGCAATGGCCGTATCTGGTGCAGTTATTAGCTCTGGTACATCTGGTAATACTCGTATTGCTACTTTGTTGCCCTTCCGTGTTGTTGGTCTCGTTCAAGATACTGCCGTTACTTATACTGCCACAAGCGGTACAGCAACTTCCAGTAGCTCAACATTGACCATTACCGCAGCCAATTCAAACATTCAGCCTGGCATGCAAATCATTGCTCCTGGCGTGACTGGTATGGCTCAAGGTAATTACCTAACAGTAACAAACATCAGCAGCACAACCTTGACGTTGTCTGCCAGTGTTACCGTTCCTGCTGGTACTGCACTTTCTTTTGTTGGTTATCCTGAAGTTTTGGTGGCCTGGAATGCAACATTCCAAGGCATGACCAATACTGCTGGTGTTTAATTAAGGAGCACTTAAATGGCTATTTCACGCGCACAACTGCTTAAAGAGTTGCTCCCTGGTTTGAACGCATTGTTCGGTCTAGAG
>Ga0214206_1000246_pt1 | contig 15044 bp, 24 predicted proteins | sample TroBogEpilimnion_26_FD_153044 | JGI IMG/M metagenome (GOLD analysis project Ga0214206, IMG submission 153044) | Freshwater microbial communities from Trout Bog Lake, WI - 07JUL2009 epilimnion | ecosystem: Environmental > Aquatic > Freshwater > Lake > Epilimnion/Euphotic zone | place: Trout Bog...
GTTTATGTAGCACCTTGCATCAAGATTGTGAATCAATTTGGTCGTAACGAATACCCAGCTCGTTTCTTTTACAAGCATGAACTGTTAGCGATGGGCGCAGTAGAAGTAATGGAAACCTTATGGAAAACTTATGCGAGGGACAATAAATGAACGCATACAAATTAGCGGAAGAATTGCAAAGAGCTATTGCTGACAATATGACTGACTTGGTTTGTGTTCAAGATGCAGCCACTTTGCTTAGAAAACAGGCAGATGATCTTGAGTATATGCAAGAGCAGTTTGACAGGGCCATAGAGTTTTTAGCTAAATGCAACGGCTGGAGCAAGAACAAGTGAACGCAAATGAACTAGCTGATAAATTAGAACAAGGTCATTGGGAAGGTGGCACAAGAGAGCAAGCAGCCACCATGCTACGCCAGCAACAAGCTGAATACTATTCTTTACTTGTTAATCACGACAAACTTTATGCAAAAGTAATAGAGCAACAAGCTGAAATAAAGGCGTTGAAAGCTGAGTTAAGGCTAATTGATGAATTAGTAACTGGAAAGGCACAAAATGAAAAATGAACCAGTAGCGTGGATGTTGTTAGGGTTGGAAGACCGCAAGCCAAAGTTAATTAACTTACAGGTGATTGAGCATCTTGAAGGCACATGGATTCCACTTTACACCCATCCAGCAAAGAACAATGGGGGAAATCCTGAAGAACTGAACACTAGGCAGATTCAAGATGCTCGAACATCGTTGGAAAGTACCCCACCTTTTGCTTATGCGGTAGTCAGTAAAGAATGTCCTGATGGCATGGAAAATATGTCATTGCAGTTCAATGAACCAGTAGAGGCTAAAAAAATAATTCCACTCTACACTCATCCAACAAAGACACTAACAGATGAAGAAATAATTGAAATTTGGAGTGGCATGGAAACTGACACAGGCGAACAAAACATTGCTTTTGCTAGAGCAATACTAAGAAAGGCACAAGAGAAATGAGTGATTTTGTAGATTACTGTTTTGGAATAGGTGTAATTTGTTTGGGCGTTAGTTTTTTAATTATTTCTGTTGGATTAGTAACAGGGCTAATTAAATGAACAATGAACCAGTAGCGTGGATGGAATTGTATTTTGGAGAACCTAATAATATCGCTTGGACTAATGCTGAATTAAAAGATAGCGGTGATGTTTATAAAACTATTCCACTCTACACCCATCCAGCAAATAAAAAAGTTGAAAAAAACACCGATTTGTACGAAAAAGTGTGTAATTGTACAAAAAAGTTAGACTTAACAGATGAGGAAATAAGAGTTGTTTGGTATGGACACCCTGAGTTTAAGGATGGGTTAGGTGTTAACCCAATACCTTTTGCTAGAGCAATACTAAGAAAGGCACAAGAGAAATGAGCTATGAACACTTTGTAAACAATTACCAAAGATGGTTAAAAAGCCCTAGAACTCTCTCAGAGGCATTTAAAGAGGCTGAGTATGCTACCGCCATCATTAGACCTGAAGAACCCGAATACGACCTTGTATGGGGTTTTCTAGGGGCTTTATTGTTTGTAGCGGTGTTCGGTTACGGCTTTTGGCGTTATGTCAACTTATAAGCCATTTAGCCAAGATTTACACGATGTATATGATGCGCCTGCTCGTCAAGCTGTATCTATTTGGATGCAGATGAAAAAGGGTTATGAGGTGCGGGAAAACCCTAATCGCTATGGAGTTGACTTAATCTGCTTTCGATCAGGTTCTCCAGTTGGTGCGCTTGAGGTAGAAGTTCGTCAACCAGGTTTTGATCTACATCGTAGTATTCACGTAGGGCAGCGCAAAGAAAAACTATTTCAGGAAGGTCTGCCGACTCTATTTTTTGCCTTAACTCAGGACTTATCTCGTGCTTATTACCTGAAAGCAGACTTGATAAAAGATTGCCCATTGGTAGAAGTCCATAATCGTTATGTTGGTAAAGGGGAGATGTTTTACGATGTCCCGATTACCATGTTCAAAATTGCAAACCTTACAGATGTATTTTAATACTTCCGCATATTGGGCAATGGAGCTTCTTTTTGGCTTGATCCATGTTCAGCGTGGTGCGCTTTTTCCATAGGCAAAGCAATATGTTTATCCAGCTTACGCTCAAGACGTTCTACTTCCTTCTCAATGCGATGAGGGGATTCTTTTACATAGTGGCCTTTTGGGGATTCGTGTGTCTTACCTTCAATTTTGAAGTTGGTCATAGTGTTTCTCCGATCATATTTAATGCGTTAAATTTTACATCTTCTACTCTTTTTAACCATCCTTTGCCAAAAGTGCCAAAGGTAGGCAATGATTCATAAAAGCTAGTTTTGCGATTGCTGTAGGCATCTACAACATCTTTAGGGTCTTTTTGGGCAATCAGTTGCATCGTGCGTGGGCCAATCACTCCATCAGGAACACAGCCCATAGCTTCTTGCAATAACTTAACTGCTCTCCCCGGCCCCATGTTTACCGCAGCGTCAAACGCCATATAATCCACGCCCATAGGCAACTGGTTTGCATAACAAGCCATCCAATACTTAGCTTGATACATAGGGGCTACATCGGCAGGAGTTAAACCTTTCATGGTCTTAACTTCATGCCCGACCCATTCTTCCCAGACCTTTTTAGTTACGCCAAGATTGGTTTCACCGCCAGGATCTGCTGGATTGTTTACCCAACCGCCTTCTGACTTCAATACAAGGTCAAGGCACTTTTGAAAATTATTTTGCACTATCTGATCCTATTTTTATGCCTGTAATTAAACCAATAAAACCACCAACGATGGTCTGAAATGCAGGGCCAACTATTTCAAATAGTTTATTGTTATCTACCTGAGGATCAAAGAATCCAAACATAAACACAGTAACCATAGCCAATACAGTTACACATAAAGTAAATGTAGCTATTAAAGTTACCCAAGAAGCTAATTGTTCGTTATTCATTTTAAATTAACTTGTTGATTAACCCATTCTTGTAGGGTCATTAATTGTTCGGTTGTTTGGGCGCATTGCTCGGCAACAAGTAATAAGTTATGGGTTTCACCATTAATTGTGATGGTGGCATTGGGGTCGCTGGCGGACAAGTTACGGGTACGAGAGTCGAGCATCCCAGTATAGAAAGTATGGATGCTAGTAAGGCGAGCTTCGTAAGTTTGCTTAATGTTTTCATTAATTATTTCCTGTTCTTTAATTTTTGCTGCCGTTTCAGCTTGTTGTTTTTCTCCAGCAATTTGAACTTCCTGTCTGTAATCAGAGAAACGCAGATGCTCAACATAAAAGCCAGCACTAAACCCACCAAATACAAGAGCAATATAAAGGTAAACTTGTCCACCAAAACCACCAATCAATTTAAGTAAAAAGCTCATTGTGGCTCTGCACCAGCCATGTGTTTACCAGCTACCGCAGCAGCTCCTGAACCCGATACGATGCCCAAAGCACCAGCTAATTCAGTAAGGCTAATTTCATGCCCTGCGTAGATTAAATAGATTGCCGAACCAGCCACCACAAAAAAGCCAAGCATCCACGCCCAACGAGCAATATCGTGGGTCTGATTGTCTTTGCCAGTCAGAATGTGGGTAAATATTTCGTTCATTTTTTATTTAAAAATACATCCACAATAATAGTAATAAAACCACCGACTACCGATGCCACGCCCATCAATGCCCACAATGATCCTTTTGAGCGTTCTGCCATAGCCAAAAGTTGTTTGATGTCATTACGCATCTCAGCCATTTCTTTTTCCATAGCCTCAACCTTTTGCCACATTACGCCTATTTTCATTGGGTCAATATCAGACATCTTAATTTCCATTACGTTTTCTGTATAAAAGCTAATGAATAATAAAGCGGTTGATTTGTGCCTGAATTTGACATTACACCACTATTAACAAAACCACCGGTAGAGCCTACTGCATAATTATTACCTGATCCAACGATAAAAGAATCTCTTAAATCGGGCGTGCCATTAGAGCCGTTACAAATAACGTAGCCATTAGGAATAGAACCAATAGAGCCTGACCACATAATAATTGCGCCAGCAGGAACTGTTGTGCCTGTGCTTGAAGCATTGGGGATAGGATAAATATTGTCATAGGTTTGAATGACGGCATTAGTAGAGTCTGCCAAAACAAACTTATAAGAATAGCTAGAGGTTAGCCAAATTTCATAAGGAGGCCGACCATCCGTACCTAAAACAATAGGATTGGTATTAGCAACAGCACCTGTGGAATCTGTATAAGTAGCTAAAGCGGTACTTGATCCAGCTTGGTAAGTATATAAATAACCGCCTGATAGGGGTAATCCAGTTGTAGTAAGGAATTGAAATCCATTACCGATAGGTGAGAGTAGAACGGACATTATTGTTTTCCTATTTCGTTAAGTCTAAATTTTTCTTTTTTCTTACCAACACCAGCACCAGGTTCAAGAGTTTCTTTAATATCTTTGGCGTTCTTGACATTAAAATATACTTGACCAGCAGTTTTTAATCCTGGAATGTTGCGTTCTAAAGCAGTTGTGGCTAATTGTTTAACAACAGGCAAAGCACCAACCAACGTATTGGAATTATTAACAAAAGCACCTCTTGGCTGTGCCTCAATTAACTTTCCTGTTTTGGCAATCTTACGCAAAGTTTCTGCTGCCTCTGTGCCAAATAAAGGATTAAGGCGTTTATTCAAATCTAAATTTTCAATAAAATCACCAAATTTTGCACTTTTAAAATTACCACTTGCATCAGTAGATTGACGAATAATGTAATCCATTGTTCCCGATCTTAAATGTTGCAAAGCAACAGGATCGTTTTGTAACAAAGCTAACGTATCGCCAAAATCTTTATTGTTTGATCTGATAACAGTTTTGGGAATAAAGTCTTTGGTATCTGCTGATTCATTAACAATGCTGTTGTAGAGCTTATTGTTGCGTTCTAAATCAAAATCAGCTTTAGCAGCATTTCTAGCGGTATCTGCTAATTCTTTTAATTCAGCAGAAGCTCCTGGCATGGGCAAATTTTCTAATTCTTGACGAACCAAAGATAGCGCATGAACAGCGTTGCCATCTTGTGCAGCTTGCGCCCGTCTTGTTTCTCTGGCAATTTGAGTTCTTAAATTTTCAAACTGATTAAAATTCATTTCTTTGCCTTTGGCATAGGCATCTACTTTAGATTTTATCGTAGCAGGCAAAAATTCAGATTCATCACCAGCATCTAATACAGCTCTAGCGTTTTCACCAAAAGTTTTAGAATCTACTGGAAATTTTCCACCAGCAGCATCTTCTAATGCTTTGTAAGCATCTTGTGTTGCTTTTGTATTATTTTTCTTTATTTGATTAACGCTTTCAATTAAATTGCTGGCATTTTCAACATGATCTGTAGTAAATACATCTGGTGCAATTTGATCTTTCATTAGTTCAACATTTTTTAACAATGACTTGTTTTGTTCATTAAAACGCTCAACTAAAGGTTCTTTAAATCCACGTTCATTGCGCTCACGACTAATTAATGTTGGGTCTTGTAAGGCTTGTCCCTTAGTAAGTAATACAGGCTCAGGCAATGAGTCTGCATCCATTACTCGGCTTAAAGCATCTTGACTAATTTTTGACGGATCAATATTTTTTAATGCTTCTTTAAGCTGTGGGCTTGCTTGTGCAATCGCAGCATCTAACATAGATTTATTGGTTGTTTGCGCTGCGCCAACGTCTTTATATGATTCGGGGGCAGCTTCAACAGTTACTTTTGCATTAGGTTCAATGCCAATAGCTCTTTGTGTATCTTCCATAGCTTTAGGAAGTTTTTTAACAGCACCAGCAATTCTTATTCCACCTTCTGTGGCAGGAATGGTTGCTAAGTTGGCAAAGTATTGAACATCCTCTTTGGGCATACCAGTTTTTTCAGAAATATATTCAGCACCCTTATCAAAGTTTTTGCCAATGTATTTCATTATTTGCCCAAGTCCTTCGTTCTGATAAACGGGATCTTCGGTAATGCCTAAAAATTTACCTAATGGTTTGTCAACATAACTAACCAATTTATCGCTAATTTCTTTAGCTTTTGCAGGGCCAACAAAAGGTCTAATGACTGGGTAGCCCAAAAGTTGTTCTGCTGCGGGAATTATGTTGCCAATAGTTTCATCAAATAAAGCTGCTGCGCCTTTGGCAAGGTTTGTTCCTGTGCCTTTGGTCGCAATAGCTTCGGCAGTTTTTAATGCACCTTTTACAGATGGTGTTTTAAATAAAGGTTCAGAAGGAGTTTGTAATCCCTCTAATAATTGTTGTGGCTCAAATTCTTGCGTTTCCGATGGAGCAGCAGGAATAGAAGTTAGTAGATCGGATGGGTCGTATTCAACAACCTGGTTTTCTCCACTCATTGCTGTCCGTTTACAAGTTTAAGTAATTCTTGACGTTGTTGTTCTAGTTGTTTTCTTTTCTCAATAGGAACGCTACCCATTTCTTTATTGAGCAATTCTAAATCAGCTTTATCTAATCTGATTTTTGCAGGATCCTCGCCCACCACAGAAATATATCTCATTAAATTAGGATTAGCAGCGTATTGAGAAAACTTACTATTAAAATCAGCTACTTTTCCATAATTAGGATTAACTGCATTACCACCATTGTGCAAAGTGCCTTTAGCTTGCAAATCTTGGGTAGTAACCCATTGTTGATCTCTGCGAACCAAATCTAATAATGCTTCTTTTTTAAGTGCCAAAGAACCATAAGCCGTTTTTTTGTTTTCAGCATCAGCGTCTGATTTAGGGCTTAAATTTTGAATACGCTGTTGCAATAATTTGTTTAACTCTTGTTCTTTAGGTGATAAATTGGCGTAATTTGTTTTACCTGCCAAATAACTAGCTACCGCACCAGTATCAACAGTAGGATCTTTTAATAACCCAATGATGCTTCCATTGATGTTTTTAATGGTAGGAATATGCCCATATTGGCTATTGACGTTGGTGTATTGATCTTGTGCTTTTAAATATGAGCCTTGAGTTTGTTGAACTCGTGCGCCAAAGTTTTCAGGAGATTCGTTGGGTTGTTGTGTAAGCTGACCTGTAGGTTGAGCCATAGCTTGACCTTGAGGCATACCTTGAGGTCTAGCCTGAGGTGCAGTCATTCCTGATACGGGCGCACCGCCAGCCCCCTGAACACTTACAGAACCTTGTGGAACTGGGCCTTGATTATACATCTGCACACCAGGGGCATTTCCACCACCCATAACATAAGGTGCTTTAGTGATTTGATTTGTAACCACTTGTGGAGCTAAAGCATTAGGCGCATAGCCAATTTGCTGACCCATTTCGCCAGGTCTGCCTGACAATAAAGCTGTACCAGCACCTTGACCAATTTGAATAGGTTGTCTAGTTTGTGTAGCATAACGCTCTGCAACAGGAGTGCCAGCCGATACGCTTTGACGCAAAAATCCAACAAAATCTTGAGGTCTTGTTTGTGCTAATTGCATCAATTTAGCGGTATTTTGATAAACCGCAGGCTTTGCTTCATCTCCCAAAGCATCCATAGCTTGATCGCCAATGTCAGAAATAGCTCTTTGAACTTTTCTTTGTAATACAGGATTGCTTGGATCTTGTGCCAAAGCGTTAACATCTTCATTTTCAGCTAATGAATTAAACAAATTACGTCTTAACTGATTGCCTTCTAAAGTTGCTTTAGATTTTTTGGTTTTCGCTTCTGCAATCGTGGCTTCAATTTCTGGTCGAAGCGTAGCAGACTTTTTAGTTAAATCTAAAAGAGAATTAAGATTGGTTAGCCCTTGACCTAGATCCGGTGCTTTTGCGGATAAACCTACTGATTCAGCCATATATTATCCTTGAGGTTGTCCTGCTGCAATAGCTGCATTAATTAGTGCAGAAGTTCCATAAGCGTTTGCGCCTGCGTTTGCAGCTCCTACTACTCCACCACCTAATGCAGTTCCCGCAGCAGCTTGTTGTGTGCCAATGTTGCCACCAAACTGAGATGCGCCTGTAGCTTGATTAGAAGCTGCGCCTTGACCCAATCCAGCAATCGCACCCAAGCGGTTATAAATATTGGAGTTTTGAGTCTGATAGTTGTTAAATGCGTTTTGGTAAGCACCTTGAGCATAGTTCTGAGCGTAGTTTTGTGCGCCCTGAATAGCGTTACCACCTACTAAACCACCAGTAGCGTTTAATTGGTTGTTTAAAGAACCTAAGCCTTGCTGTAATTGGAATTGATAATTAGGGGCTAATTGCTGAGTTAGGCTTTGATTATTAAATGGAGTTGTAAGACTTCCATAACCTTGTGCACCAGTATTACCGCTAATACCTAATAGATCAGACAGGTTGCCTACAGCTTGCGTGCCAATTTGACGATATGGGGCATTTTGCTGAGTCAGCGTATTAAACATATTTTGCTGAGTCTGCGCTGCTTGATTTGCAGCATTAGCTTGTAATGCAGAGCCACCTAATGCACCAATACCACTTAAAGCTCCACCCAATAATTGATTAGATGATAAGTTTTTAAGAGCAGAAGAAAGTTGATTTGATGCAGCAGAGCCAGCGATTTTGCCAGCATTTCCTTTTGCTGAACCACCTCCCGATGAAATATTTCCACCATTGGGAGTTGGGCCAAAAACGCCACCGCCGTTAATTTTTCCATTACCAGGTTGACTTCCGCCTTTAGAGCTACCACCACCTCCAGAGCCACCTTTACCGCCTCCAAGCGTTCCACCAACTTGTCCTCCGCCTGGGATTCCTGTGGCTTTACCAGCAGCAGTTCCTACAATTCCGCCTTTACTTCCACCGCCACCGCCACCGCCTCCACCACCGCCTCCGTAGATGCGACCTCCGCCAACCTTGTTCTGTGTGACAGAATCCCCTAAAGTTTCTCCGAGTGCGTATAGTTGGCGTTTTGAATAATACATAGTTTGTCCTAATCGAGCAATTTCGTAAAATGCTTTTCAATAAATTTATAGCCTAAATGTTCAAATATCTTGGTGTGATCTAAATGAACCTTACAGCTAATATTAATTCTGTTAACTCCATGTTCTTTAAGGGCTTTTTCAGCTTCCTTAAACAAATTTAATCCAATTCTGCCTTGTCTTTGGTCTTTTCTAATGAAATAGACATCTTCCATAGCAGTCAAACAATCCCAATAATGCAGGTGGCGATACACAAAATAGATGATGTAACCTATTAGTTCACCATCTTTTCGGCAAGTTAAACAAAATAAATCGCCTGAATCTTGTAACTCCAAATACCTGTCATAATTCGGGTTTAATCCAAAAACCTTCGTTACGCTTAATTCTTGGTAATGATCGTCTAAAAGAACTTTCATTTCCTCGAAAAAGTCACCAAATCTTTCTTCTCTATACTCAACCATACACACCCCCTTTTTTACCTACTACAAATTATAATACGGAACCTTGTAATTTTGACCATTTACTGTAACGTTTATGAACCCAACAGGGTTAGCTGGTAAAGTAGCCGATCCTGATGAAGCCGTGCTTGCAGAGCTAAAATTTAATAAATTTAGAAAAAACTGTTGCCACGCCCGTGTAGGCCGTTTCGTTGTAGCATCTAAAAACTCAGCTTGCGGATAAGGGTTGTTTTGAGTTGATGACCAGATTCCATTAGCCATTAGTTCTCTCCAACGCTAGATTTTAAGTTTGCCGACACAATCACCGCTTTTACAGGGTCAGTCATCACAACTTCATAAATTCTGTCCCGAGCTGTGCCTAATCTGCGCCAAATTGCACGATTTTTATACTTTCCTTGCTGACCAATCGGAATCCAATATTCACGACTCCAAGTAGAGCCTCCATCGTTTGACCAACGTAGCATAGCTTGAGGGTTTGTAAACGAAGTTGCACTATTGACGTTTGTAGGAATACCGATAATGTAAAGCCCAAAAGCTGGAATTGAATATGTTTGAGTCGGTGGAATTACTAGATTTGTGCCGATATATGTGCCAGATGAGATAAATGTGCCACCAATACCCACGCCAGGCTGGAACTGTAGCTGTAATTCGTCAAAGTATTCACGCTGTAAATCAGCGACTAAATGAGGGCATCTACGAACCCTACGGATGGTATCTCCGTCATCGGTGTAATTATTAGGGTCTAGCTCGTAAATCTTGCCGTTTTGCCAATCGCCAACCAAAACCATGCCTTGAAACAAAGCTAAGCAGTTTCCACGATGGCGGTGATAAACGTTATTACTATCCACCCATAGCCATTTATGCCACATTTGGGTAGAAACGTCATAAGCCCAAGTTAAATCTAAGCTAGGGAACGATACAACATAAACTTCGTGACCTTCTAATTGATAAGTCCAAGCAATCGCATCGTCAACCTTTTGATTAACTAAAGTGTTTTCAACAGCATGAGTAGAGATGCGGGTAGGTATATACCCTTGCATCATCATAATTTGAGCTTGACCACGAATATTACGGCTAACATAAGCAAACGAATTGCCTAAACGAGCTACCGAGAACTTAGCCACAATACCATGTTGTGTATTTGTGCCGGGAACACGTTGGAAGGGGAATGGGAAAGCTCCCACATCAACCCAAACTTCGCTTGAGTTTTCACCCAATAAATAGACTTCTCGGTGATCTACGATTAAAGATACAAGATTATCAGGCGATCCATCTTTAGATGAAAAGGATAGGGCAGGGGTAATAGGGCTTAGGGTATTCGATGCAGCCCATTGCTGTGTGCCAGGATCGTTATAAACAAAGTAATTATCTACAATATCTACAACATCTGCGCCATTAAAAGCACCATCGGTATTCGGAATCTGCGTAAAGTTCAAAGCATACATTTGCTCTGAGCTAATCGTATATGACTTATTAATGTAATAAGCTGACCCTGCAGTAGCGATTTGCGTAATCATTGTTTGATCTGAAACGCCTGTGCCAACAATAGTTTGACCTAAATACAGGGTTACAGAAGGGCTGACAGACAACTGATGATAGACAGTAGCTCCTACAGTTACATCGGCAATAGAGCCTTGAAAACTAATCGTATTTGAGGCATATAGTTGCGTAGAAGCAACAGTTTGGGACTTGTTTACAGTCCAAGTAATGCCTGAACCTGACAAAATAACAGTTTCATTACTTACGCCAATACCATAAATGGCTTGTCCGACTGCAAGCGAACCAGAATACGTACGACTAATTGTTAAAGTTGTTCCTGATATAGAACCTTGAACAGTCGCTGCGGTTGGGTTATTAATTCTCCATGTGTAGCGATAAGCTCCGTCAACGATATAAACGTTAATTCCGTTATCAGTAATGCCTACGTGACCCGATGAAGTATTAAGCTGACCAACAATCGTTGGAGTAAGGTTTGATGTTAATACATAGACATAAGGGCCACAAACGGCAACCATCTGCTGACCACCACTTACTGTTCTCATTCCCCTAACTTCTTGAGCATTAGGCAGAACGACTTGAGTGGTTAATCCGGGCGTGGGATATAAAGCAATAACGCCCCGACTATCAGGGCCTTTATTCGGATCAACTTCAGGTCGCCAATTAATTAATTCTTGGGCATCCTGATAGATCGAAGGTGCTTCGTAAGACGGGCCAACAAAACCAAAATCGGGCATTTTTTACCTTATCTAAAGAAGCCGCCGCTGAGGATCCATCCTGCATCTTTTTGTCTGCTTGCCAGCATTGCATCTGCGAATCGTGCTGACTGAACTGGCTTCATATTAATTCGTTTAACTGTTGCTTTTGATTGAGCAGCGTATTGCTGAATCATCGTAATTTGCGTGGGCGAAGCTTTGCCATACATAGGCATTAAACGCTCTGCTAAACACCATCTTAAAGCCATAGAATAGCCCTGTGGCAAAATAATAGGATCATTTAGAGTTGTGTAGCCTTGAAACAGATTATCTGTAAAGATGTGCATTTCGCCTTGCGCTGGATTAGGCCATACATAAATATTACCTAATGACTCGCTTGGCTGATAGTAAAGAGCTTTAGGCCACGGGCCATTTAAAGTCTTTAAACCAATCATTTCGTATTCTTCAACCGCTAAAACTGCGATTGGGTAATCCAAACCACCATTAACAATAGGGACGCCATTAGAGTTTGTATTGATACGAACAAAGGCAGAATCTATTGATAATGGGCGTTGATAGTATAAGTTAATTGTTGTAGAGGCTACGTTTTGATTGATGTTAACTTGATATGTGCCAGCTTCATTGACATTGTTTCCTGCGCCTGTAAGCATAGCGACAATCTTTGTGCCATTTGTAATGCCTGTGCCACTAAGCGTCTGACCTACGTTTACTGCACCTGATGTAATGCCTGTAATAGTCAAAATATTGCCAGAGATTGAACCTGTAACGATTGCGCCAATTTGACCGCCTGGGCCGATAGTATATTGAGTCTGTCCGGGAACGATAGGAAACACAATCTCATTCTTATAGAACACCATCATTTCTTCGTTTGACCATTGATCTACAAGGTCATTGAGCATATCAAAAGCATCTTGAGCAGCTTCAGGGGTTGGAGTTTCTCCAGCTTCCAAAGCTCCAATATCTTTTAATGCTCTTGAAATAATGTCTATTGGCTGTGTCATGATTAAATCTCAGGTTTAAATACTTGTGGTTGCCACGGAGGAATGACTTTATTTTCCATAGCCTTTAACTGCTCTTGTAATCTAGCGGTAATATGGCATTGACCATCTTTTACTGCCTCGCCTTCAATCCAACTAGCTACCATTTCTTCGGTAACTTGGTCAAAAGGCACTTTTGCAGTTGGGCAGTCAAAATACCAATTACCCTCAGTTTCTACTGATTTATCGTCTTGTGTAGCTGTGACATGATAACGAGCATGGGTTATCACACCATCTTTAGCAGAAACTTCTAAGATTTTCCAAGTAAACATTATTTAGCAATAGCTTGCTCAAAAGGTGTCAAATCATTAGAACCATAATACTCAGCACCTTTAGCAATTTGAATTTCAAGGTGTTCTTTATTCCGAGTAATGACATCAGCCCATTCTGCATCTGTGCCTTTCCAATCAGCAGGTTTTCCTGCGTTGATAAGGTTTACAGAATCCATAGCTGCTTTATAGTCTTGTGCTACTTGTTGTTCTTTAGTTAATTCCATTTTATTTAGCCTCTAAAGTTGCAATGCGTTTACGGAGAGATTGAATTTCAGCCACTAATACAGCCATAAATTCAGAAGTTGAAAAATCACCTTGTTGATAAACTGGTTTGCCTTCTGCATCTACGGCATCTTTTTCGCCAGTAATAGCATTAGGGAATACTTGCTGATATTCGTCAGTAATAAAGCCCATTGCCTTAGAACCATCTGCGTTCCAAGTAAATGTGCGTGGTAGCAACGCATCAATTAAAGAACCGCTATCGGTTAATGATGCAATATTAGACTTTAATCTGCGGTCAGAAGTAATGTTATATTGAGTTGTTGTTGTATTGGTTGTAATAGAACCAACTATACCATTCGGATTTACAAAAGCAATTTGAGTTAATGCACTAGTTGAGCCACCTGTTAATGCCATAACAGTGCCGCTTGATGATTGTGTTATTGATAATTTTGCAGAATATGGATTAGTAACTTGATTAACTAAAAATGCTCCATTATTATCAAAAATACCTCTAGGATTACCCTGACCATCAGATAACACAATATAGTTATTTGCTGTGCGGATGTCTAAACCGCCTTGGTTGCCGTTGTAGCTACCAAGGATAGTGTTGTAATAACCTGAAGTTACTGCTGAACCTGAGCTATATCCAATAAATGTATTTCCACCATTTGTAGTATTTGCGTATCCAGCTTGATATCCAATAAAGGTACAACTTGCATTTGCATTTGTGCTATATCCTGCTGCGTAACCTAATGCAGTATTTTGACCAGCGGTTGTGTTTGAGGTTAAAGCAAAATCTCCAATCGCTACATTAGATGCACCTGTAGTATTTGTTTTAAGAGATTGATAACCAATGCCAATATTGTTAGTGCCTGTAGTGTTTCCATATAAAGACTGTGAACCTAAAGCAGTAATAGAACCAGTAGTATTACTATATCCTGCTTGATAACCTACTGCGGTATTGTTTGATGCGGTGGTGTTTGCTTGTAAAGCGCCTACACCCATTGCGGTGTTATACGAACCAGTGGTATTTCCATTTAATGCGGCATTAGTTGTACCAGCGTAATAGCTGCCAACTCCCACATTGGCTACACCAGTCGTATTTTGCCATAAAGTATATGCACCAATCGCAGTAATACCAGCGCCTGAAGTTGTACCGCTTGCTGCTAAATAGCCTAAAGCGGTATTTCCTGTAGCTGTATTTGAATATAAAGACTGATAACCTACTGCTGTGTTATTAGATGCGGTGGTGTTAGCTTGAAGGGATTGAACGCCTACTGAAGTATTAGTATTACCAGTTGTATTTGCAGTTAATGCACCTGTTCCAATAGCAATATTCCATGTACCTGTTGTATTTGAAACTAATGGCGCACTTGCAACGGAAGCTTGATAAGAACCAATCGCAGTATTACCACTTCCAGTTGTTGAGCCGTTACCTAAAGCACTAACACCTAAAGCAACGTTGCTAACAACAGCACCACCACCCTTACCAACAGTAAGACCTGATATAGAAGCGTCATTAGCTAAAGTTAAGCTAGTGCCGTTAAAGGTCATATTGGCAGACGATGTTTCTAAACCGCCTGTGGTTGCATAAATAACTTGAGTAGCAGTTAGTCCTGTGTTGGTAATGCTAGTAAATTTACCTGTGCTTGGGCTTGTGCCACCAATAGCAGGAGGAGAAGCTAAATAAGTGCTAAATCCTGTGCCTGATACTGTAGAGCTTGCAGAAAGAGTAGTAAAAGCACCAGAATTAGGTGTTCCTGAGCCGATTGTGCCAGGTGCGGTATAAGCAGAAGAAGCCAACATGGTATTGGTAACTGTGCCTGTATCGCCTGTGGTTACAAGATTGCCGTTTACAGCAGGAACGTTTAAAGAGAAGTTAGAGCTAGGATTAGGGCCAACTAGGGCTACCTGACCGCCTGCTGTTGCTTGAAAGACTAATTGACCCATGATTTTTCCTTAT
>Ga0214206_1000248_pt1 | contig 15013 bp, 25 predicted proteins | sample TroBogEpilimnion_26_FD_153044 | JGI IMG/M metagenome (GOLD analysis project Ga0214206, IMG submission 153044) | Freshwater microbial communities from Trout Bog Lake, WI - 07JUL2009 epilimnion | ecosystem: Environmental > Aquatic > Freshwater > Lake > Epilimnion/Euphotic zone | place: Trout Bog...
CTGGATAAAGTTTGTCTTTTTCCTGTGTACGAACTTTTGCTAAATCCTCTTCAGTATAAAACTTTTGAGTTTGTGTTGGAGCATCTTCAGTAACAGTAGGTGCGTCAACACCCGACACGTTTACTACTGGAGCTGTATTGGTTTCGGCTTGAAAAGCCTCTGCCATTTGTTCTGCTGTACTCATAATTACATCCTTTTATCCTAGGGGTCGTTGTCCGATGTGAGAGCGCAAATGACCTAACGTTGAATTACGTATTTAATTTTTCTCTAACAGAGCGAAAATTTCAGCCTAAACGACTTATTTTTCGTACTCATCTGGATTGCGTCGCTGAGGCAACATAGTGCCGTAAGCTTCTGTGACTAACTTATTTCTCAAGTCAGCCTCACCCATATTTGCTTCTATTAGAGCCTGGTCTATTACTGGCTTAACAGGTGCTGGTTCAACAGCAGCAGCACTAGAAGCGCCACCACCACCAGGTCCAGGAGGAGCTCCCATAGGAGCACCGCCAGTTCCTACCAATGAGCCTGTTAGTTCAGCAATTTCAGTTTCTATCTGTGTTTGTAGAAGCTTTAGAGCCCCATCAGCGGTTGCATCATCAAGTAATTCTTGACGGATTTCATTAAGTTTCTCAGCAGGGAATTCCTCACCAAGTACTCGTAGGGCGCCTTCTTTAGACTCAAGTCCAAGAGATAGAAGAGTTTGAATTTCATTAAGGGCAATTAATTTATCTAGAGGCAGTGGTTGTGGGAACTGCACGTAAGAACGGTATGTAAGTGGGTCATTAGGGTCTAGACGGTCTAATTGACCTTTCTTTAACTTAACATCTCTTGTTGAGTCCCAAATAAATGTTTCTGGTTCTTTTATTGCAAGGCTAAGAAGGATGAGCTCATTAACGCGTTCTAATCCATGTGCGTATTGAATAATTTTTTGATGGTAACGATTCATCAAAGGTTGGAATTGAATAGATAGGGCTACACCTGACGTATTAGATATTGGCTGTGCTTGCCCTAATGCTGTTTCTGGAACACCAATCATTTCGTGCATAGATTTCTTTAGCATTGCCAAGAACTCCATAGCACCCTTTAGACCTTGCGAACCACCCTCAAGATTTTCAACTCGTGCGTCTTTAGGTAACCCGCCCCATACCTTATTAGCGCCTTTTTCGAGTTGACTTGCTTTGGCTCCAATAATGACTGTAACTGGAGCAGCATGATAATTAACAATGTCGGCAATATCAGTAGCAGTCTCATTGTAAGTGCGATTAATGTTAATAATGTCATTGCAATCAGACAGACCCCAAGGGCTACCGCTAATACGAACATTCGGAATATGAATAACAGGGATAATGCCAAGCGGATTAGGACGTGAGTCAATAAGTTCATCATTGATATATTCCTCAATCATGTCATCTGTAAGAATTTCAGTATACGTAAATACCTGACGTGTTCCCTCTAATGATGTGCCCCAAAAACGATATTTAAGTTTAAAACGAATTAAACGTTCTCTATCGTGTGGGTGAAATTCAGGAAAAGCAAAGGACGCATTCAGGGGAAGAACACGAACACGTCCAGGGTGAACACGGCCTGCGGTGTCTTTATAAGATTCTTCATAAGCAACTTTGATAAAACAGTCGCCAGATACTCCGCCTTGTTGTCCAATTTCCCATAGGACTGTGGCTTTGTTGTTGTCTACTTCCCATACTCGTTCTAACAAGTCAGGAACAATAGCTTCCGTTTCTTTGGGGGAACGGAAGGATACCCCTTTACCGAAAGTAAAGTTAAGAACAAAATCTGTAAAAGCGCGATAATAATTTAGCGCTATTTGTGATTCGCCTACTTGTCTCCGATAAGAATAGTGATGACCAAGATACATGGCCCAATTAAGAGAGTAACGATTAAGGCGAGGGCCATGAACTTCAAACTCTTCATCTGCTAGCTCCACTAAACCTAGTGGCGATATAGATATTGTTAAATCGCTTGACGCCGCCCTATAAGAGGGTGGTGAGAAGTCAATTGAACTCACTTACATCCCTCCCAAACCTTGTGGGTAAACAATAACATAAAAGTCGACAAAGCTGTAAATCTGTTTTTAGCGTTTTGCCTCGTAAACCATAGGTTTTCCAACTATTGGTTTAGTTACTTTTTTCTTTTGTTCTTCTTCTTTTTTTTCTTGAGCCTCGTGCACATAGTCTCTAAAACGTGGGTCAACTTCAGTTTTGCTTTTTACAAATTTTCCACCCATTTGATTGTACTTAGCGTGAATCCAGTGTCCACGTGCAGGAGAGTTTTTAGAAAATTTTGCGCTTGCTTGGACAGTAATCATGTTCCAAAGTTTTGGATTTGCAGGAACTTGGTCTGGCGATTCCTTTACTTCTTTACCTCGTATGAGGGCCACAATTACTCCTTAAAAAATATAGGTACCGCCCCCTGCTTATCTAAGAAGTCTTACGGGGGCGGAGTTCTATGTGTTGTTAGTCTTGAACGACTGCAGGGCTCAAGCGTTGTTGGTGTGAACCGTTGCGAATAACTTCTTCAAAGCGATTATCACCGTGGTCAGCAAAAGCTCCGTTAGCGAACTCTGTAAGAGTGTCTGGTGCTTCGACCCATGCAGCTGAACCTACGTGAGCACGCTCGCGCATTGTTTCTTCAGCTGGCTTTTCAAAAACGTTTGCATTGCGGTTTGGACGACCTGCTGCAGGAACGTATCCTTGCATAGCGCCCTTTGTGAATTCCTGTGGAACATCTGTATCTGTTGCGATACCTTCTTCAAAACGAAGTGGTCCACGTTGTCCTGGAGTTGCAGGTGACATTTTACGGTCGTAGTTAGTACCTGGACGCTCTGGGAACTTAGGTGATGGTGCGATTGTCATTTAAGACTCCTTATTGAGAGTAGGGAAAAGGCCTTTTTCCTATTGGATAGTTTCTCGCTTTATTGAGACAAAATGTGCCTAAAGCCCAAAATTTTTCTTAGCGGTAGAAAGGAGACGAACTAACTTCTACAGAAGGCATTGTTAAATCCATAGTTAAAGCGCAAGCAATAGCCAAACTATCTGCGTAGTCGTCATGTGCGTGGGCTTCATCTGGGGCGTGAGCTAAGAAATTTGGCCCTTGAAATTTTGTCTCTAAATCAGACATTTGTTGGTAAAAACGTTTCCAAGTACGAAGACGACGGGTCTTGGCGTGAGAAGGCCACCCAACCATACGACGGTCAATTAACGCTTTTAAATGTTTCCAACGTTTGGATTGTTCTTGTTGGCTACTGCCTACAGAATGAACTTCTGCTCTTGGAAGAAGTATCTTAAGGCGTTGAGCCACTGCATCACCGACACCGTTTGCATCAACTCCAACAGCAAGTACATCGTAATTAGATAAGAACTGAATAATTTGGAAATATTGGTCTTCCCAATCATCTCCCTGCAGTTCTAACCAATTTAAAATTCTATGGTCAAAATAACCAAACTCATCTGGTCTATCCCAGTCAACCCACACTACAGTAACTACAGTAGAGTCAATTTTACGTGCGGGGTCGATTCCAACAACAACTGGGGAACGGTGCCAAGCCTTTACAGTTTCTTGTGAAGTGTCACCAAGTTCATCAAGGATATTGGAGGTAACGAACATTCCTCTATCCAAAAGCCATTTACAACAATACGACATTTGAAACTCGTCTGAGTCCTCACCAATTCGAAGCATCTCTTTCTTTATGAACTTTGCATAGTTAGGGTTGTACTTAGAGACATCCCTGTAATCCCATTCAAAATGATTTTGTCTAATACTGCGTGAAGTTTGTCTGCGCTTATTAAGCTGTATAGAACGATAGAAATTGTTCTTGTGTGTAGTTGGAGTTCCTGTTTTAACCATGGTACCTGAGTAATATGCCAACATAGGTGAGATTGATTTGGACACTGTAAAGTCATCTGCCTCTTGACATTCGTCAATAATAATAAGATGGAAAGATTTAGATTCAATTTTTGCTCTGGGGTTAGCGGTCATCATCATAAGAGTGGAACCAGAATTTTTTAATTTAATTTGTCTTGTAACACCTGGTACTTTTCCTAGGGAGTCGTCGATTTCTGGGTCACCTAATATTTCTAATGCACGTTCAGAAGTGAGCCTATTTACAGTTCTACCAAAAAGAGTTTCTACCTGTCCTTCAACAGGAGCAAACATACCTATCCAAATACCGTCGTTAAATTTTCCAAGAAGGTCTGGATACATTTTAGCTAAGCGTGGTAGTAACACCATAAGCGTGGCTACGGTGTTGGCAATAGTTTCTGATTTACCAGACTGACGAGCAGCAAGCGCAGTAACTTCTTCACCATCGTTAATTAATACCGACTCAATAATGCGCCTAGCTAACGGCATTTGATATGGATGGAGAGGATGACCTACAAGCGCATCCATAAATTGAATACAACGGTCAATAAGTTTTTTTACAAATTCTTTAGAAAGCTCATCTAACTCGTCCTCCTCCTCGGGAGGAAGGTCATTATCAATATCTTCTAATGCTTCATCTTCGTCAAAAAATTCTAACTCACTCATATTAACCTTAGTTTAGTAGAAAGCGGAAAGCCTGGGTGTTTAACCCAGGCCAACCGTTGCCACACGGGGAGAAGGAAGAGGCAAGGCTTAGCATACACTAATTGTCGATAAATCTGTAAATCTGCTTATCGTGTAGCCCTATTTTTTAATTCGTCAACCACTGCGTGCAAGGCTTCAGCACCTACCAACGCTTCCTCTAAATAGATGTTTTCTCTTGTTTTAGAGTACATAGTCATACATTTGCCAATTTCATACAGGGATTGGTCAATCCACATTTCTAACTCTGAGGTAGGTATCTTAGATACTCTCTTAGATACTTTCTCTGAAAATGGTTTATCCCATATAGTTTTCTTTTTAAACATTACCACTCCCTAAATTCTTCAGGTTCTAAGCCCATACTACGCAATCCTATGGCAGCAGCCAACAGCTCCTCAGCGTCTTCTTCAAGGATATGTCTATCAGATTTACCCCATATTCCCAACACAAACCCAGGATGTGTAAAAGGCGCCCTAAAAACTACACATAATTTACTTTTACGGTAAGGGAACTCGGTCTCTTGAGTCCAACCTTTTTCAATAACGGGCAGGGCTTTACGATGGTAGTACTGAATAACATCCGCGTATAGTGGTCCAATAGATTTCATTATGAGTTAAATAATACCCTAGTTTCTTCAGTCATTTCATCGGGGTTAAATGGCCCCATATCATCATGCTCGTCTAGCCCAGAATTTTTTAAATATCGTCCTGTTGAATTGGATGCTTTTAAGTCGTTCCACATATCTACTGGGATATCGTTGTACTCCCACCAAGTTCCGTCTCTAAATTTTACAACAAGCTTTTCGGCTTCCCTACTATAGGCAAGTTTACGCGCCCTAGGTTTAGGTGGGTTGGTTGTAGGTGCGGTCATAGTTTGATAAGTAGGAACAGTTTCTCTGGCATCTTCTATTTCCCAATCTTCATATATTTTTTCAGATGCCCTAAGCGCAATATTTAAACGCTTATTGGAGACATCGGCAGAACGACTGTAATAGGTTTCTTTTCTAGGTCGTTTAGCCATTATTCACACACATGACTTTCGGTCTCATTCTCCATAACCCTAGCAAAACAAGTTCCGCAGCGTAATACCTTTGGTGGATTAAAGTTATTTTGCGCTGTACTGCCTGGAGCAAAATCTCCGCCATCCTCAGCAAAAGAAGGCTCATAATCTGAGATTATTTCAGACTCACGAAACAACTCTTTAGGAAATGGTCCTTGTGGGTTTTGTATTTTATCTGGTACGGGGTGAACTTGGACCGCTTGATGGCGGGTCACTTTCATTCTGGACTCTTAGAGGTCTTCTTTTTAATAGGAGCAGGAATCTCTTCTACTACTGGCTCTACTAATGGAAAGTGATTTAATGAGGCGCGTTGACGTAACCAATAAGGAAGGCAAGAGGCGCAATAATTTACAGGATTAACTCCTGGGTCAGCAGTTGTGTAATCTGCCTTGTTCTCACAGTTAGCGCATTTAATCATAGGTACTCCTTAATAGGTTCCAATAATACCCTATGAAATGCCAAAGGCAGGGGCGCTAACCCCTGCCAGAGACAATAAGTTACTTAGATGCGCCAATACCGAAAGCGGTATCTTTATTGTTAAGGGCACGCAATAAAGGCCCTGCTACGGCACCGACAGCTGCCATACCAAGTGACTTGGTGTCAGTGTGTCCTGCCATATACATACCTAGAGCTGCTGCAATTGCAGAACGTGCGTATGACGCTACGACTGCTTGTAATGCTTTTGAGTTCATAGTTCCTTCTTTCGTGCGGAATTTCCGCCCAGTAATCGTATCATATTATTCGGCTTCATCAACGTGTTGCTCGAATCTACCTTCCAGCTTTGCTACCTTCTCCCCGATAACAACCTGGTCTACACGTAACTCTTTAAGCATAGGTATAACTTCCTTATTAATTTTATCGTGAATGGATGAGCCACCATTAGGCCTAAGCTCAGATAAATATTTTTTAACTAACCATTTAACTCCAGCAGCGCATGCTATTAAAATGCCCATTTCTGCGGACGTTACACCAATCCAGGCGTCTATGCTCATTAACCAACCATTCTTCTATGTTTATTTTATTAGAAAAGAATAGTTGTCCGTATAAAAATCACGTATTTATATGTCTATTTATACGCTATTTTGTGCATATTTGTACGTGTAAAAATAAATATATTGTTCAACTTGACTTAACTTGTAACGCATGTGCTACTGTTGAGTACGACAGAGGAGCTAGCGATAGCTCCTTTTGCCAACTGAGAGGAGCAGAAATGCTTAATATCAGAATTAGCTTCACGGTTAATTTGAAGAAGGTAGGCGCAGGGCTGTTGGCGGGAATTATTTTCTTTTCTCACCTAGTGACACCAGCTTCAGCACTTATAGTTGCTGTAAAACCAGAGAAGTCAGTTACCGTTTCTCTTACTTACTTAACTGTAACTACTACCAAAACACAGGCCAAGATGGACTTGGCTAGCCCTACGGTCAAGTACTTTGACCCACAGGCGATTGCATTCCTCACTACTTATTCCCAAGGATGGAATAGGTCGCAGTGGTTATGCTTAAATAAACTCTGGAATTCCGAGAGTCATTTCAATCCCAAAGCGCTCAATATGAGTTCCCACGCATTTGGTATTGCCCAGTTCTTGCCAACTACCTGGGGAAACTATAAGGTAGCCAAAACAGCAAGTGCTAAACTTCAAATTCAATACGGACTACGATACATCCAAAAAAGATACGGGAGCCTAAATGACCCAACAGGGGCATGTAATGCGTGGAATTTTCATCAACAAAAAGGATGGTATTAAAGCACCGTCATTTGACGGCACTCAACCTTGTGCACAAACAGACCCAGAGTTATTTTTTCCTGACACTGCTGGGGAATCTGTAAAAGGCAAACAAATTGTAAAACGAATATGCGCTCAATGTGAATTTCAAACACCTTGTTTGGAATACGCATTAGAAAACGATGTACTTGGAACTTGGGGTGGGATGTTAGAAGTAGAACGAAAAGCTATTAAACGACGCAGGCGTATGGTTTCTTAAAGCAAAAAGCCCCAGATTTCTCTGGGGCTTTTTTGTTATTGAGCAGTTTATGAAGCTGCTGCCCAAGGTGTAATTGTGATTGCTGCTCCTGCAGAGATGCTTGATGCACCAGCTGCAATTGATTGAGATTTGATTGTGCCTGCAACTCCAACAACAGTTCCTGAAAGGCCTGTGAGTGAGAGTGAGGTTGTTGTAGGTGTTGCTACTGTAAATGTGTTAGTAGCATTGTCTACAACTGTGTATGTTCCATTTACAGTTGCGTCAACAGATGCGATTGTAACCTTAGTTCCAATTGCGTATGCTGCACCAGCACCTGAAGCAGTGAGTACTGCTAGTCCGCCAGAAGCACGTGATGCTGCTGTAACTGTCTTAGCAGCGTTTGTAGCTGCTGCAGCTGTTGTGATAACAAGCTCAGCGTCATTTAGAGCATCTTGAGCTGAAGCTGTTAGGAACCCAAGAACTGATGGAACGTTGACGTAATCTACGCCAGAGATATAAGCGCCGTCATTTGCAGTGACTTCATCTGTGTAACGAGCTGTTCCTGAGATGTTAATGTAGCTGCCAGTTCCTGATGCAGTTACTGTAAATGTATAGCGGTTTGCTGATGCCACAGTTAAGTTGCTTCCATCAAGACCTGTACCAGCAATATTTACTGTGTCTCCAGCCTTAAGAAAGTTGTTTGGAGCTGTGTAAGTCTGTGTGGTTCCATCACCAGAGGCTTGTGTAATACGAAATACAGCTTGGTGTGTGCTTGCAAATGATGGATATGAAGCCCAACCAGATTCTGCACGAACGTGGTTATCTGAAGGGACGTTGAAAGTAAGTGCGTTTGCAAATGTTGTTGCAATAGCTCCATAAGCAAGGCTACCGCTTGCTACCTGAGTAGTAGCTGCCCACTGACGGTCATAATCTGAACCACCAATATTTGTAGCTGAGCCGCGACGTTCGTCGTTTGGCTGTAATGGGTTCATTCCACCCCATACGTAATCTACAACAAGGTTTCCTGCTGAGTCAGTTGCGTGACCATCGTTATTTGTTCCGCCTGCTTGGGCTGCAATAGCTACGGAGTAAGCTCCTGTAGCTTGGTCAGACCCTTGAGCAGCGGGTGATGAATAGCTTGACATTGATAATACCTCTCTAGAGTTTGGTTAAGACCCCATGCGCGTAGGGGCGTAATAAGTTTACTGTTGAGGCTTTAAAGCGTCTTACTAGACTAAGAAGGACTTTCCCCATTTACACCACGACCAGGGTTCATATAGACACCTATCTTTGCTTTTTCTTGGTCTCTTAGGAAAAATTTTCTAAGGCCAAATCTAGAGTCGTTTATAGTTGTTACTTTAGGACGTCCTTCTTTAAATGCTTTTGAGCGTTTCATACTTTCCAGCGGTTCCATTGAGCACTTTGGGTTTTTACTCCAGTAACAGAACCAGAAGCTCTGGTAAGGGCATCACGAAATTCACGCTCTCCCATACGGGTACGGTTAATATTCATTTGAGTTAAAGACTCAGTATACAAATCTTCTTTAGGCTCAAGATTTTTTCTTTTAGCCATTAGGATTCTAAATTAACGCCTGATGTATCTGGTTTTGTAAAAGTTCCACTAACGCCAGATTTTCCAACGTTTAATTGAGAGAACTGTCCAGAAGTTCCTAGACGTTCAAAATGGTCAACATAATGAGTTGCTGTTGTTCTATCTTGGTCACCAGTAGCAGATATTTGCCCAAGAGCATGTTTATTTTTTTGTCTATTTTGTGCAAGTGTATTTCTGTGTGCTTTATCAGCAGCTTCACTAGCAAGTACGTGTCCTACAACATCACGTTGTATTCCTTGTACATGTTTTTGGTTTTCTAAAGCTGAATGCTCACCGTAAGACAACCCACTTTTAGTTCCACCTCTGCGGCTAAAAGCAAGAACTCCAGCAATTTGACGAGAAATGCCTCTTATGCCACCTGTTGAATTAGGAACGTTTGCAAATGTGTCTTTAGCCATAGCTTAATGGTCTCCTATACCGTATTGTTTTTCTGTGTAATCTAGATGTTTTTCTTCACAATCACGGGCTAGGGAAGGCACAACAAAGGCCTTCCCACAAAACCCACAACTCCACCGAGTTTGTAGCATCTAGTCCAGGTGTTTCATAATTTCTGCCCAAGTAGCTGGACCAACGATTCCATTAGAATCAAGATGGTCGTAACTATCTTGGATAGCAATAATTGCCTTTTTTGTAGCTGGACCGTAATCTCCATCAGCATCTAAATCAAGAGCTTGTTGAATTAACTTTACGCCATCGCTTTTATCTCCAGGTTTAATCTGTCCTGGGAATGGAGGAATCTGCTTAACCACAGGAGTTGCTGGGTCAGCGTGTACGCCATCAGTATATGAAGGGCGACCAAATCCAACAACAGATGCCCATAGATGGCGCTTGTTATCAACCTTGTAGCCACGAACGTTCATAGCGCATTCGCCACCGTTGTTAGGTGAACCCTTAGGCTTTGAGTCTGGTGTGGTGTTTCCCTCCACAGTTGTGATGGTTCCATCGCCATTGTCCTTAACCACAATACCAACGTGTTGGATTGGGCTATCTGGCTTAGCTGCTGGGATAAATGAGAAGTAAACTAAATCTCCAGGCTGCGGATGTGCATTGGCAGCGTCTGCCCATGTACCAGCTTTTTTAAATGCTGCTGCACCTGTTGGGGTGAACACAGTATTAGGAAGCTTTACCTTTGCTTTATCAGCGCACCACATCATTAAACTTCCGCACCATGCTTGGAAGTTAGCTTCTGTAAAAGCGCCGTAAATTGTTTCGTTATCTTTTGGCCCTTCAACAACGCCAACTTGAGAACGAGCAACTTCAAGCATACGAGCTGCTGTTCCTGGCTGAGCTGTTGTTACTGGTGGTACTGGGTTTCCTACATTACCTAATGCCATTGTTTACTCCTAGTTGTAGTGTGGGTCGTCTTCTGGTGCTGCTGGTGCAGCTGGGGTTGCAGCTTCTGGAGCTGCTGGTGCAACAACTGATGTTCCACCCTGTGCTGAAATTACAATATCTTGACCAGACTGCTTTGCTTCAACTTGAAGGTCAGCTGCAGTCTTGGAGTTAACATCAACTGCTGCAAACGCTGCGTTGATTTCATCCATGTCTAGCTTTCCATCGTTCATAAAACCACGGGCAAGCTTTTCAACAACTGCTGCAACTGCTGTAAGTCCAGCAACTGATACTGCTTTAAGAACAGAAATACCTGCTACAGAACCAGCTCCGATTACTGATAGCCCTGATGCTGCAAATACTGCAACAATGCGCAGTAGTATATTTCCAAATAGTTTAAATCCGTTTAACATTACTTCTCCTTAGGGTTACGAATACGCAAGGTGATAATCCAAATAACAAATGATATAAGAGTTACTTGACCAATAATGGTTTTAGCTGAACCAGTTAATACCAGCCAAGCGGAAAACAAACCTACAAAGGTCCAAATTTCGCTAAAAAAATCAGCTGATACATCTTTGCAAAACTGCCATGCTCTTTTCATTAATTGAATCTCCTTCTTACTATTGCTCCAACAGCAACAGTTAATACCAAGATTTTCTTGGCTTTTTTACGGGTAACTGGGCTCATATCGTTGCCAATGTTGGACATAGCAACGAATGCATGGTTTAGTGCTTGAACACCTGGTACCGCAGCAATTGCCCCTGTTACAGGAGTTTCGATTACTGGTACGGCAACGTCAGGTGCATTAAATGTTGTTCCGCCTGGTTGTCCGATAAATGTATCTGCAATTGTAATTGCCTCTGGTGGGATAGGTAAGCCTGAACCAGGGGGAGGTGCGGGTGGTGTAAGAGTCCCATCTTCATTTACTACTTGTGGCGCAGTCTTAGTACCAAAGAATTGAATACCGCCGTTTTCAACATCTTTAACGTCTACTTGAATATGTGGGACTAGTGCTTCTGCTGGTGCTGGCTTAGGTACATCTGTAGGTAATTGGTCAGCATTGTTAGGAACAATGCCAATTTCTTTAAACGCTTGAATTTCTTCAGGTTTCATATATGTTGTTGGGTCAACTGCAGGCACCCATGTATCTGCTGTAGTATTCTCGTCTACAACTATCACAGCAGGAGGTTCAGGTGAAGGATTTGGTGCAGGCTCTGGAGCAGGCTCAGGAGCGGGTATTGGAGCTGGCTCAGGAGCAGGTGCGGGTTCTGGGGCTGGCTGTGGCTCTGGTGAAACAGGCACAGGAGCCTCTTCAGGAGCTGTCTCAGGGGCCGTTGGTGGAGTTGTAGATGAATCAGGAGCAAGTTGGTCAGAAACAGGTTGAGGAGCATCTGGAGCGGGTTGCGCGGGCTGCTCTGGCAAAGGCGCAGGCTCGGGCGCAGGCTCAGGCGCAGGCGCAGGGTTCCTGGTCGGCCTATCAATTTGAACATTCTTCTTGGCAGCCTCATCAGCAGCAGCTTTAGCAGCGGCATCAGCGGCTGCCTTATCAGAAATCGCTTTTTGAATAGTTTGTGTTGAGTTAGCAAGAGTTGTTGCCGCATTTTGAGATGCTTGCACTGCCGTATCTGCTGAAGAATTAGCAGTAGCAAGAGTTGAGTTAGCAGTTGCTTGTACTGTGTCAAGTACTGCTTGTGTTGTATCTAGTTGAGCATTAGCGGTATCTAGAGATGCTTGTGCTGCATCAATAACTGCTTGTTGAGCATCTACCGCATGGACAGCATCTTGCCATGCTTGATACGCGTTATCACGAACTACTAGTTGTGCATCATAAGCTGTTTGGGCATCAGTAAGAGTTGATGATGTAGAAGCAACTACATCACGAGCATCCCAAGCGGCTTGTTGAATGGGGGCTTGAATAGCCTCTTGTGTAAGCATGTTAGAGGTTGCAGTATCTAGAGTCTGTTGTGTGCTTGTAGCAACTGCTGTTAATTGGTTTAGAGTTGTTTGGTCTACCTGTAGCGTTCCTTGAGCAGATGTAACAGCAGCCGCAAGTGTTGGGTCAACAGTGCCACGACTAAAGGCGGAAGATGGAACTAAGGCATAGCCAGAGGTACCATCTTTATACCAGTACAAAGAAACAGAAGCCCCTCCGCCATTTTCATAGAACCAGAGAGTAATTGGTTTTGGAACATTAGCAGTAAACGCTATTGGGGCCGATTGACTTCCTCCGCCACCCTTATCACGCCAGTCATTTATTACAAGAGTATTATCAATATAAAGTTTTGTACCATCATCTGCAGGGGCGTAAAATTTAACGTTTCCTGTTGTATCAGAGGTAATGTTGCCCTCAAACTTAACTTGTACACGGTCAGAAGGTCCTCCCATAACTGAACCACTACCCCACTGATAATTTATATTAGATGTTGTAGTTGTACGAACAACAGTTCCCGCTCCTACTGGAGGTTGAGCAGCATACTGTGGGTCACTATAAACAGTTACATTTAAGCCAGGCGCAGCAGAAGCAGTTGCATCTGCTTGAGCCGTTGCCACATTAGACACGTCCTGAGTTACTACTGCAGTTTGAGTTACTACCGCTGCTTGTGCAACATCATTAGCATCACGGGCGGTAGAAAAGTCGGCTTGAGATTGAATAGTAATTGGGGTCTGAGTATTAAGGGCATTTTCTGCCGTTTGGTCTACGGCAACTGCAGCATCAACTGCGGTTTGTGCAGTAGATAGGTTACTTGTGGCTGTACCTAAGTTTCCATTTTCTGTATAAAAGTTAGTACAAGCAGGAGCAACAGCGTCTTGAAGGGGCACAATATCTGATTGTGCAGTAGTCAGAGTTTGTTGTGCAGTAGAAACTTGGGTAGTAGCAGCATCTACACCAGCCTGAGCAATAGGCACCAAATCTGCGGCATTATTTGCAGTTGTTAAATCTGTTTTAACGGTGTCTATTGCAACGTTGGCAATGCTAATAGCTGATGTAGCATCAGATACGGCTTGTTGTGCTACAGGCAATTCTGCAACTTTATTAACAACATCTGGTATTGCTTGAAGGGTAGTAGTAGAGTTGGAGATTGCAGTTGAAAGAGTAGTATCAGCAATATCAATTTTAGAAGACACGGAGTTTAATGATGGTGTGGACGGTTGTTCTTGTGATGATGAGTTTAATTGGTCTGTCGGTGTACCTGACGTATTTGGAGTGGCAGAACTTCCACCCGAATTGGATGAAGGATTCTCGGAGGGCGCAAGAGGCGTCACTGAAGAATCTGCGGGAATAATTTCGTCTGCATGTGCTTTTTGAGACATGCCAAAAGATAGGCAGAGAACAACTGCCCCGCTGCCTATTCCTAATTTTGTTACTTTTTTATATGCGTCGAATTGTGTTGCGAATGAACGCAAATCTCTCAATCAATCTCCCATTGACTAGAGAACTATTATATTATATTAAGCTCACCTTCAGGGTCGTATACCTTAATTGCTTTTGATACTAAATTAGTCCCTGCTTTTCTAGCGTGATGACCGCAAAATAAAAGTTCTCCATTTAAAAATGTAGCTACAACTTTTGCGGCAGCGCTGCAGGTATCACAACGGTCATTAAGAGTTAACACGCGTTCTTCAACAGATGTACTCACATTAAACCTCTTTTGCTTTGATTCCGTGGGATTTAAACATTTTTACATTTGCTGGTTTATCATCATACGCTTTTTTAATTTTAAATTGCCTAGATAGTCTATGGGTTAATACGTGCGCTTTTTCAGCAGAATCAGGTTCTTTTTCATCTTTAGGGCGCATATCTAACATGGCATCAGATAAGTTGTGTTTATCTAACCATCCGCGAGCTTCATCATAGTTTTGATTGGATTCCCCAGTTACAACTATAACTTGTTCTTTCTTTTCATCTTTTTTAGCTTTCTTAAGTATGCGGTGACGTGGTTTACCGTTCTCTTTACGAAGAGTGTTGTTAAGGTCAAATATAACCGCGTTTTTTTTAGACATTACTTATCGTTATCTAACATCTCACGTAAAGAAGGAATTGCGTGTGGGTTTGCTTCTTTATTAGCAGCTTGACGTGCTTGTACTGTTGGGTCATTATTAAGCATCTCTAATAAACTAGGAATGCGCTTAGGGTTATCTGAACGGTCTTCTGGGTTGTTCATTTTTCGTTCTCCTTCTTGCCTGCGCGTCGTTTGTTTTCTTTAGCAACGTTTTTAGAATGACTAAGGGCGCGAAGATTGCCTTTGCCATCGTTACTCTTATTATTGTCTTTGTGGTCTACATCTGTGCTTTTAGATAGTTTCTTACCAGTCTTTGACTCATAATCAGCGCGTGCTTTATTCTTAGAAGTAGTAACCCACTTACTGCCTACTTTTTTCTTGTAGACGTAAATAGGGCGTCCGCCATTAGCAGCACTTCCTTTGTAGGGTCCAAACTTCTTAGTTTCGCTCATATTTTTACTAACTGAC
>Ga0214206_1000250_pt1 | contig 14969 bp, 15 predicted proteins | sample TroBogEpilimnion_26_FD_153044 | JGI IMG/M metagenome (GOLD analysis project Ga0214206, IMG submission 153044) | Freshwater microbial communities from Trout Bog Lake, WI - 07JUL2009 epilimnion | ecosystem: Environmental > Aquatic > Freshwater > Lake > Epilimnion/Euphotic zone | place: Trout Bog...
CTTTAGTATCATTCCCGTGTTCAATCCCCTGTAGCTCAGTTGGTAGAGCACTCGACTGTTAATCGAGATGTCACAGGATCGAGGCCTGTCGGGGGAGCCAGCAAAACCCAGCATCTTGGGGTTAAATAGTCACATGGCTTCTAAGAAAATCGGTCTTGCCTCGTGGCGCAATCAACCAGCAGGTATTGCAATCCTGCGTCTCTGGCTCGGCGGAACCTGGGTCTACGGCGGTTGGGCGAAGGCGACCGATGTCTCCTTCTTGCGAACATCTGGGCCGAACTCTTTTAGCGGACAACTGACCGGTTACATCGGACATTCACCCATCTCGTTCCTTCTCAAACATATGCTTGAGCATGCAACGCTCTTCGCCTGGTTTGTCATGCTCTCAGAATTTGCAATAGGTATCGCAGTCTTAAGCGGTGTTGCAATGGAAGCAGCAATCCTCGGCGGCTTCTCGGTCTCCATCATTCTCTGGCTCTCTGTGACGTATCACGTCCATCCATACTTCCTTGGAAGCGATCTACCATTTGCAGCGGCCTGGCTCGCGCTCTTCTTCCTTTGGCGCTCTTACTCGCGTGCTGGTTCTCGCGGTCGCACATCTGCTCTTGGTGGAATCATTCCTAACCTCAAGGACCGACGCGAAGTTGTTGGCATCTTGGGCGTAGCCGCAGGTGCCGTCATCGCATCCCTCGCTGGTGGATCTTTTAGACCAAAACTTAAAGTGAGTCCGACCATCGTCAAGCTTGCTGATTTTCCGGTCGGTTCGACCATGCCCTTCACGGCAAGCGATGGCAGCCCTGCCATTCTCTTCCGTACAAATGCGGGCGTCTTCGCCTATAGCGCCATCTGTACCCACCAAGGATGCACTGTCGCTTATGACAGCGCGGCGCACGCACTCAACTGCCCATGCCATGGCGCAAAGTACGATCCAGCAAACGGAGCTGTCCTCAGTGGGCCAGCACCTATGCCACTCTCAAAGATCAAGGTGCAGATCAGCGGCGCTAATATCGTGCAAATATAAATGTAATACCCACGTAATCCAGATCAGGTAGGTTTCACGTATGGCCCAATTTATCCTTGAAGTAGGACTACCCGATCGGCCAGGCTCCTTGGGGGCCGTCGCCTCTGCGATCGGCTTTGCTGGCGGAGATATTCGAGGACTTCAGGTCCTTAAGAATGAGGCAGGGCGTGGTTACGACGAGATCATTGTGGCAATTCCGGGATCAGATCCGACAGATTTAGTGGATGTTCTTAGCCAAATCGGCGGCGTTGAAGTTCTCTCTATTAAACCGCTTTAAAGCTCTCATACGCATCTGAGATCATCGCTTCAAGATTTCTTGTTGGCTCCCAACCAAGAATCTCCTTCGCCTTCGCAATACTGGCTATCAAGATCGCAGGATCACCATCGCGGCGTGGAGCATCAATGCGTGGAATTTCACTTCCAATAATTTTGCTCGCGTAATCAACAACTTCCTTTACGGAGTAACCGCCACCGCTACCGAGATTGATGATCTCGTGGAATCCAGGCTTGAGTGCGTCAAGTGCGAGAATATGAGCCTGCGCTAAATCAACTACATGTACATAATCTCGAATGCAGGTTCCATCCTTTGTATCCCAGTCAGAGCCGAAGATCTTCAGTGGGTTATCGTTGGAAGCCTTTAAGACATTGGGAATCAGATGCGTCTCTGGGTTGTGGCGTTCAGCAAGCCAGTGGTCACCAGACTTTGCTGCGCCAGCGACGTTGAAGTAGCGAAGACTAATCGCAGAAAAGTTCCCTTCGGCAGCGAGATCGGTGAGGAGGTTATCGACTGCTAACTTCGTCTCACCGTAAGGATTGGTGGGAGCGGCCTTATGTGTTTCTAGTATTGGTTGCGCCTTGGATTCGCCATAGGTTGCAGCCGAGGAGGAGAAGACGATTCGGGTGACCCCAGCGCCATCCATCTCATCGAAGAGGATCTGGCTTCCGTTCACATTGGTTTCAAAGTAGATCTCTGGGTTATGTACGGATTCACCGACGAGGGACTTTCCAGCAAAGTGAATGACCGCATCACAACCTTGAAGCGCACGCTTTACTGAATCACCATCTAGGAGTGAACCTTTGATGAAGGTGGCTTGTGCTGGGACAACTTCTGCATGCCCAGTGCTGCAATCGTCGAGCACTGTGACGTCAAAGCCGCGTTCGAGGAGTAGGGCAACTGTTGCGCTGCCGATATAACCAGCTCCGCCTGTTACCAAGATTCTGCTCACGCGATCACTCTACTTGAGGAGGTTAGTTGCGAATCTGACCCACGCAGGAATCGACAGGTGGCGCCTCCGTCTTGGTTGGTGAAGGGGATGGAGAGGCGGTTGAAGATGGGGATGGAGTAGGTGTGGGGGCTTGGCTCACTTGGAATTGGATGGGAACTTCAGAGGCGGCATGGGTCCCGGAAGGATCGGTAAAAGCAACAACACCGAGATAATTTCCAGCGACCAAACCCGTGACAGAGAGCGTCCACCGACCAGTTGCGGCGCGAACGGCACTCTGCTTTCCGATTGGAAGTGATGGATCTAGAGATTTAAATTGCACAGTCCCGGTAACGACTGGCGTTTGATCTGGACGGAGAACATCTACGGTGACAACTAATGGATCACTCGACGTATTTGAGCTCTGACTAACGACCTGCATCGTTGTTGGTTCATCTTGGGGGAGAGCATCAGATGGTTCTGGCGTCCATGTACCGTGGGTGAGAGCTAAGAATTGTTTGGATGTACCGGCGAAGAGATTGAGATCAACTCTATTTCCAGGTACTCCATATTTCCCTGCAATACCGCATGAAGAGTATTGCCAGAACTGCCATTGCGCAGTGCAGTTCGCGTTACTCCATGAGTGCGCGTAGCAACCAACACTTTTTGCATTGGGATGCACGGTCGGCACCGCTGGATTGATTGAATAGTGTGCCATCCAAAGAGGGAATTGGCGTAAGGCAGGGTCTATGACCATCGCTGACTCCAGGAAATGGGCATACGAGTAGAAGAGTGGCTTGCGATGAGATTTCGCTGCAACCGTGGTGAGCCAGGTCTTTGCCCAGAGTGTGACATTAGCCCTGCTCATGTATTTGAGGCAGGTACCCGAGCCATTTACGCGCTGACAGTTATTTTCGAGATCAAGTGCAACTGGAAGATCATGCGCGTTATATCCACCGACCTGCCCAATTCGCCAAATTACTTTCTGTGCTTGCGCCTTCGCATCTTTGACGATGTAAATAGGGTCTGAACTATCTGGAAGATAGGCGTAGTAGTAGAAACCCGTATAGAGATGCGCCTGTTGAGCTGCTTTATGATCCACCAATAAATATTTGAGCGCCAGCGCGTCGGCTGCGGTCTGGGCATCGCCACCCTTGATCATTACGAAGCGAACACCGGCTGCATACATCTTCTTAAAATCAATAGGCGCGCCACCAGTGTGATTCCAATGGCTGATATCGATCCCAGCGATACGACCGCCCAACCCAAGTTGAGCAATCTTTGTGGGAGATAGCGCCCAGGCTGAGTCGGTAACGAGCGTGAGGACGAGCGCGAGGCAGATCAGTATGCGCTTCATATCTCTCGAATCTCGACCGAGATACCCGTAACCTCATCGATGGCTTGAATCAAGAGTGCGATGTGCTTTGGGTTTCTCGCGATGCTGAAGTTGTGATCGCCCCCGAGCTTGGTGACATCGGCAAAGGTAATCGTCAGTGTGCCATCGCTAATCTCTACGAGCCGAGCATCGAAGAAGGCGAGCCAGGCAATCCGGTCGTTATCGAGAACTCGGTCAAGTACTTCATTCCAGCGGCCCTTGAGTTCATCGAGCGTGAGGTGTTCAGGATTCTCGGTCGGGCTCATAGGCCAAGAATAAGGCAGTCGTTCATCGAAACTTCGCCTTGTCGCTGGTGGGGCGGAACCGCTCAAGATGATCGAAGTATGGGAAGTAGGTAGGATCGGGATATGGAAAATCAGAGCACCTGCCCGTATTCAGGCGTTAATGTCACATTCGAGAAGACCTCAAATCAAGACTGGTGGCCAAACCAGCTCAACTTGAAGGTTCTCCAATACAACTCACCGCTAGCTGATCCGATGGATCCAGATTTCGATTACGCGAAGGAGTTCAAGAGCCTCGATCTCAAGGCGCTTAAGAAAGATCTGGCAGATCTCATGACCGACTCGCAAGAGTGGTGGCCAGCTGATTACGGACATTACGGTCCATTCTTTATTCGCATGGCCTGGCACAGCGCCGGCACATATCGCACCTTTGATGGTCGCGGTGGCGGTGGTTCTGGCATGCAACGCTTTGCGCCACTTAATAGCTGGCCCGATAACGTCAATCTCGATAAGGCGCGTCGTCTGCTCTGGCCGATTAAGCAGAAGTACGGCAAGAAGATCTCATGGGCTGATCTCATGATTCTTACTGGCAATGTTGCGCTCGAGACCATGGGCTTTAAGACCTTTGGTTTTGGTGGCGGTCGCGTTGATGTCTGGGAGCCAGATGAGACATATTGGGGCAAAGAGAATGTATGGCTTGGCGATGAGCGCTACAGCGGTGATCGCGTATTGGAGAACCCACTCGGTGCTGTTCAAATGGGTCTGATCTATGTAAACCCTGAAGGTCCTAATGGAAATCCAGATCCACTTCTATCAGCGCGCGATATTCGCGAGACCTTTGCTCGCATGGCGATGGATGATGAAGAGACTGTTGCTTTGATTGCTGGCGGACATACCTTTGGCAAAACGCACGGTGCTGCAGATCCTTCGAAGTATGTTGGTCGCGAACCAGAAGGTGCACCGATTGAAGAGATGGGTCTTGGGTGGAAGAACACATTTGGTTCTGGCAGCGGTGCTGACACAATTTCAAGTGGTCTAGAAGGTGCGTGGACTGCAACCCCAATTAAGTGGGATATGAGTTACTTCAAGACGCTCTTTGCATACGAGTGGGAGCAGACGAAGAGCCCAGCCGGTGCAACTCAGTGGATTCCAGTTGGTGGCGCTGCTGCAACAACTGTTCCGGATGCACATGATCCAGCGAAGAAGCATGCGCCAGTGATGCTTACCTCTGACTTGGCGCTTCGCGTTGATCCAAGCTACGAGAAGATCTCACGTGAATTCCTATCTAGCCCAGATAAGTTCGCTGATGCCTTTGCTCGCGCATGGTTCAAGCTCACACATCGCGATATGGGTCCAATCGATCGCTATCTTGGAAGTGAAGTACCGAGTGAAGAGTTGATCTGGCAAGATCCACTTCCAGCCGCCCCAAAGAAGGTTATCTCTGGAAAGCAGATTGAAGTTCTCAAGAAGGAGATCTTGGACTCTGGCATCTCACTGGCAGATCTGGTCAACACCGCTTGGGCATCTGCTGCAACCTTCCGAGGAAGCGATAAGCGTGGTGGTGCAAATGGTGCTCGCATCCGTCTTGAACCGCAGCGCAGTTGGGAAGTTAATAACCCCGCGCAGCTTGCGAAGACACTCAAGGTTCTGGAATCTATCCAGAGTAAATTTAATAAAAAGAGTAAGCGCAAGGTCTCGATGGCTGATCTCATCGTTCTTGGTGGAGTAGCCGCAGTTGAAAAGGCAGCGAAGAAGGCTGGGGTTTCAGTGAAGGTCGCCTTCACACCAGGTCGCACGGATGCAACTCAAGCGCAGACTGATGTTCTCTCTTTTGCTGCACTCGAACCAACTCACGATGGCTTCCGTAACTATCTCAACCCTGCACACAGCCAACCGGCCGAAGAACTCCTCTTGGATCGCGCCTCATTGCTCACACTGACTGCACCTGAGATGACGGTACTTGTCGGTGGGCTGCGTGTTATTAATGGAGCTTTCACAACGAAGCCTGGTGCACTTACCAATGACTTCTTCGTTAACCTCTTAAGTAACGATCATGCTTGGGCCCCTAAGGCAGGCACATCACTCTACGAGGCACATGATCGTAAAACTGGTGCCGTGAAGTGGAGCGGAAGTCGAGTTGATCTGGTCTTCGGATCTAACTCACAACTTCGTGCTATTTCAGAGGTCTATGCCAGCGCAGATGCTCAGAAGAAGTTCGTCAAGGACTTTGCCGAGGCGTGGGCTAAGGTGATGTACCTCGATCGCTTCGATCTCGCATAGCTTTTAGAGTCGGAACCACTTGTTCATGAGTGAGGACCGTTCGGTCTTTGATCTGGTTGAACCGTCATCTGGTGAGTTAATCTCTTACGGAGATTCGGCAGATCAGGTCATTGAGCTTTTCCGCGCGACTGGTACGAGCAAGAAAAGTATTGGCCTTATTCATGGCGGATATTGGCGACCTGAATATGATCGTGCCCATCTGCGACCATATGCCGCACGGCTCGCTGCTGAAGGGTTCGACACCTATCTGATTGAGTATCGCCGAACTCAAGGCTCACCAGATGAATACGTCGAAGATATTGAAAGTGCAGTAGAAGTGATAGGTGATTGCACGCTCATCGGCCATTCAGCCGGTGGCCACCTTGCCTTATTGGCATCTAAATCGCCGCAGGTTAAAAAGATTGTGGCGCTCGCGCCAGTGAGTGATCTAGTACGGGGTGAGGCACTCAACCTTGATGGCGGAGCGATCACACTCTTTCTCGGCTGCGACTCAGATGATCGACCGGATTTGGATCCAATGAAGTTGAGCGCCTTGAAGGTTCCTGTAACCGTAATTCATGGCGCGAATGATGAGCGAGTTCCTGTCGAACTATCGCACAGTTTCGTGGAGAAGTTCTCAGAGATTGAGTACGTAGAGATCCCAGATTGCGGCCACTTTGAATTGATCGATCCTAGAAAAGATTTGATCTTCCGATTGGTGTTAAGGGCTCTGCATTAGCAAAGAGAGTGGGGCGGGTCGGGCTCGAACCGACGACGACGGAATTATGAGTTCCGGGCTCTAACCAACTGAGCTACCGCCCCTGAGTGTTTTCGATCAGAGGCGAGTTTACTAGTTACGAGCCACGCCTAAGACACCCAAGCACATCTCATCGGATGAGCCTTCGCCCCATGTCACATAACGTGGCGGGAGCTTCTTAAATTGAGCCAAGAAGGTGCGTAACTTTGGATCGAAGGTGCACTGAACACGAACGATATCTCCGGCTTTCAGGGCAATTGGCTTTGCGAGCACAGTAGGGGATTGGTCATCGAAGTTATATTGGGGACGATCTAAGAGAATCTTCTCGCCAGGAGTTCCGGGATTTAGAATCATCCGCATCGACTTTCCGAGCAGGTGCATGTGCGGAGTTGCCTTCACAACTAATTCATTCTGAGTGATGGTTCTGTCGCAGGTCGATGTCGTACTTGGAGTCGGCTTAAAGGCGCTCTGCCCGCAGAGCAGATTGAGGCCAGCTGCTTCAACAGCGCTTTGACTACTTGTTCGGCGAGCGAGATCGATCAGAGATTTACCACGATCGCAGAGATCCCCGGTGACTCCGGCTGGACACGCTAATTCAACAGGGGCAGGGAAGAGATCGGCGTAAAGGGCCTTCAACTTTGTTCCAGATTGCGGAACAGTGTTGAGGACAACACTCGATCGATCTTTTGGTGGAGTTCCAAAATCAATTGCTAAGAGGTTGTAGTGGATCTGTATGACTAAGAGATCGCCCTTTGCGATTGAAGTTCCGTAACCCGTTGGCATGACATCGGTATTTCGACCAGGTGCCCATGATGAGAGCCAAGGAGTCGTCAGGAATGAGGAGAATGAAGATCCAACACCGGTGCCACCGAAACATGACCAGCCAGCGCCATTGTTATCAAGAGCAAGGGCTGCCTCGCGATCCTTCTGTGTGATCTGGAAGAGGATCATGTGATGAACCATCAGCTTCTGCTGAGGTTTGAAAGTCACAGATGTAATCATGGAATTCGAAGTGATGTGTGGATCGATAACAAAGCAGTGGTAATCATCGCTTCCGCCATTGGCTGGAGCGGGCTGGTAGGCCTTGCTCATAGTCGCAGTAAATGCGGTGGTTGCGGTTGCGGCTCGAGCGCTAGTAATCGTAAAGATCGTGGCAGGTAGAACGAGAAGCGAGAGAACGAGAGCGAGGTACTTTCGCGGCTGAGTGAGATGGCTCGTCATAAGTGAGGATTCTATCGAGACTTTCACATGGCATCTTGGTGAATCAGGCGATACGGTGGGCAAGTGAGAGCAAAGAAGAGGGTAGCCCCTTGGGTGCGAACGAGAGTAGCTCTCTCACTCATCCTTCTCAGTGGCTTCTCGATCTCAACCGTTGGAACCGCAAGTGCGGCGAACAAAGTCATAATCTCTGATCAGCGCCTTGATGGTGCAGGCGGAGTAACTCTCGATACCTCGCTCTATCTTCCGGCCTCAGTTCCCGCGCCTGCAATTCTTCTAGCCCATGGCTTTGCTGGGGATAAGAGTTCGGTTGCAGCTCAAGCGAAGTCGTTAGCCGAATCTGGCTATGTAGTCCTGGCATGGACTGCGCGTGGTTTTGGAAAATCAACTGGCGAGATATCGATGAATTCGCCACAAGGTGAAGTTGCAGATGTTTCTAAGTTAATCGATTACCTCGCTACGCGTAAGGAGGTCGTGCAGCAGGGTGTAAAAGATCCCCTTGTAGGAATTGCTGGGGATTCATATGGCGGCTCAATCGCGCTGATGACAGCTGGATATGACCACCGCATAGATGCAGTTGCAGCAAATATCACCTGGAATAACTTGAGCCATGTTCTCTTCCCGCAGAACTCTCAAGACCCAAGTTATGGACCATACAAGAAGTTCTGGGCCGGTACCTTCTTTGCGTTGGCATCACTTCCGAATGCATTTGGGGGAGAGTGCGGAACCTTTGCACCCGCATGGTGCACCGCCTTTAAAGACGCCGTGGCGACCGGGCTGCCGACTGCAGCTGATGAGAAGTTGATGCTCGCCTCATCTCCTTCAACAATTACCTCGAAGATCACGGCGCCAACGCTCTTGATGCAAGGTGAAGCTGACTCACTCTTCCCACTCACCGAATCGATTGCTAATGCACAGCAGATTCATCAGGCCCACCCAAATGTGCCACTTGCGATGATCTGGCATAGCGGCGGTCATGATGGTGGAACCGATGAGACAAAGCGCCTTCAGTTGGCAACTCTTACTTGGTTTAATAAATATCTTCTGCATAAGAAGGTGACATTCCCTGCTTTCCAAGTGACTGACACGAATGGATCCATTTCACTTGTTGACTCATCAGTGATCCCGAAGCTATTGCAGAGTGAGACTCTTCCTATTAATCCGGTCTACTCAACCTTGCCAATCACAACCCCATTCACGGCGCTGATCGCTCCAATCGGTGGAATTCCGGGAGCAATTAGCTCCTTGCCTGGAGTCGGATCGGCGTTAGCACTGGCTGGAAATATTGGTGGCGTATCTGCGGCTTTCTTACCAGGTCAGAGTGGCTTCCTTGAAACTGCCCCACTTGTGCACCCGTTGAGCATCATCGGACCATCAAAGGTCACCGTAAAGGTCTCATCCAATAAGCCAGATGCAACGCTCTTCTTCTCACTTGTTGTACGCACACCATCTGGACAGACTAAGCAACCCAATGGCATCGTCGCACCAGTTCATCTAACGAACCTGGCAACTGCTGGCTCACTCTTCACAATCAATCTTCCAGCCGTGGTTCTTGATGCGGCAGTTGGCGACAAGCTCGCGGTGGCGATTTCAACCACTGACCAGGGCTATGCGATGCCAGCAGATGGCCGTCTTTATACGGTCACCGTTGCCAGCCCATTGAGCTTCTCTCATCCACTCTTCACCTCATCAAAGAGCAAGAGCTCGTATTACATCTGGCCGATCGCCGCACTCGTTATTCTCATTCTCTCGGTGATTACGGTCTATCTCCGTAGGCCACGACATAACGATGAGCCGGTTGAGCCAACCGATGCACTCGTTACAGTTAGTAATCTGACAAAGGTGTACAAAGATGGCTACAAGGCGGTCGACGGGCTCTCCTTCTTCGTAAAACGCGGACAGGTACTTGGACTTCTCGGTCCTAATGGTGCCGGTAAGACAACAACGCTTCGCATGATGATGGGCTTGATCTATCCGACTGATGGTGAGATCAGCATCAACGGCAAGCCGATCTATCCAGGATCGCCAACGTTGGCCGAGCTTGGTTCATTTGTTGAAGGCTCAGGTTTCTTGCCACATCTCACCGGCCGCGAGAACCTCAACCTTTATTGGCGATCGATCGGCCGGACTGATGACCCATTCTTTGATGAAGCGGTGAAGATCACCGATCTTGGTAAGGCGCTCGATAAGAAGGTCCGTTCGTACTCACAAGGAATGCGCCAACGGCTCGCGATCGCTCAAGCGATGCTCGGCATGCCCGATCTTTTAGTCTTAGATGAGCCAACAAATGGTCTCGATCCGCAGCAGATCAAGGCGATGCGTGAAGTCCTCAAGAGCTATGCGAAGACCGGACGCACTGTCATTGTCTCTTCCCACTTACTCTCTGAAGTTGAACAGACCTGCTCTCATGTGGTCTTGATGCACCGAGGCAAGCTCATTGCATTTGGAACGCTGAAGAAGATTCTGAAGATGACCGGCAAGAAGGCCGGCTCGTTGGAGGAGATCTTCATTGAACTTATCGGTGACGATCTGACGATCGGGAAGGAGTCCTAAATGTATCTACCAAAGACGACACTTCCATATCGGGTCGAGATGTATCGCCAGCTCAAGCGCAAGCGGACCTTCTTCGCGTATCTCTTTGTCATGTCACTTCCGATTATCGTCGCCCTTGCAGTGAAATTTGGAACAACAGGTAATAGCACTGGACCAACTCGATTTGGCGCAGGAACGGCCGATCTCATTGGCCTAGCAACGAAGGGCGCAGCGAACTTCACCGCAACGATGTTCTACTTCGCCACACCATTCCTACTGATCGCTGTCGTTGCACTCTTTAATGGTGACACAGTGGCGTCTGAGGCATCCTGGTCAACGCTTCGCTATCTCTTAGCTTCACCTGTTCCGCGCGCTCGACTACTGATTCAAAAACTCAAGGTAAGTCTCACGCTCTCCGCCTTTGGAATCTTGCTTCTTGCTCTTACTTCCTTTGGAGTCGGCATGCTCGCCTTTGGTACGGCGCCACTTCAGACTCCACTTGGCGTCACAATGGTTAACTCGGTCGCGATCCAGAGGCTTGCGATTGTCGCCGCCTATCTCGCCATTACATTGCTTGTTGTTGCAGCGATCGCCTTCTACTTCAGCGTCACCACCGATGTTCCACTCGGAGCCGTCGGGGGAGCGATCGGCATCATGATCCTTTCCAATATTCTCGACGCGATCACCGGCTTAGGATCACTCCGCAATTGGCTCCCAAGTCATTACTCATTTTCTTGGTTTGATGCTTTGTCGAGCGAGATCGACTGGAGTCAGATGATGCGTGGCGCCTCTTACGCAGTAATTCTCGCTGGAATCTTGACTGCAATCTCATTCATTCGGTTCGCGAAGAAGGATGTCACGTCCTAAGTATCGACAGGGCTAGGCTAGAAGTATGAGAAAGCTGCTCGTTCCACTTCTTGCCCTGGGTTTGCTCTCTCAGGTCACAATTGCTTCCCATGCTGCACCGATCTACATCTTTCCGGTCACGGGATGTTCTTATACATATGCCAGAGCCCATCACAACTATCCGGCAACTGACATATTGACCCATATCGGTTGTAGCTTTGTCGCTCCTACATCCGGAACTATCGATGAAGTAAACCGCATTGATCGATTCTCGTGGAAGACAAATAAGGGAGCCGATCGCGGGGGATTATCAGTCTCGATGATCGGGGATGATGGCGTGCGCTATTACGGATCACACTTATCAGCGATCCCTGCAAATGTCGTGCCTGGCCTGAAAGTCAGCGCGGGGGATCTGATCGGAAAGACCGGAAATTCAGGGGATGCCAAGGGCACAACGCCACATCTGCACTTTGGAATTAGCTGGCCAACTCCATCTGGAAAGAACATTTGGTGGGTACGCAGAGGCGAACTCTACCCATGGCCGTTCTTAGATGCGTGGAAGGTGGGTAAAGATCTTTCACCTGCCGCAAGTGTTGCAAAACTAGAGAAGAAATACGGAGAGATTCCGAAGCAGAGTGGCTACTAGACCATTAATAAGATAAAGATCATGCAGGTAAAAGAAAGAAGCCCCACTCTTTCGAGTGAGGCTTCTTTAAGGTTAGTGATTATTACGCAGGATTAACTGCATCAGCCTGAGGACCCTTTGGACCCTGTACGACTTCGAAAGTCACAGCCTGACCCTCTTCGAGAGACTTGTAACCATTGCCTTGGATAGCTGAGTAGTGAACGAAGACATCTTGTCCGCCACCATCAACAGCAATGAAACCAAAACCCTTTTCAGAGTTGAACCACTTAACTGTACCTGTTGCCATGTAACTGTTTTCCTTACGGTAAATGTGATGCCTAAGAATTCCTTAGGAACCGGTCTTCCTCTGTACAGATTTACCGGGGAAAGCACTGATTACTCAATTGCTAAAACGGGTACTGCCAAGCGTCGGACTAGTTAGAAGTGTAACGGCTCTCACGGCCAATGAAAACCGCCTTGTGGGGAGGATATGAGCGCTATCCCCAGCTGAAATCTTCATCTAAGCGTGGGAAAACCCTACGATGGGGCTATGAAACTTCCTCTCCTAAAGCCCCGTCCCTTTGGCGCACTCTTCGGTTCGATCTTCATCATGATCGGCCTGATCGCCGGCGGATCCTTGATTGGTTCGGGATTGGCGGCGAAGGCTGGCAATGCCATCACAGTGACAGGATCTGCGAAGACCTCAGCAACTGCGGATAACGTCGTCTGGAACCTTACGGTCTCAGAGAGCGGACAGACTGCATCAAGTGCTGTGCAGAAAGTTGAAAAAGGCTCACTCGCACTTCGCACCTATCTCTTGAATGGAACTCTTCCAGAGAGCGGTATCGAAGTCGGCGGAATCTCTTCCTATCCAAATAACGAGTACGTGAATGGAAATTCAACGGGACGAGTTCTCTCCTACAACGCATCACAAACAACGATCGTCCGTAGCCAAGATGTTCAACTCATTAAGAAGTTAACTAATGGAATTGGAACTTTGCTTGCAACTGGCGTCAATGTCCAGAATAACGGCCCGCAATATCTGGTCTCAACGCTTGCTTCACTTCGCCCGCAATTATTAGCTGATGCGATGAAGGATGCGAAGGCTCGTGCACAATCAATCACTGCAGCTGTTGGTGGAAAAGTGGGAGCGGTTCTCTCGGTCACAAGTGGTCCGGTTCAGGTAACAACCCAGGATTCCACTGATGCATCTGGTGGTGGGTACTACGACACCACAACGATCCCAAAGACCGTTTCAGTAACAGTGAGTGTGAGCTTTAAAGTCTCGAAGTAGTTTTTATTCGTAGGATTTAAAGATCAGCACGACGTTATGGCCACCAAAGCCAAACGAGTCGTTAATTGCTGCAATCGGCCCAGCAGGTAATGGGCGAGGGGTATCACGAACGACATCGATGGTGACTGCCTCATCGAGATTCTCAATGTTAATTGTTGGCGGGGCCATTCGGTGATGAAGGGCCAAGATGCAGAAGATTGATTCGATGGCACCGGCGCCACCGAGCAAGTGCCCGGTCATAGATTTCGTGGCCGACACAGCAACGTGAGCGATATCTGCACCAAGTGCAACACCTAAAGCATGTGCTTCAGCAACATCGCCAGCTGGCGTTGAGGTTGCGTGAGCATTGAGGTGAACTACCTCAGAGAGGGCAACTCCTGAATCTTTGAGGGCAAACTCGACAGCGCGAGCAACGCCAGCGCCTTCTGGATCGGGCGCAGCGATGTGATAGCCATCTGAGGTAAGTCCTTGTCCTGCAAGTTCTGCATAAATCTTTGCACCACGTGCTTGTGCATGCTCGAGGGATTCGATGACGATTACTCCGCCGCCTTCACCAAGAACAAAACCATCGCGATCTTTATCGTAAGGCCGTGAAGCCTTAGCGGGATCGTCATTACGGGTAGAGAGTGCCTTCATGGATGCGAAGCCAGCCATTGGGAGAGCGTGGATTGCAGCTTCAACGCCACCAGTGACCACGATGTCGGCGCGCCCGGTGCGGATCATCTCCATGGCATAACCAATTGCTTCAGCGCCAGAGGCACATGCACTCACTGGTGTGTGTACGCCAGCTTTCGCTTGTAGTTCTAATCCGACATTTGCTGATGGACCATTTGGCATCAACATAGGAACAGTGTGAGGGCTAACGCTACGAGCGCCCTTCGTCTTCAAAATATCGTACTGATCAAGGAGGGTGATGACTCCACCAATACCAGAGGCGATGACAACACCGAGTCTGGTCTTATCTACATCAGGGGAGCCGGCATCCTTCCATGCCTCACGGGCGGCGATGAGAGCAAACTGCTCGGAACGATCCAAGCGTCGCATCTCAACTCGTTCCATCACTTCTGATGGCTCGACCGCTACACGCGCAGCAAATTGAACAGAGGCATCAAGGGCCCACTCTTCGGTAAGGGCGCGGACGCCACTCTTACCTGCAAGGAGCGCATCCCATGTGCTGGGAACGTCGCCACCCAATGGGGTAGTTGCTCCGAGACCTGTTACAACTACGCGTGTCTTAGACATCTGAGCGAGATGAATTACTTCGCAGCAGCGACGATAAAGTTGACTGCATCAGCGACGGTTGCCATCTTGGTGACTTCGTCATCTGGAATCTTGACGCTGAACTTCTCTTCAGCAGCAACAATAACCTCGACCATGGAGAGTGAATCTACTTCGAGATCTTCGTTAAAGCGCTTCTCCATCTCGATTGTGGTTGGGTCGATACCTGCAACCTCAACGACGATCTCTTTAATTCCGGCAAGTACTTCAGCTTGTGTTACTGACATTGATCTTCTCTTTCCTTGTAGTTTCGTGCTATTTATTTCTGAGCTGTTGCTCGCTTACTGTATTACTGCTTACTGCGGTTTAGGAGGCAACTC
>Ga0214206_1000252_pt1 | contig 14964 bp, 20 predicted proteins | sample TroBogEpilimnion_26_FD_153044 | JGI IMG/M metagenome (GOLD analysis project Ga0214206, IMG submission 153044) | Freshwater microbial communities from Trout Bog Lake, WI - 07JUL2009 epilimnion | ecosystem: Environmental > Aquatic > Freshwater > Lake > Epilimnion/Euphotic zone | place: Trout Bog...
CCCCCAGTGCAACAAGTTTGGCAATTGGCATTTAATTTATGTAAACATTTTTTAACTGGAGCGAAACAGTTAAAAAACGCTTTCGGTAGGGCTCGAACCTACGACATTCAGGTTAACAGCCTGACGCTCTACCCATTGAGCTACGAAAGCAAAAGAGGTGCGACCACCGGGAATCGAACCCGGGCTCCAACCTTGGAAGGGTCGTGTCCTACCACTGGACTATGGACGCAAAAAGGAGGTCCTACTGAGATTTGAACTCAGATTGCAGGATTCAGAGTCCTGTGTACTAACCATTATACGATAGGACCCGATCTTCCGACCTGCCGGAATCGAACCAGCGACCGTAGGAACTACAGTCCCACGCTCTACCAACTGAGCTAAGGTCGGAGATACTATTACTAGTATTTATTTCTTTATGTATGTTAAGATGGCTGAAGTTGCAACCCTTGTCGGAACAATCATCGGAACTGCGGCATTTACAATTTGGCACAAGGGGTTTTGTGAAGTTGCCATGAATCACAAGGAAAAGGTTGAAATAGCTGTTGATAAAATTATTAAAAAAGAGACAGAGGAAGAGGAGGAGGTGAAGGAAGACGAGTCTACAGACTATATAGACCCTATGTGGAGTGCAGGAGACACCCCAAGACTTGCGTTTGAGAAAATGGACTCTGTTCACATCACAAAGGATTCAGCCCGTAAAATAACAAACACATGCAAGAAACTGCTCGAATACTATGCGATGGAGGCAAGACGCAAGAAACAATTTGAGAATATTCGCGACAAATTGCTTGTGTGTTGTCCAGATTTGGCAAGAGAAATTGATACAAGCATATTCTCTCAATGCACCTTTTATGAGGGTAAAATTGTTTTGTACAGGTAAACTAGGATGACTCGGTCGGTCGTGAGGTCCAGACACACAAGCCCTAGAGTAAACAGTAATTTTAATCTGAATTATACACCAACAACTAGAAACTCGACACGGTCGGTAACAGGGAAGCCCCCTAAAAGGAGCAGAGCCTCTCCGCAAACCTCTGCAACTTCAAAAAGGAGAAAAAAGAAGTGAATTGACTCTGGTGGGGCTCGAACCCACAACCTCCAGCTTAGAAGGCTGGTGCACTATCCAATTGTGCTACAGAGTCGTCTGTCAAGAGATGAAACTAAGAAACAGCACACAACGCACCTTCTATTTGCATCAGATGGGATTTGAACCCATGCGGTGTAAACACCAGCAGATCCCTTTATCAACTACTAGGTAGTTGACCTTAAGTCTGCCTCCTTAACCAAGCTCGGACACTGATGCGTGCTCTCGGCGGGGGTCGAACCCGCGACTTCGGGCTCATAAGACCCGCACTCTAACCAAACTGAGTTACGAGAGCAGATAAATCTTTTTAGGCTGTACACTTGAGCGACACCCCGGACAAACCCGGCTTGTGTTCCGTCGCCAACATGTACCGCACAACACGTGACCACAGGGGTCCAAGAAAGTATCAACACTCCGATCCATACACACAAAGCACTGAAACTTTGACAACTGCTCCGGATTTGTATTCTCCAACACCTTCTTCATAGACTTGCAAGTCCCACGCAAAGACTCCAACAAGTGCTCAAAGTTGTCAACCTCCTCAACACGCTCAAACTCAGCTATCATATCTGTGAGCTTCGTCTTTAAGGGACTGTCTTGCAAAAGTTTTTCAGCATCTTTGAGTGCTTTCAACTCAGACCTCTTCCTCACCAACTCCATCTCAGTCTCGCGAGCCTCTTTAACTGTAAGATTGTACTTTCGCTGATAACTTTCCAAAGTCTCATTAAATGTCTTCCAATCATCGGGGAGTTCAATTTCAGGCGCGGTGTCGTCCGGGGTTGGGTCGGCCAAACGGTGTGTCAAACTATTCAATATAGTACCCATGATACTATCGAGATTTTCTTGACCATCCAGGTAGGAAAACTGCATACTCTATAATATTAAAATATCTTTATGTAGTAATGAGTGGTTTGACTCCAGAAGTGAAAATTCTCCAGGACACCCTTATCCTCTTTGCGGGCGTATACCTTCTGATTAACGCACTTGAAATTGCCGCCGACAAGAAAAGACTCAAGTTCCCACCAGACACACTCAAAATGGTTGCCAGCATAATTATGGGAATATTCATGATTGGGTTTTATCTGTCTGTCGCGAGCAAAAACTCAAACAACATTGGGTTCGGAGGCGGGCTAAACAACCTAGGCCTGAACTAGACCCCTCAGGAACATCCACAACCTGCTCTAAAATACGCCTCTTGAAATCCTCAGGGTCCTTCACATCCACCCGAGACACCAGCTTATCAACACACCCCTTGTCATTCCGCTTGCGAATTATACTTACAATCTTATTCATCTCACGAATCTCGGTAATTTTGGAAACAATATCAAGCGCCAAGAAAAAATTGGGCTCAATTTTGTATAGAACTTCAGTAAAGAGTTGATCATTTTTCAAGTTTGAAGATGCAAGTTCTTCCATATAATTTTATTAGGTAATATTATATGGCAGTTTTTAACACACATGTAACCAAGGCTCTTGCTTTTATGCTTGTTTTAACTTTGATTGCCCAGGGTATCGCGACGATGACTGCAGCAGGTAAAGACAAGCCTCCTTCACAGCGTGATGTTGTTGAGTTTGTTGTGGGGGCGATTCTCCTGTTGTTTGCAGCCTGGATAGGGCTTAAAACTTATACCGCCCTATAAAAGAAGCATGAAGCACCTTGTAGGCGTCCTCCACGGTCCAGTCATCAATTTCGTTTCAGAATTGGAAACTGGTATGTACAAGGTGGCTGATGAGTGTGGGTTCACAGTGGTCAACAAGGCGTTCCACCAGTTTGAACCCTTCGGGGCGACCGGGGTCCTCGTGCTCGCCGAGAGCCACTTTTCAGCACACACATACCCAGAAAACAACCTGACTTACATCGACGTGTTCTGCTGCTCACCTCATTTCAACCCTAAATTGTGCGCAGCCTCGATAGAAAGAAAGTTCGGCGGATACCTCGAGTGGTCAGTCATCGAACGATAACCTTCCTTTTATAAAGAACATATACAAGACCAGCAACTACAATTGTCCACCCAACCAGATGATCAACTTTATTCATTGTCTGAATTTGCTCATCTGCCATCTTGTTAAACTCGTTCTGGTACCCCGGAGGCTTGAAGGGAAGCCACAGATACCGCCCAAATGGAACAATTGTCGGACCCAGCTTGCCACGGCAGTCATACGACCAATCGTACCAAGCAAGTGCAATGTAAGGCAGCCACAGAAGTAACGCAAGTATCCAGGGGTTTTTGTGTGGAAGGTACCAGTACCCCCCTGCAAGGATTGCAGTGAAGATGATGCACTTTATGTTGAAACGAAAAGGAGCGCCTGGAAAGATACCACCCGCCATACTATTACTTAGAGAAACATACAGCATACTAATAAATGGAAGACCCCTCTAGAATTTTTTCCGAATTTGTAGACGAAATTAAGGAGAAACTGTCTGACGCAGAGTACAAAAAGGGCATGGAGATGTGCCAGACCCTTTTTAAACAGGAAAAGCCAGATGAAAAGCTCTACAAGATGACATACCTAAGTCCCCTGGTATTTTCTGATAACCACGACTGCGGGGACGAGGACTGTGTGCACGCAAGGTCAATCAATATCGGGTTTGTGAAGAAAACAGCTCTTGTCAAGATGAAGCCTGAACGGGCAGAGGAAATTCTAGAAGAAAATTGTTTCGTCGGGGATGACATTGAACAGTTTATCGAGACGACTGTCCTCGCCCATCACCAAGAATTTGATATTGAAATTCCGGAGTTTGAGTGGGACACATTTCCTGTTCTAAAATTGGAAGTTGTAATTTAACTAGTTTTACAAGGAGGGGCCGTGAAGTATTTGTAAATATTCGTGAGTGTACTGCATGCACAGCACGCAACTATACCCCAGCACAGATATCCTGTTGCAGGCATCTTTCCATTATTTGTCTTTCCTGTGTTCTGTGCAAAGTACACAAACAAACTTGTGCACAACATAACACAAATAATTCCCGCTATACTGGGCCTTGTACATACGGAGTCGGCTTTAGCAGCCTGTGGAGCTGTGGGAGCCGTGGGTGCAAGCTCTGACATTTAATATAACTCAATACTTTTTCCATGAGTTTCTATTTTGAGCTTTTTGCCCATTGCAGAAACTTGATTTGAGCCAACAATTTCCGTTACCGCCTCTTGAAGGATCGCGCACAAATCCTACACATCCCGGATTTTTATCACATTCTGCCATACAACTTGCATGTGTAGTGCCAGAAAGCATAGTTATATCATTTCCTGGATAATCGTAATTAAATTGATTAGTGTAAGGACTTGACATTTTGCAATAAAGGAGATATATTACCAAAAGTACAATAGCAAAAATTGCATACTTTGACTTGAATTTCATCTATACTATAACTCAATAAATTAATAATTTGTCCATACGATGTATTCCGATTCGTCTTCGTAAAAGTAAGGCTCGTCTACGCAAAACTTTTCGATCCACATGCGTCTTACTTTCTCCTCTGTACCCTCGGCGTATTCCCTGGCCTTGTCCAGTGTTGAGAAAACACCTAGAGCACAGACTTTCAAGTCTCCTTCAACCAATACAGTGTACATCTCCATTTTGTTAGTTAAGGTTGTGAAGCTTTAAGTTCAGATCCAAGAGGTGAGGTGCAACTCTTGGGCCCGAAGGCCGCTTTTTTTGGGGTTTTGTCCTTCTAATTGCTAAAAGCAAGGCCGCCCATGCCGGACTGGATGCGCAGGATGTTGTAGTTCACTGCGAACATCTTCTGCAAGTTGTAGGCAGAGTTGGACACGATGGAGGCGGTCTTCAGCCACACAGCCACCTGGGCGTTATCAATGCGAGAGAAGTTGCAAGTGCCGGTGGGCTGGTGCTCCTCGGGCTGCAGAGCGAAGGAGTACACGTAGATGCCGACGTATGGGGTGCCGGTGTGGTACAGGTAAGGCTGGTACTGGTTGAAGTACTTGCCCAGCTGCTCCTTGAAGCGGTCCTGGCCGTTGAGCACCAGCTTGAACTGGTGCATGGGGCCCACCTCGTAGCCGGTTGTGGCGGTGAAGCTGCGGTCGCCCTCCTCGATCCAGTAGGCGTTGGCAGACAGGGCGGAGCTGCTGAATGTGGTGTTGGTGTTGGAGAAAATGTGGGGGCACCCAACCTCGTGGGGCAGCTGGCCCAGAGAACCGGAGTAGGTGGTTGCCAGGGGGGACACGGACACCTGCACGTTGGAAGTGCCGGTGGAGAAGTTCCACATAGCGTTCAGGTTGGCGCTGGCGCTGGTGGCGGGGTTCTGGTAGCACCAGATCAGCTCCTTCACGGGGTGGTTGAAGGACAGACGGACCAGGGAAGAGCTGGTCTCGCTGGAGCTGCTGATGGTGTCACCGCCGGTGTGCTGCACCTGCTCAATCAGGTACTCGTGGCCCTTCTGGGCGAAGCGGCGGCGCTCCTCAGTGTCCAGGTACACGTAGTTGGCCCACACGGCGACGGCGTTGGTGCCGAAGTAGCTCTGGTAGTAGTTGGTCAGGTCGAAATCCAGACGGACCTCGTGGTACTGCAGGGCAATCAGGGGCAGGTACAGGCCGGGGTTGCGGTTGAAGAAAAACAGCAGTGGCAGGTACACAACTGGCACACCGGTGTTGGTGGTCACCTGAGCAGAGGCGGAGGTCATCTTGCCGTAAGCAATCTTGTCGCTCTCGCCCAGGAAGCACTCGGCGTACAGGCGGTACCAGGTCTGGTAGTGCTTGTCAATGCGCTGGCCACCGATGGTCAGCTCAACCGCGGCGATGGCACGCTCGGCAATCCAGCAAGAATCGGTCAGGGTGTTGTTGGAGGTCAGGTTAGTGTAAGCACCGGCAATGGGGGTCAGGGCCACATACATGTTGCCGACCAGGTCGCCGTTGCGGGCAATGGTCACAGACACACGACCGCTGGAGGCAGCAGAGCCGTTCACAGTCTGCTGGATGTTCTCCATAGCAAAGTTAGTGTGACGCTTGTACACAGCCTGGAAAAAGGTCACCTTGGGCTGACCGGTAAGGTAAACATCTTGCGCGCCATAGGCAACCAATTGCATCAGACCGCCTGCCATCGTGTTTGGTACTCTATATTGAGAAAAAAATTTCAGACGATTTCTCCCCGCGTTTTAAGATGTTACCATTTTTCTTCATATCTTCTAAATGTCTGCGCGCCGCCCCCCTGTTGCCCCCACCCCAGAGCCTGATGTTCCTGAGGATGATGAAGATATCGACCTCGAGGATGAAGAGGATGACGAGATGGACATGGACCCCGGAGCAGATATGATGGATGCCCTGGGGTCTATGCTGACCACCGAGGAGGGCGACACCATCGCAACTGCCCTTGTCAGCCTCAAGGATGCCACTGAGCGCATCGCAGACAGTCTCGAGATGCAGAACAAGATTCTCGTCAAGATTCTGAGCGCTGTGAAGCCAGCACCTCCAAAGGAGGAATAATTCCTAAATATATACCATGAAGACACCAACACTCCTCGAGTTGGCTGCAAAAAAACTTAGACCAAACCAACTTAATTCTCTCCCAAATTCAATTAAGAAAAATGTACTGAAAAGTACAGTGTGGGCAAACATAGCAAGACAGGCTGCAGCGAGTTCACACCACAACCTAAAAAAGAGAAAACAAGTGTCAAATGCAATTATGCATGTTGTAAACATGGCCAGCCAGTTTGGTGAGAATAGTCCTCAAGCAAACTTGGCCAGAAAGAATTTGTCTCGTGCACTTGGACCTGTTTACTCTAAAACACTGAATGTTTCTTTACCTTCCCGTAATTTACTAAAAAGATTACATGGTACTTTAGACCCTAATCTTGTCGGTAATCTCCTGGCAAGATATGGTAATCAATCTAGATTTGCAACTCAAACTAAATACACTATACCTATAAACAGAATGTCAGAATTACCTTATTATGTGATGGGGTCATTTAGTAGTCACGGTTTAGTAAATAATAACAGACCTCTTGTTCGGCTTGGGAAGAGGCTTGGACTCTTGGGGAAGCGGAAGAGGAACTGACGGCTTAAAAAAACCCTCACCTAAGTATACAAGATGGTGGACCCGGTGATTATTGAACGTGAACTTACTCCCGAGCACGCGGAGGAGATTCGAAACACGAACAATAATATTGTGATTGGCACCTGGTCCCCTACAGAAATTGAGAATGAGCTCACATCCCGTGAGACTGAACTCAATCTCAGGGCGACCCAAAACTTCGTCGTTCCTGAAATTGCGTGGAGACATGTGCTTATTCCAACAACTCAGCAAAAGGACCCAGACGGATACCCGGTGGGGTTTGACCCCAAGCAACTCCAGAACCAAGTACGACTCCGGCGAGACAGATTCTTCAACTTGTGCCGGGCCATCCGTGCTCAGGCCGTGCTCCTCAACTGCGAAAACAAAACAAGCTTCGATGTCAACAAGAATGAAATGACCATCGCGGGCAGAATCTCCCGCCTTGTCCGCCTGTGGAGAAACATGAGCGAGCAATTTAACGGATGGATCGACAACTACTGCATCTACAACTTCCCAACAAACACAGAGTATGTGGAACTTTGCCCTGAAATTGACGACAAAAAGACGAGCTACCAGGAGATTCTCCTCTTTCTCCTGTCCGAGGCGTACAAGCTCGGATACAAGAGGTACAAGGACCAGTGCTGCACACAGATTCTCAGCAACGGCTTTGCGACCCGAGCCTGGAAGCCCGTCATGGAAATCAAGGACTTTGTATACGATGCGACCCAAAAGGAAACCCAGTACGAGATGTGGAAAAACCTAACTTCCAAGGGAAACCTCGTCAGCGACGTCATCAAGCACCTGTCATCCTGCAAGGACTACCAGTTCCCCGAAATCAAAAAGAATAGAAATATCTGGTCCTTTTCGAACGGTCTTTTGGTTGGTAAAAACTGGTCCGAGGAGAAGAAACAGTACCTTATCAAGTTTTACGAGTACAAGAGCCAGGACTATGCAAACCTGGACGGAACCATCGTCAGTTCAAAGTATTTCAATCAACAATTCGATCCATATGATGATATTGAGGACTGGTACGACATTCCAACTCCTCACATGCAGAAGATTATGGACTACCAGAACTTTCCGGAGGAGGTGAGCAAGTGGCTGTATGTGTTTTGCGGCCGGTTGTGTTTCGATGTAAACGACCTCGATGGGTGGCAAGTAATTCCATTCCTAAAAGGGATTGCGAGGTCTGGCAAGTCTACCATCATCACCAAGGTGTGCAAAAAGTTTTACGAGACGGAGGATGTCAAGACGCTCTCGAACAACATAGAAAAGAAGTTTGGTCTGGATTCGATTCATGATGGGTTTATGTTTATCAGTCCGGAGGTGAAGGGTGACCTCGCGCTTGAGCAGGCGGAGTTTCAGTCGTTAGTTTCGGGAGAGGACCTGAGTATTGCGCGCAAGTTCAAGTCTGCCAAGAGTATGCAGTGGAAGACGCCCGGTATTCTGGCTGGAAACGAGGTGCCAAACTGGAAGGACAACTCGGGCTCGGTGCTTCGCCGGCTTGCAACTTGGAACATGGGGAAGCAGGTGATGGATGCGGATCCGCACCTCGACCAAAAGCTGGATGCGGAAATTCCGGCGATTTTGTGCAAGTGTGTGCGGGCGTACCTTGACTATGCGGCCAAGTATTCGGACAAGGACATCTGGAATGTGCTTCCAGCGTACTTCAAGTCGGTTCAGAGCCAAGTGGCGATGGTGACCAACACGCTCCAGCACTTTTTGGCCTCGGAAAAGGTGGTCTATGGGCCGGACAAGTGCTGCCCGCAGAGAATCTTCGTACAAATCTTTAACCAGCACTGTCAGGAAAACAACCTGGGCAAGTGGAGGTTCAACCCAGACTTTTACGCAGGACCATTCAGCTCAAGGGAAATCGAAGTCAAAAATGATACGCGCACTTATAACGGGACTGCGTATGCAGCTCAACCCTTCATATTCGGGGTGGACATTGTGACAACAAATAATATTGTTGATACTTATTAATAACAGGGATGGATCCTTTTCAAATCCTTGGCCATCAACCCATTCCCAAGTCCGTTGAAAATTTTTGGTTAACAAATTTTAATACAAATCTGACAGTGGCTCCCGAAGAAGCTCAGAGATTGAAGAAACTACCCCCGCCAAAACCCTCACAGAGTAATATAAATAAAAAAACATTTGGTGAAAATTTTGTAATGTCCGAAACTTCATTCGCATCAAGACAATTTTCAATAAAAGTTAATAAACAAGTAAACTTGACCAATCTTGAGAAAAAAATTAGAAACAATAAATCCAATGATATAAGCAAAATCACAAGAAAGGGGAAAACGAGAAGCTTATTTTTTACAATCAAGACTGATAAAAAAGCTGAAATTATAGTAAATATTTTTGGAAATGGAACTATACAAATTACAAATTTAGTAAATAAGTTGGGTAATAGTGAAATTAGAAATCTCGTGTCAAAAGTTATCGGTACAGATTTGCCAAGTATCGAACCAGAAAACGAATCATATTGGACTAAATTTTGTGTTTATATTGATGGAAAGCCACAAGATATAGATCTCAAGTCATTATTAGAAGTTATAAGAGCTGTAAAAAAACGAGACGCACCTATGTTTGAACATATTGTAGGTAAAATTGTCGCTAAGAATGTAATAGCTCTACAAGGTCCTCCTCCAAAACCGGTACAAAGTAAACGGGCAGTTACACTTAATGTTCCTAATCAACCTAATGCCCGTACACCGACTCCAGAGACTAAAAAATATTATAAACATTATATCGAAGGTAAACAAATTGGAGCCGTTATAAAGTTTAAGGATACAAAGGTCCATCTTGTTATTTCTCATATCGGAATAATATCTGCCCAAATTTTTGGAAAGGATTATACAATTGGCCCGGATGCATTCAAGAAGTTTCTCAGGAGTATAAATATAACGAAAGATGACATAGGTGAAATTTTTAGTGATACAGATCTTAAAACAATATCATTAGGAATTGATCAACCTAAAAAACAAAGACATGCTGCTAAAATGCAAGAGAACAGAGCAATTCGCATGGCAAAGAATGCGGATGATATTAGTAATCGTGAGAAGAATAATTTTTATGTCCATCTAAAACTAAAAACACTGGGAAATGGTAATAAACCTGTATTTAGTATACGGCAACAACCTAATAAGAAAAGCAATTCATTTGTTAGGGAGAGGGGCAAACTTTTAACCTCTTACAGAAGTTGGGGAATGCTCAACTTAAATAATATATCTAAACATACAAGAAATGTATGGGGTATAAATAAGAATGTTATAGATAAATTCAAGGGTACGAGTGCAAAATCTGCGGCACAAAGTGCTAAAAAAAGAAAGAGAAATACACAACCAACATTCTCTGGAATATTACCAAATGCGTCAAATTGGATAAAGAGAGTTTTCAAAAAGAATGGAACAGCGGAAATCTTAAAGACCTCAGGTTTGCCGAAAAGAGAACTTTATTACCCTAACGAAACACCTGGAAAGAAAGGTGAGTATGGCCTCTTACCAGCTGGAAATATAACAAAAAAGAAAGAAAAATTTATCAAAGGGCTTAAAGCCCAAGGAGGTCGTATCAGAGACTTACCAAAGAATGTAAAGAATGCTCTAAAACTTTCAAATACTCCAAATTCAAACTCAAATTCAAACAATACAAATGTAAGAGAATTGGAAAGAATTATGTTAGAAGCACAGGCGGAGAGTGCAGAGAGGAAGAGAGCCGCCGCAAGTGCAGAGAGGAAGAGAGCCGCCGCAAGTGCAGAGAGGAAGAGAGCCGCCGCAAGTGCGGAGAAAAAGAGAGCCGCGGCAAGTGCGGAGAGGAGAGAGAGAATAGAAGCAGCAAAAAGACAACAACAGATTAATAATAAACGAAGAGAAAATCAAGATAAATTAAGAAAACTTCAAAATAATATTAACAAAATGAAAAGAAAGACTATAGAATCGGCAAGACTCGCTACAGTCAGTGGAGCTTCGCGGCAAAGTGCATCTCCCATATCACCCCCTAATAAACAATATGGAACAATGTTTAATAAACTTGGAAAACGAAAAAGCCCCATTTAATTACATACACTTGATTAAATCAAAAATCTTGTAGACAATGTTGAATTGCTCGTCCCTTGTGTGCATGAGCGCAGGGTTGATAATTTCCATCTCTACTTGGTAGCTCGTGTCTTGGTCATCGTCGGGGTCATCCGGTGTCCCCGTGACTTTTGACAAGTCTATCCTGAGATTCTTCCGAACAAAAGACCACCTCTCCTTGTACTTTTGTTCCGTCGCCGTTTCCCCATCGTACTCAAAGGGCCTCTCTGAAGACACCCCAAGCCGCACATCAAACGGCTTCCCCTTCAACTCAAAGTCATTCACCAACAAACGCTCCTTCACAATCGACTCGCGCTCATCCGTCTCCTCGTTTATAGAAAGCCGCTTCCCTCCATCGAAATAATACACATCCAACTTGGAATGCACCTTTTCCTCCCACCCCTTGTACATCTCAAGAGCCTGCATACACTTCTGAAATGTAACCTTCCCAACATTCGTGTCAAACTTGTTACCAAGCCGACGCCCAAACCGAAACTCTAATTCTACATTTTGTGAATTCTTGTACATGTCAAGATACGGCTCCCACTGGTGATACAAATCGTACTCCATCCTCTTAAAGTTTTAGAACCTCTATTCTCTAAGAGGATGAGAGGTCTTGTCAACTGCGGAAACACTTGTTATTTTAACACTGCAATTCAATGTTTGGCCCACGTCCCTCCCCTCTCCAGACACCTCTTCCTAAACGACTACGAGGGAGACTGCAAGATTACAAAGGAATACCAAAGATTAGCCAAGAAACTCTTCCTCAGCGGGGAAAAGACACCGGTCGACCCCACACAACTCCTTTCTGAATTTAGATCCAAATTTCCATCCTTCACTGGAAACCAACAACACGACGCACAAGAGGTCATAGTCAACCTCATAGATGTTTTTGAATCTTCACTCGGAAAGGAACTCGTCCAGGACATATTCAACGGGACGGAAACCCAAGAGACTGTGTACCCAGGGGGGGTCTCCCGAAGAGAGGAAACCTTCACCACCCTCATCCTTGAACCAACTTCCAATTCTAATCTGAAATCGATACTGGAAGACAGGTGGAAGCACTCAGCCATCGCAGACTATGTAGACGACTCTGGGAAAAAACACCACGTAGCAGCCATCGGCAGAAAAGTAACCAAGTGGCCAAAAATCATAGGATTCACATTCTCCATGTACAATTCCAAATTTATAATTGAAATTCCGGAGACATTCGAGGGAAAACGCCTGTTTGCAGTTGTTCTACACGCCGGTATCATGTACGGGGGACACTACGCGCTTGCTGTCAAGAGGTACGACAAGTGGTACATCAAGGATGACGATTCTGTTTCAGAATTGGAAAAGGCACCGACAAAGGGGCCCTTCTACATGGCATGGTATCGTTAATTTACATAAATTCAGAAAGTTCAATATTTTCACGAAGGTTTGTGCATGTGTTGTAGTATGTCCTCCTGTTGTTTGGGTAACTCTTGTCTGTCCTTATTTTCTCCACAAACCACCCCAAGTCCCCGTATCCGCACTCGACAATTGTCCCATTCTTAATGTCCGTTCTAATATTTTGGTTGTGCAAATTTGCCTCCAAAAAGGGTTCCCCCCTGTCTTGTACCCACAGCTCATTCCCATTTTTAATCAGAAAATCAACTGTGATTCTGTGTCGTGGTTTCCACTTGAACATCGTCTCGTGTGTCCCGGTGCGAACAGGCTCGTTTACAGGGGTCATCACGATGCCATCCGTCTCGTACTCAAACGAGTCCAGTGCGGGCAAGTCCCGGATGTCAGAAAGAGGAATCATCGTCTTGACCCGAACCTCAAACGCATCCTTGCGAGACTTGATGATGTTTTTGACAGCTGTAATTGCAAACCCAAGCCGGGTCGAGAGCGGCTCACCCATCAGGTCCACCCCCTTGACACGGACAGCGTCGTGTACCATAAAGAGCTCTCGCCTGTCTTTGGTCGACACGAGTTCACCGTCCAGAATGGTATCCTTGGGGAAGCCGGCAAAGCTCACCAATTTTGTTTCAAAATTGCGATTCACTAAGTAGGAGTCCTTCGAACCAGGCGGACACACGAGCATGTACCGGGTGCCATCTGTTTTTTCGCAGACAACATATGGCTGAACACGCAAGAGTGGAAAGTGGCGGCGCTCAATAGACACCGGTTGAGGACCCGGGAACCTCTTCTTGTCAGAAGTCTTCCACACACTCTGAATGTACTCCATACTTCTTTACACTCTTCACACCTTTATCTCTAAGGGCGGTGCACGGCTACTTTTTTTTTCAGGGGTTGACCTGGACCCCCGCCGCCTCCAAGATGTTCCCCAAACACTCGTGAACATAATGACAAATAACTGTCGCCGTCGAAAGCACCCCAATCTTAATACCCTCCTTTTTCAAACAATCGAACATAGCCTCGTTATTTGTCAAAGGCAGGACAACAGGAACCTTCCCACCCCTCAGCTTTTTATCCACCGGTTTCGCATCCATAGACCAGATTCGAGCCGAACTCTTCAGGCAGTCATAAAAACCTTCAGACAACTTGCGGCCAACAATGGTATCAAACTCTAGACCACGCTGGTGGGCGGGCTCCTTTGACCCAGCCTTTGTGCGCTTCACAAACCTGTCCCAGTTGATACCCTCCTTCACAGACGGGAATATCAAAACTTGAATTCCGTGTGGAAAATCGTCTAGAGCCTTGTTGATTGATTCAGCATCCAAATTTGTTCCGTACTCGATCCAGATGATGCGCTCCCCATTCTTGATGAGCTTGGGGAGGGTCGCCTTGTCTTGCACAAAGTGAATGTCCAGGTGCTTCTGCCGAACCATACACCCCATATGGATATTCATCATAGTGTGAAGGGTCGTCGCGCTTATAGACTTGTTGCGCGTCTCAGCAATCACATGCACAATTGTCATTTTAAATTTAAAATGTCAGTTCTTTTTAACTATGAAACCAATCTCAACACTCTTGATAGAAGCATTTGTTGTCGGTATCCTCCTTGTGGCAGTTTTCATTTTTGTTTCTAAATTCACAAAGAATACCCTGTATGCAGTGTTTGCAAGCGGGGCCCTCTTCCACCTCTTGTGCGAAGCCACAGGAGTCAACGCCTGGTACTCTAAAAACTACTTCAAGTACACATCGCGTTCGATGCTCTAATTTAAATTTCAAACTGAAATTAGATGACCGAGGAGTACATCAACCAGCCTATGTTCACCTACCTCGGGAACAAAAGAAAGTTACTCGACTTTATTGAGGAACAAATTTTGGTTGTAAAAAGCAAATTGAAAAAGGACAAGCTTGTGATGTTGGATGGGTTTTCTGGGAGTGGAGTTGTGGCTCGTATGCTGTCCACACACGCGTCAGAGCTCCACACAAACGACCTCGAAGCATACGCAGACATATCCTGTGGGTGCTATGTCAAGCAACCAAATGGCCCACAAAAAGAGAAAATACTTAAACATATTGAAAAAATGAATGAATTGGCCGAAAAGGGTCCATATGTGGAGGGTGTCCTTACCAAGTATTATGCACCGAAGAGTACAAAGAGCCCCAAGAAAGGGGAGGTGTGTTTCTTTACACACGAGAATGCTCTCATAATAGATACACTGCGAAACTATGTAGAGAAAAAAGTTGAATCGGAACTTACAGATTGGTGTCTTGCTCCTATTATTGTACAGTCGAGTGTATCGTGCAACTCGATGGGACACATGTCATCTTTTTTCAAAGATTCCAAAGATGTAGGAACATTTCAAGCCACAGAAGCTAATTGGAACAGAGTCTCGAAACCTTTTCAGATTCAGTGTCCCG
>Ga0214206_1000253_pt1 | contig 14951 bp, 8 predicted proteins | sample TroBogEpilimnion_26_FD_153044 | JGI IMG/M metagenome (GOLD analysis project Ga0214206, IMG submission 153044) | Freshwater microbial communities from Trout Bog Lake, WI - 07JUL2009 epilimnion | ecosystem: Environmental > Aquatic > Freshwater > Lake > Epilimnion/Euphotic zone | place: Trout Bog...
AGAGTTACGCGAGGCAATTGACTTTGCTGTCATCAGCATCTTGTCTTTGATTATCTTTGGCTTAGTGGTTTGGGGTGGAATCTACTTTTATCTGCACTGTAATAAGTACGGGTGCAACTGATGAAAGAAATTGTCGAAGGCTTTAAGCAGTGGTTCAAAGTGGCGTGTTACGTCGCTTTTGCGTGGTGGTTTCTGGACTTTGTGAAGTCCTTGCCGGAACCCCTAGCGGCGCGAGTGATGGATGCCGCATTGTCAAAGTTGCCGTTTTAAAGGGTTGATATGAATGACTTACTCGGATTGCTTAAAAGTGTTGCACCTAGCTTGGCAACTGCCGTTGCTGGCCCTCTTGGTGGCGCTGCTGTTACCGCTATCGCTTCTAAACTTGGTGTTTCAGATAGCGTTGAGGCTGTTGCTACAGCAATTGCCGGTGACCCACAAGCGGCGCAGAAACTTGCCGATTTAAACGCTGACTTTGCCAAAGCTGAAATGGCCGCAGTGACAGCCCGGTGGGAAGCCGACATGAAGTCGGATTCGTTCTTGTCAAAGAACATCCGCCCAATGACATTGATTTTTATCTTGGTGTTCTATTCGGTATTTGCCATGATGAGCGCCTGGAATTTAAACGTGAATGAGTCCTACGTTAAGTTGTTGGGCGAATGGGGCCAGCTTGTCATGCTGGCATATTTTGGTGGGCGCACCGTTGAGAAAATCATGGAGAAAAAGAAATGAACCTTAAGAATGCCGTAACCATCATTGCGGCCATTTCCCTAATGGGGGTTGTGGCTTGCATGATTTATATGTTCTTACTTGCCATCTACGACCCAACAGTGGATGACAAAGTTGTCTTTGACATCATTGGCCCGGCCTTTCAAACCATCGTTGGTGGTTTTATTGGCTTAATTACCGGAATCCACATTGGAGATAAAGATGAATCTAAGTGAGCATTTCACCCTTGAAGAGTTGACCCATACGGATCACCGTGAATTTGACAATACCCCAAATGAATCAGAACTTGCAAACCTCAAACGCCTTGCAGCTTTTCTTGAAGACGTCAAGGTTGTACTTGGAGGTAAGCCCGTCATGGTCAACTCCGCCTTCCGATCTAAACAGGTCAACGATGCGGTTGGTTCCAAAGACACCTCTCAGCACCGTATTGGATGCGCCGCAGACCTGCGCATCCCGGGAATGACTCCCGATGAGGTTGTAAAAACCATCATTGCGAGTAAACTCGGGTACGACCAGATCATTCGTGAATTTGACCGGTGGACACATATTAGTGTGCCTAATACGCCCGACGCATCTCCCCGTCGTCAAGCTTTAATCATTGACAAATCTGGCACAAGGGCATTTACTTAAAAGGATTCGGCATGCCGCTGTCTAAACTCAAATTCAAGCCGGGTGTAAACAGGGAAATGACCACCCTGTCTAATGAACAGGGTTGGTTTGAGACTGACAAGGTTCGATTTCGTTACGGGTTTCCTGAAAAGCTGGGTGGTTGGAAAAGCGATACTGGGACGACTACCTCCATCTTAGCTCCAGCCTCGGGTTCATTCTGGGGCGTTTGCCGTTCTTTATGGAACTGGCTTAACCTGACGGGTTACAACCTGCTCGGGCTTGGTACTAATCTAAAGTACTACATCCAAAACGGTAACGGGGGATACTTCTATGATGTTACCCCTATCCGTTTAACCACATCTGCGGGCGCAGTAACGTTTACAGCGACCTCCACATCCAAAAACATTACGGTGACCTGCACGGCCAACGGGGCAACCACCAATGACTTTGTAACCTTTAGCGGGGCAACGGGGCTTGGCGGGGCAATCACCAGCACCATCCTCAACGCAGAGTTTCAGATCGTCAGTATTATTGACGCCAACAACTTTGTCATTCAGTCGAGCGTTGCGGCCAACGGATCAGATACGGGTCACGGCGGATCATCCACTGTAGGCGCGTTCCAAATCAATACCGGGGCCGCAATCTACGGCTCAACCACTGGATGGGGCGCAGGTTCTTGGGGAGGCTTTAACCCTCCAAACGCCAGTACGGCTTGGGGTCAGTCTCAAGGCTATGCTCAGTTGCGGCTATGGAGTCAATCCAACTTTGGTGAGAACTTGATCTTTTGCGCCCGTGGGGGCGCGATGAACTTTTGGGCTGTTAACCCAACCCCTTCTATATTTGATCGGGGCCAAGTCATTGTGGCTGGCGGGACAATTACCCAAAAGAACTATGCAACTGGTAGCGGCACAACCACGGTTTCTGTGGATGCAACTTGCCCATCTCAAGTCAATATTGTGATGGTGTCCGACTCCACTCGGTTCACGATTGCTTTGGGAGCCAATGACCCAACGGGCGTTATCTCCACTACGTCGATTGATCCTATGATGGTTCGCTGGTCGGATCAGGAATCGTACAGCACATGGCTTCCAGCCATTACCAACCAAGCTGGCTCATACCGTTTAAGCCAAGGCTCTCAGATCATCACTGGCATACAAACCCGGCAGGAAATCTTAGTCTTCACCGACTCCGCAGTGTATTCCATGCAATACATTGGGGCCCCTTATGTCTGGAGCTTCCAGCAAATGGGTTCCAGTATTTCTATTGTGAGCCAGAACGCAGTCGCCACATCCAACAACATCACGTACTGGATGGGGATTGATAAGTTCTATGTCTACTCTGGTAAGGTTGACACATTAATTTGTTCCCTGCGCCGGGACATCTTTGAAAACTTCAACACCGATCAGGCGGCTCAAGTCTTTGCCGGGATCAATGAGGGGTTCAATGAAATTTGGTGGTTCTATCCATCATCGGGCTCAAATTACCCAGATAAGTACGTGATCTACAACTACGTAGAGCAGACTTGGTACAACGGTAATTTGAGCCGTACAGCTTGGATGGGCAACCATTTACGCCAGTACCCTATGGCTACAAACTACAGCACCACCAGCACCTCAGGCAAGCTGATCTACCATGAGAATGGAACAGATGATGGTAGCGTTAGCCCTCCGATTGCAATCAACTCGTTTATACAGTCTTCTGACTTTGACATTGGTGATGGCGATCATTTCGGATATGTCTGGAGGATCGTGCCTGATGTGACCTTTGATGGCTCGACGGGAGCGGCTCCGGTCGTCAACATGACCATGTTGCCCCGCCAGAACCCTGGCACAGGCTATGGCCGAACCGACAACCCAACGGTGATTAGTGGGAACAACTATTTAAACCAAAGAACCTACGAAGTTCAAAAGTTTACACAGTATGCCTACGTGCGTGTACGTGGTCGCCAGATGGCTCTGAAGATCAGTTCCAACACCCTTGGGACTCAGTGGCAGTTAGGCACTCCACGCCTTGACGTTAGACCTGATGGGCAACGTTAATGGCTACTAACAAATTCATATCTAGCATTGTCCCGACCATTGCGCCTCGGCTTCCAGCCGCGCCTGATGAGTACGACAAAAGGTTTATTGAGCAGTATTCAAACGTCCTAAGGATTTACTTCAATGGGATTGATACAACCTTTGGGGGCCTTTTAGGCCAATCCCGGCCGGGCAGTGCCGCACATGCTGGTGGCGCATACTTAACGTTTCCTTACGCATCAGTAAGTCGTACTACGAACCAAACCTTTACAGCCAATACGGCAACCCTAATCACATTTGACACCAGTCTTGATTTAAACGATTGCACATATTCTGCGGGGAATATCAAAGTCAATGACGCCGGTTTATACAATTTGCAGTTTAAATTGCAAATGGTTAACACGGACACAGCCATCCATACGGCATATGTTTGGATTCGTGTAAATGGAGTTGATTATGCTGGCAGTGGAAACAAAATTGACATTCCTGAGCATCATGGATCGACAGATGGATATGCGCTTGTTTCCGGAAACTTTTTTGTAAATTTGAATGTTGGCGACACTATCTCTTTATATGTTGCCGTTGATAGCAACCAACTGTACATAGAGGCTTATGCGGCCAACTCTCCAGGCTTTTTGATGCCTTCAATTCCATCAGCTCTGATGAGTTTGACGTTTGTGTCTTTAGTACCAACATGATAACATTGCTATTACCCGTTTAAAGGTGAAAAAATGAGCATCCACCTCGCAGCACAACACCTCATGAGTAAGGGCCGTGGGCCCGATGACACCCTTGTCCACATGTCAAAAGGTGAGCTACAAAGTCTTCAACAATTAGCTAAAGCGCATGGTGGAACCTTAACCACTAACCCAGAGACAGGCCTGCCCGAGGCAGGATTCCTGTCAAACCTACTTCCCACTATTATTGGTGGCGCTTTGGTTGCCTCTGGCGTTGGCGCACCGATGGCGGCTTTGATGGTCGGAGGCGGAGAAACTCTGGCAACTGGTAGCCTTGGCAAGGGGTTAATGGCGGGCTTAGGCGCTTATGGTGGCGCAGGCCTGACAGAAGGTTTAATGGGCACGGGCGCATCAGCAATTGGAGCCAATGCTTACACCGCAGAAGAAGCGGCAAAAATGGCCCCTGAAGCGGCTCAGAATACTGTCAATAATGCCATCAGCAATGCCTCTCCCATGGATAAGCTCACTGCTGGCGCAAAACAATTTGCATCCAACCCAATGGACACGATGACTGCCCTTGGGAATGGTAGCACCATGAAGGGCGCTGGCATGGTTGCCGCCGCCACTCTACCGGCCATGCTGGGCTCTGCCCCAGCTCCAACGACCAAAACTTACCCCGTGGCTAATGCTTTGCAATACAACGCAAACCCACAAGCTATTGCACCAAACGCAGGCGTTCCCGCATACGGTCATCAAGGGCAAAACTTTGGCGCTGAGCAGACTTACTTCAAGCCAAGCTACACAGACACGGGCGTACCGTTTAAACCAGTAGGCATGGCGGGCGGCGGTCAGATTGACTTACATGGAACCATTGACATGGGTCAAGGTCAGTTCGGCGGCGGCTACACACCTATGGGCGGTGGGTTTGGAGGACAAAATCCCGGTTTTGGCGGTGGCAATACCGCTCAAATTCCACAAGCCCCAACGGGCGGGATTAGTGACGCATACAACCAAGGCTTTGGCAACATGAGTGCCAACGGTGGCCGTGGTGGCTATGGCGGTATGGGAAACAACTTCTTTAATGGCGGGCAAAATCCCCCGCCGCCAGATCAAGTTGCACAAAATAATAGCCTCAGAGTTTTTGGGACAGATGATCAGGGTAATCCAATTACTGACCCAAATGCCCTCCAGCAGTATCTGCAACAGAAACAGGCGTCATCATTCAACAACCCTGCACAGGGTGGTTCTGACGCTGTAAACAATGCCTGGGTACCAGGCCCATCTCCTGATGTGTTACCGCAATACGCAACCCGTGATGATAATCAGCTTTATGCGGATGGCGGTTCAATAGATAAATCTGTCAGGACTCCATTTGCCTATGATGCCCCGCATCAGATGGTAAATCAGACGTTCGCGCAATGGTTGGCGGCTCATCCGCAAACTCAATCATCTTCATCTACTGAGAAAAATTACAACCAACCAGCCCTGTCTGGTCCTAATTTAGTTGGTCCTCCAGCGCCTGCCAGCGCTGTTGTATCTCCTGCCCAACCAGCAACACAGCCAGCTTTATCTGGCCCTAATTTAGTTGGACCCACTGCGGCCAGCACTGATTCGAGCCAGAGTTCACCCGCATCGACAGGGCCAATCTCCTCTGTAAACACAGCGACTGGTCAGTTTGCGCCCACAACGCAGACCGCATCGCCAGCTCAATCAACCACATCAGATATGGTTGGTCCAGCCTTTGCGGATTACTCCACTCAAACCAATCCTTTCTCTGTTGAGAAAGATTACGGGATCAAGCCGGTCACTCAGCTTACTCAGCCAAAAACTGAGGACCCTGTTAAATCTATAGTTGCTCAGACCAATCCTTATGATCCCGGTTTTGACATCAATGAAGCCCCTTGGGCAAACAGTGGCGGAGCCGCCTCCGGTGGTTTATTCCATCACGGGATGATTGATCATTCTGCGCACAGCTCATTAAATGGTTACTCTGATGGCGGGCGTTTACTGAAAGGCCCCGGTGACGGTGTGTCTGACTCAATCCCCGCAGTGATTGGTGGCAAACAACCAGCCCGATTGGCAGATGGTGAGTTTGTAGTCCCCGCAAGGATTGTGTCTGAATTAGGCAATGGATCAACTGAAGCGGGCGCTCGCAAGCTTTATGCAATGATGGACCGCATTCAAAAGGCTCGTAGTAAAACTGTCGGCAAAGGTAAGGTGGCAACAAACTCCCGTGCTGACAAGCACTTGCCAGCATGACACTAAGTTACGCATCAGAGGACCCCGGCTCATTCTTTGAAGAGATTAAGCCAATCCTGCACGAACACTACGAAGAGTTGTGCGTGACAAAGGATTTCCCTTTGATGCCTGACTTTGTCAATTACGGCAAGCTGGAGATGGCAGGGATGCTTAAATGCATCACCGTGCGTAAAGATGGCGCATTGATAGGCTACATCATCTTTATCGTTCAGCCTCATTTGCATTACATGACATGCAAGACCGCCTTTGAAGATATTTATTACTTAAAGAAAGAGCATCGCGTTGGCAGGACTGGGATCAGGATGTTCCAGTTTGCTGAGGAGGCTTTAAAAAAAGATGGCGTGAATCGTGTGATCATGCACACAAAGGTTCACATGGACAATTCCCGTTTGTTTGAGTATCTTGATTACAAGATGACTGACAAACTGTACACAAAGATTTTGGGTTAGGAGCCGGTATGAGCTACTCTCGTCGTCAACTTTATGCCATGGGTGAGACCCTTGGTGAGTCGGTCACCCGCCGTAAAGCGACCGGTGGGTTTATTTATGGTGGCGGTGGCGGTAGCCAACAGACTACAGTCTCCAGTACTGAGCTTCCATCTTGGGCTCAGCCTTATGCTCAAAGCACATTGCAAAATGCAAACGCTTTAACCAGCCAAAAGTATCAACCTTATGTACAGCGCGATAGCAGTGGAAATCCAGTGCTGGATTCCAGCGGCAATACGATTGGCATCCCGCGCATTGCTGGCTTTAGCCCGTTGCAACAGTACTCCCAAGATCAAGCCACTCAGATGCAACCTGCTCAGCAGTTGCAAAATGCAACCCAGCTTGCCAATCAGGCTGGTTTGGTGGGGATGAACACGGCCTACGGCGGTCAACAGTTTGGCAATACCTTCCAAGCTCCCGGCCAGTACAACCCAGGTCAGTTTTCTTACTTGCAGACCCAAGCGCCCGATCTGCAAAACTACCAAATGCAGGCTCCTCAGAATGTGTCATCTCAGAGCTTGAATACACCAATGATGCAGGGGCAGACGACCAACTACAACCCCAACCTGCAAAACTTCCAAATGCAGGGGCCACAGCAGGTCTCATCTCAAAATGTAAACGCAGGCAATATTCAGGCGGCTCAGTCCAACTTTAATCCAAACCTGCAAAGCTATCAGATGCAGGCTCCTCAGGCCGTGCAGGCTCAGAACGTTCAAGGACCCGTCCTGAACAATCTGTCCATGCAGGCCGCTAACAACATCCAAGGGCAACAGATCAATGCCCCGATGATGAGCGCGGCTCAGACTGCCTTTAACCCCAATCTGCAAAACTACCAGATGGGTCAAGGCCCTCAGGTCAATGCGCCAAGCCTGCAAAACTATCAAATGCAAGGCCCTCAGAATGTGAGTGCTAGGGATGTAAACGCACCCAATATCCAAGCTTTGAGCATGCAAGCTGCGGGCAATGTAAACAGTCAGGGCGTCACATCCCAGGACATCAACGCCGCCCAAACCAATTACAACCCTAATCTGCAAAGCTATCAGATGCAGGGTCCTCAGAATGTATCAAGTCAAAACTTTGATACAAATGCCGCCCAACAGTACATGAATCCGTACTTACAGCAGGCACTGAATCCACAGATTGAAGAGGCAAAGCGCCAATCAGCTATCCAGCAAACTCAACTGGCCGGGCAGGCTGTGGGCGCAGGCGCATTCGGTGGCTCTCGGTTTGCCCTACAACAAGCTGAAGCTAACCGTAATCTTGGAACCAATCTGGCTAATATTACCGGGCAAGGTTATAACCAAGCTTACAACCAAGCTCAACAGGCATTCCAAGCGGATCAGGCTCGTCAGCTTCAAGCTCAACAAGCCAACCAGCAAGCTGGCTTGACTACAGGCCAACAAAACCTGCAAGCCAATTTGGCTACCCAACAATTGGGAACCCAAACGGGCGCTCAGATGGCTTTGGCTAACCTGAACAACCAGCAACAAGCGGCTGTTCAAAGCGAAGCCAACCGCTTACAGGCGCAGGGAATGACATCCCAGCAAGCGCTCCAAGCCGCATTGGCAAACCAACAGACTCAACAGCAAGCTAACTTACAGAACCTTAGCGCTGGCTTACAAGCTCAAGGCTTGCAGGCTCAGACAGGGATGCAAGCTCAGCAGGCTAATCAGCAAGCTGGTTTACAGGCCGCTTTGGCAAATCAACAGGCCGGAATGACTGCCGGTCAGCAAAACTTACAAGCCAATCTTGCGACCCAACAGTTGGGCGCTCAGACTGGTTTACAGGCACAGCTTGCTAACCAGCAAGCAGGTTTGACCGCCGGTCAACAAAACCTTCAGGCTAACCTTGCAACACAACAACTCGGAACTCAAACCGGGTTGCAGGCTGCTTTGGCTAATTTAAACAACCAACAGCAAGCCAACGTTCAGAATCAGGCTACACAGTTCCAAGCCCAAGGCATGACCGCCCAACAGGCTATGCAAGCGGCTTTGGCAAACCAGCAAAACCAACAGCAGGCCAATCTGCAAAACCTCAGCGCAGGTCTTCAGACTCAAGGCCTTCAGGCGCAGACTGGATTGCAGGCACAGCAAGCAAACCAACAGGCCAACTTGCAGGCGGGCTTGGCAAATCAGCAGGCAGGCTTAACGACCGGCCAGCAGAATTTAAACGCCAACTTGGCAACACAACAGCTTGGAGCGCAGACTGGCTTACAACAATCATTAGCCAATTTAAATGCTCAACAGCAGGCGAATGTCCAAAATGCCGCCAACCAATTGCAAGCTTCAGGGATGAACTCTCAGCAAGCGTTGCAGGCCGCTCTTGCCAATCAACAGGCAGGATTGACCACGGGTCAACAGAACCTGTCGGCCAACTTACAGACACAACAGCTTGGCACTCAAACAGGCCTTCAGACTGCTCTTGCCAATTTAAACAGTCAGCAACAAGCTGCGGTTCAAAACCAGGCGGCCCAGCTTCAGACTCAGGGCATGTCTGCTCAGCAGGCTTTGCAGGCCGCGCTGGCAAACCAACAAGCTGGCCTTACAACGGGTCAGCAAAACCTTGCCGCGAACTTGCAGACTCAGCAACTGGGCGCGGGTCAGAACCTGCAATCTCAATTGGCAAACCAACAGCAGTACTTGGCCGCTCAGCAAGCTCAACAGCAAGCCAACCAGTTTGGTTATGGTCAGGGCATGACAGCCGCTCAAACAGCGGCTCAGTATGGCTTGGGTGCAAACCAGTTAAACGCTCAGCAACAACAGTTCGGTGCAAGCCTTGGGCTGCAAGGCGCTGGATTGGGTTTAAACGCTGCCAACACATTGGGCAACTTGGGTCAAACCCAGTACAGTCAGAACATGGGCATCAACCAGTTGCAAAACCAGTATGGTGCTCAGCAACAGGCCCAGCAACAACAGGGTCTGTCTCAGGCCTATCAGGATTTCCTGAACCAGCAAAACTTTGGCTACAACCAGTTGGGCTACATGTCCAACCTGATCCGTGGCTTACCGCTGGGCACAACCTCCAACCAACAGGTCTACCCCGGCACAGCCAACACATTAGGCTCTATTGCTGGATTGGGACTTGGCGCGGCTGGATTGGCAAATGCCTACACCAAACTTCAAGCCAAAGGCGGTTTAACCGAATCCTACGCAGAAGGCGGGGATGTTCAATCCTTCGGAAACATCGAAAGCATTGTGCATACATTGAGCGATCAACAGCTTGCACAAGCTCAAAGGGATGCCCAATCCCGCAATGACAATGAAACATTGCAAGCCATCATGGTTGAGCAAGGTATTCGTGCATCTGAGCGCAATGGCTTGGCTGGAGCCTTCAATCAGCAAACTCAAGGACAGCCTGTCCATGCCGCTAAGGGTGGCATCATGGGTTTTGCTTTAGGCGGTGAGCCAACCGCTGAGGAGATTGAAGCCGCAAAAAAGCCTTTCGTGGGGTATCCAAAGGCCGCTCGCTCGCCAGAGGCTAATAAAGCCGCTGTAGAGGCCTCTGAAAAGAGGAGCATCAGTGATGCCCTGATCCCTAAAGAGTACGCAGTGGACAAGCCAAAGCCAGAGCAGGTAAAGGCTGATCAGGCCAGAATCATGTCTGATTACATGATTCAAAATAAACCTGAGGCTAAGGAGGAGGCTTCACCAGCATCCATCTCTGCGGCTTTAAACAAGCCCTCTGCGCCTGCGATCTCAACGTCAGCCGCCTTTAAGCCTGACAATTCTTTCCAAGATAACTACCATAGTTTCTTGGATGAATACAGCAAGCTGAATGAGCCACAACAAAAAGCCATGGATGAGTTGGTTGCCTCTCACAAAAAGCGGATTGACGACATGCAGGCTCGTGGTTTAAACGATGCATTGACTCAATTTGGATTCCAGTTAGCCGCCGCCGCATCTAAGCCCGGTAAGAGTTTCCTTGGAGCCGCAGGTGAGGCCGCACCATCTATCACTGAAGCCCTGAATAAGAGTCAGAAATCTGTCAGTGATGAGCAGGACCTGCTGGAGAAAATCCAAATGGATCAGGCTCGGTTTAACTTGGCAATGAAGAAGGGTGACATGCAGTCCGCACTGGGAGCCGCTCAAGGCGTCAGCGCAGACCGCAAGGCTCAGCAACAGCTTGAATTGCAAAGACAACAGCTTGGCATCACCGCACAGCATTACGCTAAACCCAGCACCGCCACAGAGTTTGTTTACGACAAAATGCGTAGCGATCCAACAAACAAAGGCATGTCGGATACCAAAGTTATGGAGATGGCATTACGCGCAACCACCGGTTATGACAAGGCATCCCTTGGCTTGGCTGGCAAAGCTAACGCCGCAGTTGCCAAGGTCATGGAAAAATACGCCATGTTTGATGCAATGCCTCCATCGCCTTACCGTGACTCAATTCTTGCGACAAGAGATCGTGAGATTGCTCAGTTGCAGGGTGAAAATCAAGCTACCCCGGGTGGTCAAGGTGGGAATACCGTATTAAGATTCGACTCAAAAGGCAACCTCATTTCGGGATGATCACATGGCTGTTCAAGCTCAACTCGCCGATGGTCGAATCCTTGAATTTCCGGATGGAACTGATCCATCCGTAGTTCAAGCAACTGTCAAAAGAATGCTTTCATCCTCAGTGGGGATGGATGTTTCTCAAATGTCTACCGAGGAACTGGAGAATGCTCCATCTGCCCCAACAACATTGGGTGACATTGGTAGATCATTGGGCGCTGGAGTTGTCGGAGGCGCTAAGACAGTCGCTGATGTCTTTGGCGCTGGCAATGATGTCTCCAATTACTTGGGCAAGAAAGCCCAAGAGATACAAGCCAACATCACTCCAGAGCGTAAAGCTGAGATGGCCCGCCGTCAGGAGCTGGAGAAACGGGCCTCTGAGTCCGGTGACCTATGGCAAGAGGCTAAGGCTTACCTTGGTGGTATTGCTGAGGCTCCCATTCAATCCGTTGCTCAAGCTGTAGGTACATCTGCGCCAACCCTTGTGGCCGGGTTGGCTTCGGTATTTGCAGCGCCCGAAAGCGCTCTTGGGATTGGTGTTGCCCGCATGGGGCAGATTGCTTTGGGCGCGGCTCAGGGCGTTGGTGAATATAAGGGAGATGTGCATGACTCAGTCAAACAAGCTTACATGGATGAGGGATACGATGCTTCAGAGGCTGAAAAGCTTGCAGTTAGGGCTCAGCAGTATTCCATGGACAAAGCCATGGAAATCGGTGGAGCAGGTCTCCTTGGTGCTTTGGATGCGTTTACAGGGGTTGAAAGCAGCGTTCGCAAAGCTGTTGAAAAAGCCGGAAAAGGAAAGCTGACCAAAGAAGCCATTGAGGCTGGCATTAAGGAATTGCCTGAAGAGGCGGTTACGGCTCCCTCATTGGGTATGGCTGCTCTTAAATCTGCGGCGGGCGAAGCTCCCCTTGAGGGTTTACAGGGCGGGTTTGGTCAGTATGCGCAGAACCTCGCCCTACAACGTGAAGGCCTACAAGAGGGCGATGAAACACAGGGTGTGCTTGGGGCGGCTTTACGTGATGCCGCCGTAGGTGCTTTGACGGGCGGTGCGTTTACACCGGTCAAGCTGTCTGAGATGAGGAGTGACTACAACCTTGATCAGACATTGCGCCAAGCCAAGCAGGACCAAGAGTTTGAGCAAGAACGGCAAGCCGCCATTGAGCGATCAGCCGGTCTGCCACCCCAACCTGAGGTATATGAATTACCTGAGGGTTATCGCGTCACGGCACAAGATGTAGGCGTCACAGAGGAACCCGCAGAGCATCACATCATGGAAGAGGGCTCTGATGTGCCCTTGACCACAGTGCCAACCTTAGAAGAGGTTCAGCCAAAGATCGACCGGTTAACTGAGATTCGCAAGGCCGAGGCCCAGAAAACACTTGATCAGATTGACAAGATCAACGAAGGCATCAAGAAACAAACCGAGCAACTGGAGACATTGGAGGCCACAGGCCAAGCCAACACTCCACAGTATGAAGCCCTGAAACAACAGACTCAAATGGCTCAGGATACCGCAAGCCAGCAGGTTGCTGAGCTGATGGATAAAAATGAAACCCTGACAAAGAACTTGGTTCATGTCCCCGGTGCACCTCAGCAAAAGGTCCAGCAACAGTTTGTCCTGTCCAAGGATGGTCAGAACCTCGGAGCCTTTAACAGCCTCCAAGAGGCTGAGCATACGGTTAAGCGGTTTGTAAGCCCTGAAGCTTTTAAAGAGTTTGAGGAAACCAAAGAGCCCGTAAAGCCAACCATCGAGCCCGATCAGATTGAAACCCTGAAGTCCACCCTTGAGCCATTGATGGCAAAGTTTGGCCTAAAGGATGTTGGTTTAAACATTGTTGATAACCTTAAGCACGGAGCTGAGGGTAGCTACACCAACAAGCTGGTGAGCGTTGCCTTGGATAATCCAAATCCAATTCAGACCCTGCGTCATGAATCTATCCACGCCCTGAAGGACTTGGGTTTCTTCACGCCACAGCAATGGTCAGTTCTTGAGAACATGGCTAAAAAGAAATGGATTGCTGAACATCTTGAGGGCAACCGCACTGAGATTGACGGTGAGAACATGACCCGGCTTGAGGGTTATAAAAAAATGGGTTTAAACGATCAGCAAATCGCCGAAGAGGCTATCGCTGATGCTTTTGCTCATTTTGATAAGACCAAACCACCTCCAGGAATGCTTGCGGCTTTACACAACAAGCTGATCAAGTTCTTTGAGGCATTGAAGAATGGGTTTACGGGCGCTGGATTCCAAACCGCAGAACATGTATTTGGCAAGATTGAACGTGGTGAATTAAAAGGAGCTAAAAATGAAAGACCTACAGGAGCTGTCGCAGGACCCGGCCCAACAGGCGGGGAAAGAAAGTTCTCTCTTGGAGAGGGAGACCGAGGAACACGGGCAGAGGCAAGAAGCATTGCGCCGCTTGAAGGTGCGCCAACTGTCCAAGGCGCGGCAGGACCGGATGCAAACCTCGTAAGCGTTGCTGAAAAATACGCAAAAGACAACGGCATAAAGCTTAACCGTCAGGCCAAGTACGCCCAAGTTAATGAGGTGTTTGGTAAACGTTTAGCGCAAGCCTATGAGGAGATGCCCCACGCTCCTAACGATCCAAAGGTCAAAGAGGCCTATGAGGATTTAATCCACCAAACGCGCAAGCAATATGACGCGCTGGTTGATGCTGGGTATAAGTTTAATTTCTTTGATAGCGAAACCGATCCATACCAAGGCAACCCTTGGAACGCTATGCGCGATTTGCGCAAAAACAAAACCATGTCTGTCTATGGGACATATGATGGCTTTGGAACCGAAGGCGTTACGGATGCGGATGTTAAAGATAACCCTCTATTGCAAAACACTGGTCTTAAGTGGAAAGATCAAAAAGGTGTTGAGCATGATGTCACCGGCAATGATTTATTCCGGGCGGTACATGATGCCTTTGGTCATGGCATAGAAGGCGGTGGGTTCCGTCACCACGGAGAAGAGAATGCTTGGCAGGCTCACTCCCGTTTATACACAGGTCCTGCGCTGGCAGCTTTGACCAGTGAGACTCGCGGGCAAAACAGTTGGCTGAACTTTGGCCCATACGGCGAAAAGAACAAAAACGCCAAGGTTGAGGAAACGGTATTCGCTCCACAAAAAACAGGGCTTATGCCTGAGTGGGCATGGAAAGAGAACACCGTTTTAAGTGAGCCTGATTTTATTCGCGAGCCAAACATTAAGGGTGTTACGCTGGGCAAAAAACAGCCTAATGCATCCACATTTATTGGCGTTCACCATGGCAATGCCAAGGTAGATGTTTTGAGTGGAAAGAAATACGGCACAGGTATTCGGGGTGCTGAGCGCCGAAGACTTGATGATGCTTTTGATGATCGCATCAAGAATCGGGTTTATTTCTACATCCCCAAAGAAAACGGGGAAATGCCATCTCCAGAGGCTGGACTTGGCGGTCATGTTTATAAACAAAAGTTTGACAACATTTTGGCTCCCGGCTCAGAAATGAGCAAACTGTTTTCTAAAGCTCAGGGTGACTCCAATAACTTTGAGTCAGAGGTTATTGACGCTGGTTACGATGGATACGCAGTGCCCTCAATGGGCATGATGGTTATCTTGAATCATGATGCACCAGTCCATCATTTGGGCACTCGTGCAGAGCTGGCAGAGCAGGGGATTAAGTACAG
>Ga0214206_1000256_pt1 | contig 14929 bp, 15 predicted proteins | sample TroBogEpilimnion_26_FD_153044 | JGI IMG/M metagenome (GOLD analysis project Ga0214206, IMG submission 153044) | Freshwater microbial communities from Trout Bog Lake, WI - 07JUL2009 epilimnion | ecosystem: Environmental > Aquatic > Freshwater > Lake > Epilimnion/Euphotic zone | place: Trout Bog...
CGCCGCCGCCGGCAAGCCAGGCCCGGATACGATTACGGGCAGCGATCGGCAGGAGATTCGTCGCATCTTCTCGCCAGGGGATGCCGGCTGAGCGAAGCGAAGTGAGCAGGTCTGACTTGGTCAGGCCGGCCGCGATCAGCGGCCTCCAGCGACGGTGACCATCGCGAAATTCCTGCAAGACACGCGGGGCGGCGAGTCCCGCGAGGCCGGCGCCGCGGGCGAGCCTCAGCAGCGCGTTCTCGACCACGTCGTCGAGGTGATGCGCGGTACAGAGAAGCTCGTAGCCGACCGTCTGTCTTTGGGCGGCGAAGAAAGCATCGCGGGCTTCGCGCAAGGCGGCCTCGGAAGCGTCGCCCTGCCCTGCCCTTTCCCCGAGGACGCAAGGCACGCCGAGCGTCGCGCAGAAGGCCTCGACGAAGCGCGCGTCTTCCGCGGAAGCTTCTCCCCGGACTCGATGATCGAAGTGCAGCACGCGCAGACGCGGGCGCAGGGCTTCGTCCGCCCAGAGGGCGCAAAGCAGGTAAACGGAATCCGCGCCCCCGGAAACGGCGACGGCGATCGGCCCGGCGGCAACCGGAACGGCCATCAGACGCGGCAGCCGCAGGGCGGCCGCGCGCAAGGCGTCGGGACTGGGCAGGCTCATCGTCACGCGCTCAGACTAGGTCGCGCCGAAGCCCTGCCAATCCAAAGCGGACGTCAGAACGACAGCGTTTCCTTGCCGTACCAGCGACGGAGCGCTTCGGGCACGCGCACGGTGCCGTCGGCCTGGAGGTTGTTCTCCAGGATGGCGGCGAGGACGCGCGGCAGGCCGAGGCCGGAACCGTTGAGGGTGTGGACGAACTCCGGCTTACCGTCCTTCGGGCGGAAACGTATCCCCGCGCGACGGGCCTGGAAGTCGGTGAAGTTGGAACAGCTCGAGACTTCGAGCCAGCGCTTCTGGCCGCCGGCCCAGACTTCGAGATCGTACTGCTTGCTGTGCGAAAAACCGATGTCGCCGGCGCAGATCATCAGCACGCGGTAAGGCAGGTCGAGTTTCTGAAGCAGACGCTCGGCGTCGCCGCGCAGGAGCTCGAGTTCCTCGAAAGACTTGTCAGGATGGGTCCACTTCACGAGCTCGACCTTGTCGAACTGGTGCAGGCGGTTCAGGCCGCGCACGTGGGCGCCCCAGCTGCCGGCTTCGCGACGGAAGCATGGTGTGTAGCCGCAGCGCTTCACCGGGAGGGAGGCTTCGTCGAGGATCTCGTCGCGGAAGAAGTTCGTGACCGGCACCTCGGCCGTCGGGATCATGTAGAAGTCATCCGTCTGCGCGTGGTACATCTGGCCTTCCTTGTCAGGCAGCTGCCCGGTGGCGGTGGCGGACGCGGCGTTCACGAGCAACGGCGCATGGACCTCGGTGTAGCCGTTGGCGCCGGCTTCCTCGAGGAAGTACTGGATCAGGGCGCGGACGAGGCGGGCCATGTCGCCGACATAGAACGGGAAACCGGCGCCGGTGACCTTCACGCCGCGCTCGAAATCGATGGCCTTGTTGAACCAGGCGATGTCCCAGTGCGGCTTGGCCGCGGGCGAGATCAGCTTCGCATGGTCGCCCCACTCGAGGATGACCTTGTTGTCGGCCTCGGTACGGCCTTCGGGCACGGTGTCGTGCGGGATGTTCGGGACGGAAAGCGCGACGGCCTTCATCTGCTCCTCGGCCTCGGAGACCTTCTTCTCGAGTTCCTTCACCTTGGCGGAGGCGGCCTTCATCTCGGCGACCTTGGCCTGGAACTCCGGCGAGCCCTTCGGCATCGCGGCCATCTCCTTGTTCGCGGCGTTCTGCGCAGAGCGCGCGACCTCGAACTCGGCCACCGCATGGCGACGGGCTTCATCGGCGGCCAGGACGGCGTCGAGATCGACCTGGAACTTCTTCCGGGCGACGCCCTTGCGGACGAGGTCGATGTTTTCGCGAAGGAACTTGGGATCCAGCATAGGCGGACTTTGCCCAAATCCCCCGCCCGAGGGCAACGGGGAATTATCACGCAAGGCCACCGAGGCCTGACCGGGGGAAAGAAATACGTTGAGCCGAGGCCTTAAAACCTTTGCTTGAGACCACACCACCATGACTGAAGCCAAGAAAGACGCCCCTGCCCCCGCTCCCGATGCCTGGACCAAGTGGGTCGCCCTCTCCACCACGATCCTCGCCGTGTGCGCCGCTTTCGCGACGCTCAAGGGCGGCAGCTTCTCCACGAAGACCCAGCTGGCCACGGTCAGCGCTTCCAACAAGTGGGCTTACTACCAGGCCAAGAGCCTGAAGGAAACCGCCCGCGACACCGAGAGCACCATCATCAAGACCATCGAAGCCTCCGCCACCTCCCCCGAAGCCAAGGCGATCGCCCGTAAGGCCATCGAGAAGGCGGACGAAGAAATCAAGCGCTACAAGGGCGAGAAGGCCGAGATCATGAAGGACGCCCAGTACCTCGACTCCGAAGCCGCCTACAGCCAGGCCCGCGGCGGCAACTTCGGCCTCGCGATCATGTTCCTCCAGATCGCCATCATGCTTTCCGCCATCGCGGCCCTGATGAAGAAGAAGTCGTTCTGGATCGTCGGCCTGTGCGCCGGCGCGATCGGCGTCGGCTACCTCACCTACGCCTGGCCTCTCTACGAGAAGTTCAACCCGCCGCCCGCCGCGCCGTCCCACCCGGACGCCGTCAAGGCCGCGAAGTAAGCCTCCGCGACATTCGAAAATAGATAGGCCCCGCAGCGCGAACTGCGGGGCCTATTTTTGCTATGCTTACGCTTAGACTCGGCTCGCCTCAGGGGCGAAGACTTCGTCCGGACGGAAGAAACGACGGACCTCGGCCTCCGCCGCGGCGGGGCTATCGGAGGCGTGGCAGACATTACGCATCATCTCGGTGCCGAAATCGCCACGGATGGTGCCCTTGGGGGCCACTTTGGAATTGGTCGGACCGAGGAGCTCACGGACGCGGGCGATGACGTTGTCGCCGGTCAGGACGGCGACGATCACCGGACGGGAGGACATGAAGGCCTCGATCTCAGGGTAGAAAGGCTTATCGGCGACGTGGGCGTAGTGCTCACGGAGCTGGGCCGAAGTCAGACGGGTCATCTTGCTGGCCTGGAGGTCGAAGCCGGCGGCTTCGAAACGGGCCAGGACGGTGCCGCACAGGCGGCGCTCCATGCAATCAGGCTTAAGGATGATGAGGGTCTTTTCCATAGGGTGCCCTTCGGACTGAAGGGTCGTTAAATATGCGGTTTTTATGCCCGAAATACAAGCCTAACCTCCGCGCCCCCCTGAAAAACGCCTAATTAACCCTTAAAAACGAAGCAAATCGCCTGCACTGCGAGCGCTTTCCCCTGCCCGATCGAATCCATTCCCTCGTTGGTCGTGGCCTTGATGCCGACTTGGGTCGAAGTGATTCCGATGATTTCAGCGATCCGAGCCTTCATGGCATCGACGTGCGCCATGACCTTCGGTCGCTCCCCGATGATCACCACGTCGACATTGCCGACCTGCCATCCGCCGTTGGCTTTCGCCTCAGCGACGGCCTTTTTCACGATCAGGGCGGAATCCAATCCCTTGATGGCAGCGTCGTTATTGGGGAAATAATGTCCGATGTCGCGCAGGCCGGCGGCGCCGAGAATCGCATCGGCGACGGCATGCAGCACCACGTCGGCATCGGAATGGCCATCGGGCCCGACGGAGGAGGGAATGTTCACTCCGCCGAGGATGCAGGGCCGGCCGGAAACCAGCGGGTGGATATCATACCCAAGACCGACACGAATCTGGGACGGGTTCATGGCCCATTATTAGGCGAGAAACCGCCCAAAGGGAAGCCCTTGCACAAAACCCTTGAAACGCCCTCCGCGAGGGGGCATTTTGAAGACCTGACAGTCTTTAGGCGCGGTAGCCAAGTGGTAAGGCCGGGCTCTGCAAAAGCCCCATGCGTCGGTTCAATTCCGACCCGCGCCTCCAGTTTAAACAAGAAGGGCGTCCCGAACCGGGACGCCCTTCTTCTTTGCTGCCGCTGACCTTAGCGGACCGTCTTGCTGAGGTTCGCGACGCCGTTGACCTTCGAGTTCACGCGCAGGCGCAGGCCGTTGAGGCGGATGAAGCCCGTGGCGTCGTCCTGGTTGTAAGCCTTGGTCGGATCCGCTTCCATCGTCGCGATGTGCGGATTGTAGAGCGAACGCGGGCTCTTGCGGCCGGCGACGTAGACGCTGCCCTTGTAGAGCTTCACGCGGACGGTGCCGGTGACGTTGCGCTGCGACTCGGTGATCAAGGCCTGGAGGGCGAGGCGCTCGGGGGCATACCAGAAGCCGTTGTAGACGAGCGTGGCGTAGCGCGGGACGAGCGAGTCGCGCAGGTGCATGACTTCGCGGTCCATGGTCAGGGATTCGATCTGACGGTGGGCGAAATGCAGGATGGTGCCTCCCGGGGTCTCATAGACGCCGCGGCTCTTCATGCCGACGAAGCGGTTCTCGACCATGTCGACGCGGCCGACGCCATGACGGCCGCCGAACTTGTTGAGGGTACGCATGACGCCGAGGGGATCGAGCTTCTTGCCGTTGACGGCGACGCAGTCGCCCTGACGGAACTCGAGCTCGACGTACTCCGGCTTGTTCGGGGCGTCTTCCGGGGAGACGGAGAGCTTGAACATGGCCTTGTTCGAAGGGTGGAAGGCGTCCATCCACGGATCCTCGAGGATACCGGCCTCGTAGGAGATGTGCAGGAGGTTACGGTCGGAGGAGTAAGGCTTCTTGGCGCTGGCTTCGACCGGGATCTTGTTGTCGGCGCAATAGGCGATCATCTCGGCGCGGCCGGGGAAGTCCTTGCGGAAGGCTTCGTTGCGCCAAGGGGCGATGATCTCGAGGTCGGGGGCGAGGGCGGCGCAGGTGAGCTCGAAGCGGACCTGGTCGTTACCCTTGCCGGTGGCGCCGTGGGCGATGGCGGTGGCGCCTTCCTTACGGGCGATCTCGACCATGCGCTTGGCGATGAGCGGGCGCGCGATGGAGGTACCGAGGTAGTACTGGCCTTCGTAGATGGCGCTGGCCTGCATCATCGGGAAGATGAAGTCGCGGGCGAACTCCGCCTGGAGGTCGTCGACATAGAGCTTGGAGGCGCCGGTCTTCATGGCCTTCTGCTTGAGACCCTTGAGCTCGTCCTCCTGGCCGATGTCGGCGCAGAACGCGATCATCTCGGCGTTGTGCTTGTCCTTGATCCAGGAAAGGAGGACGGAGGTGTCGAGGCCACCGGAGTAGGCCAGGACGATTTTCTTCTTCTTGCTCATAGTTATGGTATGGGAAAATCAGCCGCGGTGGGCGGCGAGATGCGCGAGGATGGCCTTCTGCACGTGCAGACGGTTCTCGGCTTGGTCGAAGATGATGCTCTGCTTGCTCTCGAGCACCTCGGCGGAGACTTCCTCGCCGGGGTGTGCCGGGAGGCAGTGCATGAAATAGGCGGAGGGCTTGGCCAAGGACATCAGCTTCGCGTTGACCTGATAAGGCTGCATCGTGCGCAGGCGCTCGGCCTTCTCGGCTTCCATGCCCATGCTCACCCAGACGTCGGTATAGACCATGTCCGCGCCCTTGACGGCGGCGGCGGGGTCGGTCGAGAACGTGAAGGTCTCAGGCAGGCCGTCCTTCTTCAGCTGGGCGCGGATCTCGGCGCCCGGCTCGTAGCCGGCGGGGCCGGAGAGCGCGATCTCGACGCCGAGGGCGGCGCCGCCGAGCACGAACGAGTTGGCCATGTTGCAGGCGGTGTCGCCGAGGAAGGCGACCTTCTTGCCCTTCAGCGAAGCGGCATACTGTTCCGGACGACCCGGAGCGTAACGCTCGGCCAACGTGAACATGTCCGTCATGAACTGGCACGGGTGCAGGAAGTCGGACAACGCGTTGACGACGGGCATCGTGCCGCAACGGGCGAATTCCTCGAGCAGGCTATGCTCGTGGCAACGGATGACCATGCCGTGGAGATAGCGAGAGAGGACGCGAGCGGTATCGGCGACGGTCTCTCCGCGGGAGATCTGCAGGTCGTCGGCGTTGAGCATCACCGGCAGGCCGCCGAGCTCATGGACGCCGACCTGGAAGGAGACGCGGGTGCGGGTGCTCTTCTTGAAGAACATCAGCCCCCAGGACTGATGCGCGAGGGCGACCCCCGCGGACTTGCCCCGGCCAGCCTTGAGCGCGGCGGCGGCGGCGAAGACCTGGGCCGTTTCAGCCGGGCTCAGGTCGGTCTCCTTCAGGAAATGACGCATCTCGGAAAGCGTTCGAACATAGCCCTACCCCACCGTTTGGACAGCGGAAAATAAGGGCGATAAACCGCTCAGGCGGCCTTCCAACCGCCAAGGACCTGACGCAGGATCGTCACGGCCTCGGCCAGCTCCTCGGACGAGGCGTTGAGCGGAGGCAGGAGACGGACGGCGACCCCGCCCGCCGGAGCGGTCAGGATACCCGCTTCGCGCAAGGCGGCGACGACCGGGATCGGGTCGATGGTGAGGATGACCCCGACCATGTAACCCGCCCCACGGACTTCCTTCACGAGGTCAGGGCGAAGCGCGACGAGCTTGCGCAGCTCGGCATGCCAGGCGACGGAACGCTCCGCGACCTTGGCGACGAGCTGCTCGGCTTCGATGATCTCGAGCACGGCCAGGCCGGCGGTCGCCGCCAGGGCGCCGCCGCCGAACGTGGTGCCGTGCGAACCGGGCTGGAAAAGGTCGTCGTGCGGAGGCGCCATCCAGATCGCCCCGATGGGGAAGCCGCCGCCAAGTCCCTTGGCCATGGCGATCGCGTCGGGCTTTACGCCGGCGTACTCATAGGCGAAGAACTTGCCGGTCCGACCGATGCCGCACTGGATCTCGTCGATCATGAACAGCACGTTGCGCGCGCGGCAAAGCTGCTCGACGCCGCGGAGGAACTCAGGCGTGGCCGGATTGACGCCGCCTTCGCCCTGGATCGATTCGATCAGCACGGCGGCGGTGGTCTTGGCGTCGATGGCTTTGTCCCACGCGGCCAGGTCGTTGAGCCGGGCGGCGGTGAAACCGGACAGGAGCGGACGGAAACCCTTCTGGATCTTTTCCTGCGGCGTGGCGGACATGCCGCCGAAAGTGCGTCCATGGAAGGCCTTCTCGGCGACGACGACGCCGATGCAGGCGCCTTCCGTGCCGGACTTGCGCTGACCATGGAGACGGGCGAGTTTCAGCAGGCCTTCGTTGGCCTCGGCGCCGCTGTTGCAGAAGATGACGCGACCCGGGCCGCAACGCAGGGAGAGCTCATGGGCGAGCTGACCCTGAGGTTCGTTGCGATAGAGGTTACTGACGTGGACGAGCTTGCCGGCCTGCTCGGCGACGCGCTTCACCCAATGCGGATGGGCATGGCCGACGGCGTTGACGGCGATGCCGGAGGCGAAGTCGAGGTAGCGCTTGCCGGCGGCGTCCCAGACATACGTGCCCTGCCCCTTCACGAGCGTGATGGGCGGGGCTCCGTAGTTATGGGCCACGTTGGCCGCGTAGTTGGCGGCGGCGGAATCTGAGGTCTGGCCGCTCATCAACCGTGGATGATTTCGGTGCCGATACCCTTGTCGGTGAAGACCTCGAGCAAGAGGGCGTGCGGGACGCGACCGTCGATGAAGTGCACGCGACGGACGCCTTCCTTCAGGGCCTTCACGGCGCTGTCGACCTTCGGGATCATCCCGCCGGCCACGACGCCCTTGCGCTTGAGTTCGTCGACCTCGCTGACCTTGAGCGTGGTGATGAGGGAAGCGGGGTCCTTGGGGTCGGCCAGCAGGCCGGGGACGTCGCTCATGAAGATGAGGCGGCGGGCCCGGAGGGAATTGGCGACGGCCGCGGCGGCGACGTCGGCGTTGGTGTTGTAAGCCTGGTCGTCCGCGTCGAGCGCGATGGGCGAGACGACCGGCAGATGGCCGTCGGCGAGCGCCTTCTTGATGAGCTTCGTCTTCACGAACTTGATGTCGCCGACGAAACCAATGTCGACCGGCTGCCCCTTGTCGTCGGAGCCAAGCAGCTTCTCGCAGAGGTTGACGTGATTGCCGGGCATGCCGAGGGGGTTGGCGCCGCGGGCCTTGAGCGACTCGCAGATCTGTCCGTTGATCTCGTTGTTGAGGGTCTCCTCGACAATCTTGACGGTCGCGGCGTCGGTGACGCGCATGCCGCCGCGGAACTCGGACTTGATGCCGGCCTTGTCCATCGCGCGGGTGATGGCCTTGCCACCGCCGTGCACGACGACGACCTGGATGCCCACGGCCGCCAGGAAGGCGATGTCGGTGGCGACGCGGTCGCGGCCCTCCGGATTCGGGTCATCCATGAAGCTGCCGCCGTACTTCACCACGAAGGTGGAGCCGCGGAACTTATGGATGTAGGGAAGCGCCTCGAGAAGGACTTCGGCTTTTTGCGTGGCAGGAATGCTCATCTTGCGGGACGGAGTGTCAGGACTGCGGAGGGGAGAGTAAACGGAAAAACCTTACTCGCTCTTGTTGTAGTTCACGTAGCCGTCGGTGAGGTCAGCGGCCAGGAGCCGGAATTTCGCGTCGCCGAGGTTGAGCTTCAGGCGGACGGCGAAACGGGCGGCCTTCACGACCTGCTTCCACTTGGGCTTGTTCTCGGGCAGCGGCTTGCCACCGAGGACGGCCGGGACATCGTCGTAGTAGATATCGAGTTTGGACTCGTCCAAGCCGGTCCGGGCATAGCCGGCGGCGTCGGCCAGGCGGCCCCAGTTCGGGTCTTCGCCGTACCAGGAGGACTTCACCAGGAGAGAATTGCCGATCGCTCGGGCGATCTTCTCGGCGTCGGCACGGGTGCGGGCGCCTTCGATTTCCACGGCCACGACCTTGGTGATCTTCTCGCCGTCACCGACGATCTTCTCGGCCAGCGCGAAGCAGATCTTGTCGAGAGCCTCCTGGAAGAGGGCGCGCAGGGCGGCCGGAGCCGTCGCACCCACGGAGACGCCGGAGACGCCGGAGGCCAGCAGCAGGACGGTGTCATTGGTGGACATGTCGCCATCGACGCTGACGCAGTTGAAGGACTGGTCGGAGGAAGCCTTGAGCGCCATCTTGAGCTCGGCCGGCGAAGCGGCAGCGTCGGTGCAGACGAACGCGAGCATGGTGGCCATGTTCGGCTCGATCATGCCGGCGCCCTTGGCGATACCGGCGATTGTCACCGTCTTGCCTTCCCAGACGAAGCGCGCGGTCACGGACTTCGGGCGGGTGTCGGAAGTGAGGATCGCGTTGGCGGAGCGCACGCCCTCGGCGGCGTCGCGTGAGAGACGGGCGGCCGAGACCTTGATGCCTTCGGCGACCTTAGCCATAGGCAGAAGCTCGCCGATACGGCCGGTCGAGCAGACAAGGAAGGCGTCGTTCGGAGCCCCCACGGCGGCGGCCGAAAGCTTCGCCATCGCGGCGGCATCGGCGTCGCCTTGGGCGGCCGTGCAGGCATTGGCGTTGCCGCTGTTGCCGACGATGCCACGGATCTTGTCCGCGGAGACGGCGAGCACCTGCTGGCAGAAACGCACCGGGGCGGCCTTGACGTCGTTGGTCGTGAAGACGCCGGCGGCGGCGCACGGCCGGTCGGCGACGACGAGCGTCAGGTCGAGACGGTCGGCGGACTTGTTGCGGATGTCGCAGCCGGCGGCGCCGACGCGGAAGCCGGGCACGTCGGAGACGCCCGGCGAATCATTGGTGAACTCGATGGACATGGAAAGATCAGCGCAGGCCTTCGGACTCGTCCCAACCCATCATCAGGTTGAGGTTCTGGACCGCCTGGCCGCCGGCTCCCTTGAGGAGATTGTCGATGACCGAGGTGATGATGAGGTTGCCGGTGCGCGCATCGGCCACGACGGAGCAGGCGACGCGGTTCGTGTTGGCCACGTGGGCGGTGTCGGGAAACTCGCCCGATTTGAGCAAGGTGACGAAGGGGCGGCCGGCATAGGCCTGCTGCCAGACGGCTTCGACCTGGGCGACGGAGACGCCGGGAGCGGGCACGACGATCGTCGTGGCGATGCCACGGTGCATCGGGGCGAGGTGCGGATTGAACTGGACCACGACCGGCTGGCCGGCGGCGGCGCCGAACTGCTCCTCGATCTCGGCGATGTGCCGGTGTCCCGGGATACCGTAGGCCTTGATGGAGCTGTCCCGCTCCGAGAACAGGAACGCGACGTCAGCCTTCTTGCCGGCGCCGGAGACGCCGCTGTAGGAATTGATGATCAGACGACCCGGCTCAGGCTTGAGCAAGCCGGCGCGGAGCAGCGGCACGAGCGGCACCTGGATGCTGGTCGGGTAGCATCCCGGGCAGGCGATAAGCTTCGCCGATTTCCAAGCCTCATCCGTCTGCAGTTCCGGGATGACATAACGGGCCTGCGCGGCGAGCGCCGGAGCCGGGTGGTCGTGGCCGTAATATTTCTTGTACAGCGCGAGGTCGCGCAGCCGGAAATCGGCGGAAAGGTCGAGCACCCGCTTGCCGGCCGCGACGAGCGGCGCGGCGTATTCCGCGGCGACACCGTGCGGCAGCGCCAGGAACCAGACATCCACGTCGGACTTCGCGCACTCATCGGGCGAAGAGGCGGAAAAAAGCAGGGCCGGATCCACGACGCCCCGGAGTCGGGGGATCTCGTCAGCCACGGACTTTCCGGCCAAGGTACGCGAGCAGACCGCGGCGAGCCGGACCCGCGGGTGGCGGGCCAGGACGCGGACGAGCTCCTCCCCGGTGTAACCGGAGGCGCCGACGATGCCGACCTTGGTCAGGTTTTGGGACATGGCTTGAAAGGATAGGTTGGTTTGATGACGAAGAGATGGCGGGACACGACGAACTGGGCAACAAAAAGGCCCCGGGGTGCCGGGGCCTTCGAGGTTTCCTGTCTCTCCGCGGATTAACGCTTCGAGAACTGGAAGCGCTTGCGGGCGCCAGGGCGGCCGGGCTTCTTACGTTCGCGCATACGGCCGTCGCGGGTAAGGAGACCTTCTTTCTTGAGAGGAGCGCGGAGGGTGGCGTCCATCTTCTGGATCGCGCGAGCGAGACCATGGGAGATGGCACCGGCCTGGCCGTTGGGGCCGCCGCCGATGACGCGCACCACGACGTCGAGCTGGCCGTCGAGGCCGGCGGTCGTGATCGGGAGGGTGGCGGACTTCACCAGGGCCTCGGTGTAGAGGTACTCTTCGACGGGCTTGCCGTTGACGACGATGGAGCCGGTGCCGCGGGAAAGGCGGACGCGGGCCGAGGCGGTCTTACGACGGCCGACGGCGAGGATAGCGGAGGACTTGGCGCTCATTGCGAAAGGATCGGTCGATTAACCCTTGAACGGGATCGGGTTGGAGGCGGCGTGGTCATGCTTCTCGCCGGCGTAGACGCGCAGCTTGAGGAGCATGGCGTTAGCCAGGCGGTTCTTGGGGAGCATGCCCTTGACGGCGTGGGTGACCAGGAACTCAGGGCGACGCTCGCGCATGGCGGCGGCGGTGCGGCGGTAGGCGGTGCCGACCCAGCCGGTGTAGAACATGTAAGTCTTGTCCTCTTCCTTGGAACCGGTGAGGCGGACCTTGTCGGCGTTGATCACGATGACGTAATCGCCGGTGTCGACGTGAGGGGTGTACGTGGGCTTGTGACGGCCGCGGAGAATATTGGCGATTTTGACGGCAACACGGCCCAGGACCTGGTCCTTGGCGTCGACGACATACCAGGTCTTGTCCTTGAGCTGCACGTTCTTGGCTAGCGTGGTCTTCATAAAGAGGGAAAGCGGGAACATGAGAAAGGACCCCCCTCCGTCAACACCCGAATGCACCCTGATGGGGGCGTGCCTTAAATAGGCCAAAAACAAGGGAGGCGTGGCCTGAGCCACGCCTCCCTGCCCTACCCCCAATGTGGGGTGAATTAGAAGCGGAAGTTGGCGAAGACGCGGGTCCAGACGGCAGAACCGGCGGTCTTGACCTGGCTGTCGGTATTATAGGCCCAGTTGGCTCCGACGCCCAGCTCGGCACCGCGACCGACCTGACGGGTCAGATCAAGGGAGGCACCCACGTACTCGTAGGAGTTCTTACCGGCGTAGACCGTGCGCGAGGCGTCGCTGAGGCCGCCATAGACCTTGGTGACGACGTCGAAGCCGGCGAGGCCGACGCTGGAGCCAGGGAAGACCTTGGAGCCGGAGAGCTCCACAGTGAACTGCTGGAGGTCGAGGCTGTAGTAGAGGTAGGCCGAGGGCTTGAGGGCGACGTTGGCGAAGGAGACGCCGGCGTAGACTTCGGAGTTCGAGCCAAGCTGGGTGAAACCATCGGCGGCGATGCTGCGGGCGGTAGGCGAAGTCATGCGCTGGAAGCCGAGGTCCACTTCGCCGAGGGCGAGGTCCTTGCGGGCGCCGAAGGTGTAGGTGCGCTCCACGGAGTCGGCGTTATAGAAATTGGCGTAAACCGAGGAACCGGAAAGGCCGGGCAGGCTGTAGTCGAGGGTGATGGCGGTCTGGAAGAGGCCGGCGGTATTGGAGCGCTCGATGCCGCGGAAGACGTTCACGCTGTTCCAGGAAGCGCTGCCGCGGACGGAGAGGTCGGTGGTGGAGACGGCGACCGGCGCCGGAGCGGTGTTCTGGGCGTTGACCCCGGCGACGAAGACGGAAAGGGCGAGTGCGGTGAGGGCGTGCTTCATGGAGTGGTGTTTAGGCCTTTATTTCCGCCCAAAAACAAACCGTTGGCAAGCCCCAAGGGGCCGCCAACGGCGTGGTGCAGAGTATGCGGCGATCCGGCCGAATTACATCGACGCGATGATCGCGTCGCCGAACTCCGAGCACTTGATCTCGGTGGCGCCCTGCATCTGACGAGCGAAGTCGTAGGTCACGCGGCCGCCGCCGATCGCGCCGTTGAGTCCCTTGAGCACGAGGTCGGCCGCTTCCAGCCAGCCCATGTAACGGAGCATCATCTCACCCGAGAGCACCACGGAGCCGGGGTTGACGACGTCCTTATTGGCGTACTTAGGAGCGGTGCCGTGAGTGGCCTCGAAGATCGCGTGGCCGGTGAGGTAGTTGATGTTGCCGCCCGGGGCGATGCCGATGCCGCCGACCTGCGCCGCGAGGGCGTCGGAGAGGTAGTCGCCGTTGAGGTTGAGGGTCGCGATGACGTCGAAGTCGGTCGGGCGGGTGAGGATCTGCTGGAGCGTGATGTCGGCGATCGCGTCCTTGATGATCAGGCCGGCACCGGGCTTGCCTTCCGGGATCTTGCACCAGGGGCCGCCGTCGATCTCCTCCGCGCCGAACTCGCTCTTGGCGAGGTCGTAGCCCCACTTCATGAAGGCGCCTTCGGTGTACTTCATGATGTTACCCTTATGGACGAGGGTCAGCGACTTGCGCTTGTTGGCGATGGCGTACTGGATGGCGGAGCGGATGAGGCGCTCGGAACCCGGACGGGAGACCGGCTTGATGCCGAGGCCGACGGTGGCGGGCTGTTCGGCGCCGAAGCGGATCTTCTTAAACTCCTTCGGGAAGTTCGTCTTGATGAACTCGAGGGTCTTGAGGGCGATCTCGGAACCGGCTTCGAAGTCGATGCCGGCGTAGATGTCCTCGGTGTTCTCACGGAAGATCACCATGTCTACCTTGCCCGGGTTCTTCACCGGAGAAGGCACGCCGGTGAACCACTGCACGGGGCGGAGGCAGACGTAGAGGTCGAGCTGCTGACGGAGCGCGACGTTGAGGGAGCGGATGCCGCCGCCGGTCGGCGTGGTGAGCGGGCCCTTGATGCCGACGAGGTAATCACGGAAGGCGGTGAGGGTCTCCTCAGGCAGCCAGTTGCCGGTCTGCTTGAAAGCCTTCTCGCCCGCGAGGACTTCGAGCCACTGGATCTTGCGCTTGCCGGCGTAGGCCTTGGCGACCGCGGCGTCGAGGACGCGGACGGAAGCGCGCCAGATGTCCGGGCCGGTGCCGTCGCCTTCGATGAAGGGGACGATCGGGTGGTCGGGGACGGTGAGTTTGCCGTTGGCGATGGTGATCCGGCCGGATGCAGGGGAGCTCATGGTAAGAAGGGAGATAACAAACCTTGTCCAGGGGGTCAGTTTCAAGCCTATACGCTGGTCGGCGATGCCGGGAAAAGAAAAGGACCCCCTTGCGAGGGTCCTTGTGATGACCGGGAGTGCCGGCGCCATCCGCCCCGAAGGACGGAAAAGACTAGGAAGAATTACTTCTTCTTAGCTTTGGTGGCCTTCTTGGCGCTCTTCTTAGCAGCAGCCTTCTTTTTAGCCATAGGTGTGTCCTTTTTTTGGATCGTTGTTGGGTTTGAGGGCAGCGCCTGAAGCGCCACCCTGACGATTCGCCCCACGCTCACCCGGGCGTTGCGCGCCTGGCGGGTGATACGAGTACGGAGCTCCGACGGTACGCGGAAAGAAACCTGGCGGGACCGGGTGGTCTCCAGGGAAGGACGGGAGTCGTCGTAACGGTCGAGCGCGTGACGGATCACTTCGCTCAAGGTGCTGAGACCGGACCGATGCTGGAAGGCGACCACTTCGGAGTGAAGCTTCGGGGGAAGCGACACGGTGATCAGGCTTTCGCTCGGGGTTTCGGTTCGGTTCGTCACGTTGCGGTTAACTCTTGATAACGAGTGATAGGTATAAACTGCGCTTGCGCAAGAGGAAACTTTCATGTCACCGGATCGCCATCCGACGACGCGTAAAAAATCTGTTCGCACGACGTCTCGTAAAGATGAATTCGATACGGAGGCAGACGATGCGAGCGGTTGACCGACGCGAAGCGCGACGACAGGATGACGTCATGGGCGACCACGCGCACGATCCGGAACACGAAGCGCCCGGCGAATGGCGAAAGCTCGCCTTACTCGCGGCCGTGAGCGGCGTATTAGGCCTGCTATCATTGGTCGCGGAGCATTTCCTCGGTGAAGGTTCGGCTTGGGCGCTCATCCTCGTCGCCGGCTCCTGTCTCGCCGGCGGCTGGGACGCCGCCATCG
>Ga0214206_1000258_pt1 | contig 14864 bp, 20 predicted proteins | sample TroBogEpilimnion_26_FD_153044 | JGI IMG/M metagenome (GOLD analysis project Ga0214206, IMG submission 153044) | Freshwater microbial communities from Trout Bog Lake, WI - 07JUL2009 epilimnion | ecosystem: Environmental > Aquatic > Freshwater > Lake > Epilimnion/Euphotic zone | place: Trout Bog...
AGTACCATTGTTACCTGCGGTAACTGCCTGTGACAGTGGCAACTCTTGGACGAAGACGCCGGGGCGACTGTATGTAGTCATCCGGTATTACTCCTTAGTTAGTAGGGTCATTTTTTTAAGGGATCCAAATTTTAGTCAGATTATGGTAGAAGAGTGTTTTGGGACACTCCCAGAGTAATTGTGGGCGGATACAATACTTCGTAAACCTGAACTAGATCCTGACGGAACAGCTCTGAGCTAATCTGTATTGAGTACACATTACTAAACAGTCTTTTATCCTGCTCAGTAATATCTCTTTTGGAGAATCCTAGCATATCTAAACGTCTTACGGTGTTGTCTTCAGGTACTAATAAATACCCGAATCTAAGAGGCAATCTTCCCTGCTGGAATAGCTGGGCCATGATCTGCCGGTCGTGACGTGGTTGACGAGCAAAGGTAGTGACTTGGTAGTCAAGATTTACAGGGATTGGGGTAAGGATATTCCCGTAGTTTATCGTAGGATCTACGCCCTCTGGTAGGTAGGTGAGGGGTACTAGGCCGGAGTGCGTACGTTCCTTGGCCTCAGAGACTCCAATAAGGTCAATAGTGATATAGGGATAGGATTGCTGGCGGATCTGTGGGTCAGGTTGTCCGTAGAAAACTCCTACAGGGCGAGCACTGTTTCCAGCATCAGATACTGTAAGACCAGTAAGAAGAGTTTTAAGGGCAGCATCCTCATTCAAAATAAAAGGCATTAGGCAACCACCTCACGCTGAGTTGGGATAGTGCGAAGATAGTTACGGATAACTGGATTAGGGCGCACAGACTCAGTGCCGTGCTCAAGAAGATCAACAGTTGCTGCAATAGCTGGGGGAGCCTTAGCTTCAAACATTCCGTTAATTAATACTACGTAAAGCTGTAGGGCAACCACTGGTGGCCAGCCCGCTCTAGTTGCGGCATCGCGCAATTCCTGGGTGTATTTTGCACAATCTGCTTCGCTAGCTTGTGTGAAATGATGAGTTAGAAGGTTGTCTAAAAAGGTCATTTCTTAGTTCGCCTCGCAGCGATTGCAAGAAGGTTGCCAGCGATAATTCCAGCTAATACCTTATTCTTCCCAGCATCTTTATCCAGGCCTGCAACACCACGAACGAACTCTTGTTTATCTGCCTGTGTTTCAGCAGAAAGCAAACGCTTAGCAAAAATGTACATCAAATCCTCCGTAGGAAGGCGCAAGGTAAAGCAGCTGGGTTCCGGATTGCTCCGGCGTTAAGTACAAGGATAAATGAATAAGGCCCCTTTCGGGGCCTTAAGTCATTACTTCTTTTTAGGTTTCTTTGCTGGGGCTTTCTTCTTACCCTTGCCTTTGATGTCTTCGGCTAGCTTGGAATCGTTCTTTTCATCCTTATCCTCAAACTTCTTCTTCTGAGCCGGGGTCATACCCTTTTCAAACTTCTTATCATTATGAGCCATTTACTTACCCTTCTTAGTTGATTTCTTCTTGCAGGCGCCCTTGCAGTTAGGCTTTGAGCATCCACATCCACATGATTTGCACATAGTTACTTTCCCTTCTTCTTAGTTACCTTCTCTGGTAATTTCTTACCTTTTGGGGTCTTGTTTTCAAATTCCTGGGCTAACTTAGGATCTTTAGCCCATAGAGCTCTTCGCTGTGCCTGTGATTTAAATGGCATTAGCGACTAGAATCTGAGTTCTTTACCACAATAGTGGAGTACATAGAAATTATTGCTCCGACAGATGTTCCGGCAGCTGAAATACCATACAGCGTATCCCCGCTCTTTAACCAAACAGATTGGGCTGTGTTTTTAACTACTGGAAATCCTTGATTACTGCCAGCTGTGACAGTAATAGCAGAATCTCCAATATAAATATTTTGTAGGTCATTATTCCAGACCAAGACTTGTGTATCTGTAGCTCCAGATGGAATAGATGCAATAACAGTAGCTGATGTACCTACTGTTACGTTTGTATGAAATAGTGCCATGGTTCTCCTTAGTTAGTAGGTATATCTTACAGTGTAGTTGGGTTAAATGGGTTGTAGGCAGCATAGTGAGCAAACTGCTGATCGTTAATAAGTTCTTCAGGGTTAACCTGGTTACAGTCTACAGCTAGTAGGGTAAATTTGTTCTTAATTAGCCCGGCAGGAGTAATACGAACGGGGGTCCACACTTCATGGCGAAAGGTGATTCTATCACGTAGGTATGAGTCAGGGTTTACTTCTAGTTCAGAGAGATTAGGAATAGTCCCGGCGTTGTTACCATAAAGGGCGATATGGTCTTCTACAAGGTCTACATTGATAAGCACGGTAAGCACGTCAGTGTTATAGAAACCACGCTCATTTTGAACTGTCTGTCCCTGAGTTAGATGGACGTTAATAGTGGGAACCTCGGCTGGACCCTTCCAAACACGTCCGGTAGTCGTAGAGCCCACATCGTAAATAGGATCAGTTCCAGAGTTCTGCTGGTCGTAGTACCACCACTCGATGGTAGGCCCAACCGTGTGGACTAAGTTCTTAGTAGTCCCAGAGAGAATAGACTCTCTTTCGCTATCAATAGTAAAGCGGCCCTCAACACGTTCTCCTCGCATATGTTGCTCCTTCTTTACATTGTCACAGAATTAGACGCAGAACTTCTACGGCTGCTGCCAGACACATTAGTTGCATTGACTGTAAAAGTATAGGTTGTACCAGTAGACAGTCCAGATACTGTTATAGGGGATGTTGTTCCAGTGCCGCTTTGTAGCGGTGAGGTCAGTACTCCTCCGATATAGGCATAAGCCGTATATGATGCGGCTGGACCACCAGTTGTGGCTGGAGTAAATGTAACCGAGGCTGTAGAGCTAACCTTTGATGCCGTTCCAATAGTAGGTGTATCAGGTAGATCTACACTGGGTGTTATTGTAGATCCGGTACGACCATCTTGCTTAAGGTTTAACGACCGCTCTGAAAGATTCTTTTTACCCGCCATTATGAATCCCTCTTATCATCCCAGTAATAAACGTGGCCGTCTTTATCATTATTATCATTATCCCCGGAGCGAGCGCCAAAACCAACTGGGTTAGATGCGTAGCTTACTGGACCTACACCACTGGCGTTTACGCCTTGCACTTTAAACCGATAGGTTGCATTTGGTCCTAGACCTGTAACTGTAATAGGAGAACCGGCTCCCGTTGCTACGATTGAGGTAGGTATATAGTTGGGGACTAAATAAGCCGTTACTTTATAAGAGGTAGCAATACCCCCGGTTACCGCTGGTGTGAAAGACACACTGGCGGAGCTAGAGCCAGAAGCGGTGGCTACTGGCGTTGCAAATGGTGGATCTACAAGATCAGGGTTTTGTGGGTAGTGACTTAAAAATTCTTGCGAGGCATACTTTATCTCTGACATTAGACCGTCCTACTTCTCACGTTAGAAGATGGGGAGGCACCAAACTGATTTACAGCCTGTACTGAAACATAATAGGTGTACCCTGACTTTAAGTTAAGAATAGCGTATGGAGATGTAGTGGCTGTTACAGTCTTAACTTTATACTCTGTATCACCAATATTTGCATCTTGAGCACTATACGAAATAATGTAGTAAAGGATTGCAGAGCCGCCATCTGATTGAGGATGGAATGCGGCAGTGATCCTATTGGTGCCTGCTGTTAATGAATCTAGTACAGGGGCTGCAGGTTTTGTAACAGGTGTTACTGCTGTTCCGTAAGTTGTAGGCAATGAGGTTCCATTAGCATTAGTAGCTGTTACTGTAAAGCTAGCTGGAGTACCCCCCTCTAAGGCTGTAAACTTAAACGGTGATAACCCTGTCTTAGAGACACCACTTGGATTAGAAGTTACTGTGTAGTACAGGACAGGCTTACCACCAGAAGAGGTGGAGAAGGTTATATTAACCCCGCCATCATCATAGTCTCGTCCATCATCTGAGTTAGCAATACCGATAGAAGGGGCATCTGGAACAGTGGTGGCTAATACAGGTGCCGTGTAAAGACTAGGGGCACTATTTTGTCCAGAGCTTGAACTAGCTACAGCATTAAAAGAATAGAACTTATTACCGGGAAGTCCAGTTACTGTGAGCGGAGATGTTGTCCCAGTAGCGCTATAAGATCCTACATCAGTAGCTACAGTGTAACTTGCAGGTATTCCACCAGTTGTAGCTTGATAAAAAGACACAGAGATAGCCCCGTCACCAAATGCTCTACCAGTGCCTATGTCAGTAGCAGCACCAAGGGTCGGCGTACCCGGAATATCCGGAACCACCGATTTTGACAATCGGACTATGCTCATAGAACTTAGAGTTCAGTACCAAAGATAGAGAATGAAACAGTGCCGGAGTTTGAGAGCGCCCAGACAGAATCTCCAGAGCCTAATGTGATTCCTGGAGTAACTACTGTAGTATCACTTGCCCCTACTGTTGCACCATACACAATCCAATGTTTATCTGCTGGTATAAGAGTCTCTCCAAAAGGTAATACGGCAATGCGATAGTTGGTTGCAGTACCGGTTTGATTACAGATAACAATGCTAGAAACAACACACTGCTTTCCTGTAGTAACTGTGTAAAGAGGGGATGTTCCTCCGTATGAAGCAGAAGGAATTGACTGCCCAAGTACTTTGTATGTTGTTGCCATTTTTTTCCTATCTTGTTATTAGTACGAAGGATACCACTTAGATGTGCCTTGAAGATACGTCATTGTTAAGGCTCGTCCTGCTACAGTATTAGACTGCAGAGCTACATTTCCACCCAACTGGAATACACCAGCAGCTTGTGGGATAAATACAATCTGTCCACCATTTGTAGAGATAGGTGCTGGTGGGGTAATAGTTTGAATAGCTGTTGTTCCCTGTAGGAATACAATAGGTGCTACTGGAGCAATTGTTGTAGCGGCAGTGATATTAGATTGAACACCGCTGGTCATACCAACAACACCTTGAAGCACAGTTGTTCCAAGGTTAACTACGTTGTTCTGCAAAGAGATTGTGCCCTGGGCGTTAGTAGCCGAAGAGCCAAGAATAATATTAGTTACAGATCCTGAAAGGCCAGAAGTTCCGATTGCAATAGTTTTTGTGCTACCAGAAGCTGTTGGGTTATTCAAAATTGTAGCCTGCACGGTAGTGCTTTGCAGTCCGCCAATACCAAGGTTAGTAGTGTTGCTTGCAAGATTGTGCGTAATAGAGGTTGCGGTGTGCCAGTTGATTGTAGCTTGAGCACCACCACTGCTATAGGTCACAGTCTGGGAAGAAGGGAAGCTTAGGGTTGTATTTGTACCCTGAATGCCTAGGGTGTTAGTTCCAGTAGACCCTGCATAAATAGTTGTTGCTGCCCTACCAATGTTTATGTTGGTGGCTTGGGTGGGGACAAAATCAAAGCTGTTAGTGGTGGTCTGAATACCAGTAGCAATAGTCGGGTTAGTTAAAGTACCGATGTTAAATGTGGCACCAGAGGCAATACCTACTGTTCCACCAGATGCACCAAGGGTTAGGCTTGTAGTAGCTTGTGGACCAACTAGCAGTGTAGTTGCGGTACCCTGAATAGCATAGCCATTATTTAGTTTATAAGCTTTACCAGATGCCAGGTTAAAGTGTTCTGAGCTTGTCCAGTTTGTATTTGTATTATCCCAAATGATACTCTTATTAGTTGTGCCTAGGAGTGTTAAGCCACCCCCGTTAGCTGTGAGATCAGTGGCTGCGCCAGTGCTAAATGTAATAGCACCAGAAGTTAGGTTTTGAACTGAGGCAGTAAATTGTAGTCCTGAGTTAACAGTTTGGATAGTAGCGCTAGCGCCAAAAGCTCCAGTTCCAGAAGTCTTAGTTAGAAGTTGCCCCGGTACTAGGCCTACTGTGGAAGGTACTTGCACATAATACGAGCCGGCAACCAAAGCATTGGTAGTAGTCAGCCCAGTAGTTCCGGTTACACTTCCCAACACTACATTGATATCGTCTACATTTAGAACTGTAGTATTCAAAATTGTCTGAAGACCATTGACAGTTAGGTTCCCGTTGACAACCAGATCACCTGGTAGGGTAGTTGATCCATAACCAAAAGCGGGGTTGATCTGAAGTTGCCAAGCAACACCGTTCCATACCCAGGTACGAATACCGTAGCGGTAGGGGTCTCCTATGTTAGGACTAGCAGGAAAGTTAAGGGCCATGTCAGTACTATACCACCTTTATTCTAGATTCCCCTATAATACAGTGTACTTACAATAATTTGGGCTAAACCGCTTACTGCCACCACTCTAAGATAACCGCGCCTTGTTGCCCGATAAATCCGTTTGTTGAACCGTATGTAGGGGGTATAGTTGAGCTGTTTGTTAATGACACCCCGTATCCTTTAACTCCAGGACCAGCATTTGCAAATATTACCCCGGCAGTAGGAGCATACACATTCACAGGTTCGCCCCCTGCCCCACCTCCAATACAAAGATTACCTGAGGATCCTCTAAGAGTTCCATTGTATCCCGGTGCAATTTGAGTATTCTGAGAGTTAAGAACAAAAGTGCCTATGAGTCCGTTGTTTGCAGATGGCGAAAAAATAAAGGTCAATCCATTTATACCAGCGCTAACTGTAGAATAGCTAGTTAGGGCACCACCTTGCCAGGCGATAGTAGTCCACGTAGTAAGGTTTGTAGAGTAGGCAAAGACCCCGTTTAAGTTGCCATAATAAGTACTGGATGTGTACCCTTGAATTTTAAGGTTGGGTATTGTCGTTCCTGTATAGGTCCAAGTGGTTTGGTTAGTACTTGTATATATAGTTCCATTTGTGTCAGTAACCACATATTTAGAACCATCCCAAGCACTTCCTGTAGGAACTGCAGTAAGGCCAGTTATTGCAGAAGCAGGGGTCCAAGTAGTTCCATTCCAAATGTGTGCTCTAAGTGCATAAACAGTATCTAGATAGAAGTACATAACTTGGTTAGTGCCATTTGTTAACATCTTAGTAGTCTGCGTGTTACCTGTGTAAGAGTATGCAGAGACTACTTGAGTAGTAAACGGAAAAGTTCCCGTAGTGCTTGAATAAATGCTGAGTGCTGAATTATTACCATTCCAGTTACCAACAGCATAGTATGTGCTATTAGCCGATAAGTAAACTATGTCAAACATTACGTTACCGTAGCTAAAGTTAGCAGCTGCAGAGTTTTCCCACCAAGTTGGGGACGTCCATGTTATTCCATCTGTAGTTGATTGCACGTAGTACGCCGTATACCCACCTACAGTGTTACCATAAAAAGTTTTACCATTTGCATACCACAGAGAGCCGAGAATATCATATCCTACAGTATTTTGAGCACCTGTACGGCGTGTCCAAGTAGTTCCATTAGTAGAGGTATAATAAACACCATTAGTAGTTGGGCGTGTCATATAGAATCCGCCTACTGGGTTATAAACAATTCCTTGTGCAATTCCGGCAGCATCTCCAGCACCGTACGCACTAATTACCGAAGATAAAACAGGAGTAGGTTGGATATTTACCCCATTTACATAGGTAGTTCCTGACATTCCAGGAACCCCGTTATCACTAGGAAACCCGCCGCCGCACTGAATATAACCTGGTCCAAAAGATGACCCGCCACCGGCTCCGTACGTTCCCGGAGCAGGTGATGTTCCAACAACTACGGGGATACCAGTGCCCTGGATAGCAGAGGTGTCTACGATAGTTTCTGCTACGCCTCCGGCACCTCCAATAGCTGCACCGGCGCCAATACAGGTAACTTTTACAGAGTTAACGCCATATGGCACTGTCCAGGTTCCCGAAGAGGTAAAGATCTGTTCCTTAGGCTGTAAAGAAGTGCCGCCAAAATTACCAATCTTACTAACACTCATGGAGTTACATCGCTTCCGTATGCTGTAAAGGTAAGGGAGTTTGCCACACTGGTTTGTACATAAATATTATCTGCAGGCGCTGTTCCGCTTAGGGTAATACCAAGGGTAAGAGTCAAAGATGAGTTAGGCGGGATAACTACGGCGTTTAAAATGTTAGTAGCTGCTGTAGTTGTAGTCGCAGCTTTAGGGGTATAGACAGAGGCACTTGCCGAAGCTGCCGAGGTATTTGAAATAACTAGGGTAGAGATTACATACTGATGCCCAGTTACTGGTGTAAACAGAATAGACGGGGTTGTACCAGTTGGGGCATTTTGCCCAATGATTGTGTATAACGCGGTCACGTATAGTCCTGTCTAGTTAATCGAGCCCTGGCGGTGTACCGATAAAATGTGCTATAATTATAGTATGAACCTGGTACAAAAGTCGGTCTCTAACGGTGGCAAGTTAGCACCCATCATTATACCCCATGGCCTAACCTCTGGCACAGGGCTAATGAATCCTTCTATCTACATTGATAAAGATGGGGATATTTTAGTCAACTTGAGACACGTAAACTACACGCTTTATCACTCTGAGAGCACCCAAAAGTTTATTAGCCCCTGGGGTCCACTGGCCTACTTACACCCAGAGAAAGACCTAACCCTTAGAACTTACAACTATCTATGCCGTCTTAACTCAGATCTTGAGGTAACTGACTTTACTCAGGTAGACACTACAGCGTTAGATGTGCCACCTATCTGGGAGTTTATTGGTGAAGAAGATGCCCGCATTGTTCAGTGGGAAGATGACTATTACCTAATCGGAGTGCGCCGGGACACTACTCCCAATGGTCAGGGTCGTATGGAGCTTTCTAAGATTGACTTGGATAAGAATGCTTGGACAGCTAAAGAGGTATCCCGCCTCCGTATACCAGCTCCAGGTGAGGACAAGTCTTACTGTGAAAAGAACTGGGCTCCTATCATTGATAAGCCGTTTCATTTTGTTAAGTGGACTGCTCCTACAGAAGTAGTGAGAACTTACCCTGATCTTCCTGAAAGATGCGAAACAGTATCCTTAACCGGTAAGCAGCTACCTATTGCAGATCAACGTGGTGGGTCACAACTTATCCCTTGGAAAGACGGCTACATATCCTTCTCACATGAGGTTAACTTATTTAATAACTACATGGGGCAGAAAGATGGAATCTATCGGCATAGGCTTTGTTTCTGGAATAAAGACATAACCCTAGTAAAACTTAGTGAGCCGTTTAGTTTCTTAGATGCTCGTATTGAATTTTGTGTGGGAGCTGCTGTGCATGAGGGGGATGTACTAATCTCCTTTGGCTTCCAAGACAATGCCGCCTTTGTACTTCGTACACCAGGTTCAGTGATTGACAATATGATTGCAGAGGCTAACTTAGTTGGATAACTTTCAGGCTTACTGGCAGTACAATACTTTTGAAGCTTTCAATAGAATCAGTAATATTAAGGCAGCCCTAAAAACTCGTACCCCAAAGAATACTTCCTTTATCAGATTAGGAAGCGAGTACGACGGAGGGTACGTCCTAGCTGATGATGTTACTAAGGATGACTTTTTAGTATCCTTTGGTGTAGAAGGTAACGTGGATTTTGAGAAGGCTATCAGTGAGTATGGTTGCCGTATAAATATGTATGACTACTCTGTAGACGGCCCACCACAAGAGATCCCTAACTCTATCTTCTTTAAGGATAAGATCGGTTTAGAATCTGATGGGGATACTTCATTAGGGTACTGCCTAGGAAAGACTGCACAAGATGTTCTACTTAAGGTGGATATAGAAGGCTCAGAATGGAAAGTCCTTGCTATGGCTACAGCGGCTGAGCTTAATCGTGCCCGGCAGATTACCGTGGAATTTCACTGGCTACAGAACCTAGAGAATGACTTATTCTCTAACCTTGCACAGAAGGCTTTTGATAACTTAAGAAAAACGCACACCCCCGTTTTAGTACACGCCAATAACGACGTGCCGATTATGGTTATGGGTAACTCTGTGCTTCCTATGGTCATAGAAGTTTTATACCTTAGGAATTCCAGCTACGAATTTGAAGAAGATAAGGATCTATTTAAGGGGTTAGTAAATAGAAATAACCCTAACTTCCCAGAGATTGGACTCACATTCCCATGACCGCTAAGTTAGCTGATCTAGTTATTGACTTTTCCACAGATCCATTTAATCCGCAGAAAAACTTTGATATTGCAGTTGAATACCAAAAGCAAAACCAGACTGCCTCTGCTATCTCGTTCTATCTTCGTACAGCGGAGTACGGGTACGATACACACCCCGAGTTAGTTTACGCGTCTCTATTGGCCGCATCTCTTTGCTTTGAATCCCAAGAGAACCGAGTTCACACAGTAGTTAATTTAATTATGCAGGCGATATCTTATAGTCCTACAAGGCCAGAAGCCTACTTCTTGCTATCACGATTCCATGACCGTGCAGGTGAGTGGCAGAAGTGCTACACATGGGCATGTGTAGGATTAGCATTTGATGCATACCATGAGGCTTTGCCTATTGAACTAGACTATATTGGTGATACCTGTTTGCTATTTGAAAAGGCTGTGGCCGGTTGGTGGATTGGGCAAAAGGAAGAATCTAAGCAGATCTTCTTATCGTTATTAAAACGCGATCTTCCTAAGGTCTATGAGGATGCTATCGTTAGTAATCTAAAGCAGTTCTAGCCGCCTACTTGTGTACGTGTGTATCGTACGATAATTACTCCGCTACCTCCACTGGTAGAAAACTGGTTATAGGCCGAGTATCCTCCGCCTCCAGTATTAGCTACAGCTGCAGTTGCACTTGCCCCTCCCCCTCCGCCACCAGCAGTTGCAGTGCCGGGGTTGCTAATACTACATCCTCCTCCTCCACCACCAATTAGTCCTGAGTTAATTCCACATGCCAAAACAGTTGAGTAGAAAGCTGATGACGAAGTAGACCCTGCCCCACCATTACTATTTGTATTTCCCGCACCTCCGTACCCACCTCCGCCACCTGCAGTATTTGTCCCTCCAGCACCTCCAGCATTTCCTTGACCAGAAGTTCCAGACCCACCCGCATGTCCAGAACCCGAAGATCCTCCTCCAGAACCACCAGTTTGCCCTAAAATGGTGCCACTACCTCCTGCACCGCCTCCTACAGATGCAGTTAGTGCCCCAAATTGTGAGTTTCCTCCAGGGTACTGTATGAATCCGGTCTGACCACCCTGGCCACCAGCACCTACTGTTATATTGTAAGATCCCGAGGTTAGTACTTGAGAAGTTAGCCATTGAACTCCCCCAGCACCTCCTCCTCCCAAATACTGTGGACTACTTAGCTCATAAAATCCGGCGCCCCCACCAGCAACAACTAAAATATCTGCAGTTACACTGCCACCAGATACAGTAAGTGCGTTAGTAAAGGTTCCTGTACTAAGGTAGGCCTGATAGTAATAGGTAGCATCAGAAAAAAGAGTTGCATTTGTAGTAGTAACAGATGGCCCAATATGGCCACTTTTAGATGATGCAACAATTCCACTAATAATAGGCATTAGGAGACGTCTCCCGTCACAACCCAAGTATCAGTAGCTAGCTTAATAGCTGTAGCCATTGAGTATGTTGCACGAAGTTTAGGGGCGGTAGCTGTAGCACCGGTTGACTGAATAGACGTAGTACCAGAGGTAACCGCTTGAATTGTATATGTTGTTCCGCTTTGTACAGCTAAGAAGTGGACTTGAGAACCAATAGCAAAGCCCTGCACAGAGTTAGTCGGAATTGAAAGGTACTGTGTGCCTGTACCTGTGCTAGAAATAATTAAGTTAGCATCAGTTAGTGCTATAGTGTAATTAGTAGACTGAGCATTTCTTGTAGCTAAGGTTACTCCTTGGGAACCAGTAGTACCTTGTAGTCCCTGAGTTCCCTGGACACCTTGAGTACCCTGTGGTCCTTGCGGACCTTGTATGTTACTTTGCAGTCCTTGAATCCCCTGTAGACCTTGTAGGCCTTGTGTGCCCTGAACCTGTACACCTTGAGTTCCTTGAACGCCTTGAAATCCCTGAATGCCTTGAAATCCCTGAATGCCTTGTGTTCCCTGCAGTCCTTGAATACCTTGTACACCTTGAATTTGTAGTCCCTGTGGTCCTATAGAACCTTGAGGACCTATTGGTCCCTGTGCACCCTGAATTGTACCAACAGATTGCCAAACGGTTCCAGTCCAGAGCCACGTACGGCCACTATAGGAGTAGGTGGTTACTCCAGGTGTTAAGCCGGTTGTTGGAAATGCTAGTGGCATTTTACAGCTCCTTAGTTAATAGAGAGGAATCCCCAAGATTCTACACTAGTTATGGGGGTTCCTGCATACAATACAAAACCTGCTTGAGAAACGTTTGCTGAGTTACCAGACTGATTACCAGTTCCTGTTGTTGCAGTTGCAACAGATGTTGCTGCTTTGTAATATGCATATACGGCTTCCATAGACGGATTAGAACCAGTAGTTCCAGGATTTGAGGCAACGGTCCATCCAGAAGGGGTGCTTGGGGATGTATCGTTAAAGCCCGCAGCATATATATACATATCGCCAACTGCTAAAGAAGTTGGAGTTACAATAGTAGGCCAAGAAGTGGATCCTGCTGCATAAGAGGTAGTTACTGAACTATAGGTTCCCGCAGTGCCTGAAAACTGCTGAGTTTGTAATACTTTATATTGAACAGCTGAGCTGAATGTGGCGCTAACTGTCATTGATGTGCCCGTACCAAGAGTAGTTCTTATAAAAATAGCTAAAGAAGGAAGTCCAACACCCGAGGCAGTAGGTCTTACATAAGAACCTATCTGAGTCCAAGAACCGCCCCCGCTATCTGAAATAATAACTGTAGGCGTTACTAGTCCAGCCAATGTATCAAAAGCTACATAACAAATACCAAAGTTACCTGTGGTAAGAGTGGCTGAGGCTGTTGGTCCAAGAGCAGTACCAGAGGTAGATGAGACAGCAGCGGCTGTCCAGGCGGCTTGTGCTACTGCCATTATGGCCTTTGCATTTCTATAAGCACAGTAAGGTCTGATCCAGCGACTGTTGATCCAACCTGAGCTACGTTAACAGTTAGATAGTCACCTGCTGCTAAAGTAGTTGTATTAGGTGTTTGCACAGAAGTTGTTGCGTTTGTATTCTGCAAAATAGTAGGGCGGTTACCTGTTGTAGTATAGATAGTAGTTCCATTTTTAAGGATATCTACAATAATAGAAGTTCCTTGTGCTGGGGTGTTTACAGCTGCGCTGGCACCAATAATATTTAAAGCATAAGGTGCTAAATATCTGATAGTTCCAGTGGACACTGAAAGTATACCTGTCTTTGAATACGGAACAATCCTGTCACTATAGTAGGTTGCAGATTGTGCATTAAGAGTAGTGGCGTTAGTAGAGCCCGCAGTTCCTTGTATTCCCTGAACACCCTGTGTTCCCTGTGGGCCCTGGATATTACTTTGTAATCCCTGGATACCCTGTACACCCTGCAGTCCCTGTAATCCTTGTAGGCCTTGTGCACCTTGTGAACCGGTTATACCCTGAATACCTTGCAGGTTGTCATAGGGCTCAAACCACTCTACTCCATCATAGATGTAAAGTCGTCCGTCGTTAGTATTTAACCAAGTATTACCGGCAACAACTCCAGTTGGTTGTGTAGCAGAAACATAGTATGTGCCTTGTACTCCTTGAGGCCCTTGAACAGTACTCGCTGCGCCGGTTGCCCCCTGAATTCCCTGAGGCACGGTAAAGTTAAACACTGCAGCTGATGATGTTCCAGAATTTGTTACCGCAGCGGCTGTAGCAGCTGCGCCTGTGGTTGTTGTTCCTACAGCTATTGTTGCAGCAGATCCTGTAGACCCTTGAATTGATTGTCCAGTGGCTCCTTGAATAGATTGACCGGTAGGACCCTGTGGCCCAGTTGATCCTGTAGCACCAGTAGTTCCTGTTGAACCTTGAATAGACTGCCCAGTCGCTCCTTGAATAGCTTGGCCTTGTATTCCCTGGAAACCCTGTACTCCTTGGGGGCCAGTTGATCCTGTAGCACCAGTAGTTCCTTGTACGCCCTGGGCGCCGTTAGTTCCGTTAGTTCCGTTAGTTCCGTTAGTTCCGTTAGTTCCATTAGTTCCTTGGATACCTTGAGAGCCAGTTGTTCCTTGTGATCCATTAGTTCCTGTGGTTCCTTGGGAACCTGTCGTTCCCGAAGTGCCCTGCGAACCAGTGGCGCCTTGAGAACCAGTAGCACCAGTAGAACCTAAAGTTCCCTGAATACCTTGAGAACCGGTAAAACCTTGGGCACCAGTAGCTCCTTGCGATCCAGTAGATCCTTGTGGTCCAGTACTACCCTGCAGTCCTGTTGTTCCCTGAGATCCGTTTGTTCCCGCAGTACCCTGAGAACCAGTAGCTCCCTGTGCACCGGTAGGTCCTTGGATATTACTCTGTGCTCCTTGAATACCCTGTGTTCCCTGAATTCCTGTTATACCTGTAAGGGATATTGTCCAAGAGGAAGCTGTAGTTGTGCCTAAATTATAGTCAGCAGCAATAGCAAATGTTGTGCCGCCTGTAACAGTTAAGGTACCTTCAAAATAATTTGAAGAGGTATTTACTGCACGCACACGGTTACCTGTTACAAATGCCCCTTGTGTATTAGTAGTAAGGGTTATGGTTCCAGTATTTGAAGGGGTTGCAGTTGTAGTTGAAGTTACGTTAGAGTAGCCGCTTCCGTTACTTCCCTGTGACCCAGAAGTACCCTGTAAACCTTGTAATCCTTGTAATCCCTGGATACCTTGGGAACCTTGAATTGATTGTCCTTGAATTCCTTGAATTCCTTGAGATCCGGTAGAGCCTTGAGATCCGTTAGAACCAGATAAGCCTTGTATACCTTGTATACCCTGAAGCCCTTGAGAGCCAGTTGTTCCTTGTGATCCGTTGGATCCATTTGAGCCACTTGTTCCTTGTATACCTTGAATTCCTTGAGAACCAGTAGTTCCAGTAGAACCTGTTGTTCCCTGACGACCTTGTAGGCCCTGAATACCTTGGAAGCCATT
>Ga0214206_1000259_pt1 | contig 14832 bp, 15 predicted proteins | sample TroBogEpilimnion_26_FD_153044 | JGI IMG/M metagenome (GOLD analysis project Ga0214206, IMG submission 153044) | Freshwater microbial communities from Trout Bog Lake, WI - 07JUL2009 epilimnion | ecosystem: Environmental > Aquatic > Freshwater > Lake > Epilimnion/Euphotic zone | place: Trout Bog...
GTGCCTCGCCAAAATTCATCCATTTTTGCCTTTTCAGTCTGAAGCTTGGCTTCTTCTGCCCACGTTTCTTCAATTCGCTTATCAAATTCAGCCAGCTTCTTCCTGTCACCACACTTTCGGACTTCCTTGTACTCGTGAAGTTCTTGGCAAATTGCTTCAATTTCAAGACGCTTAGCATCAATTCGTTCATCAATTGTATCGCGAGGACGAGGAGGCATAGTCTTCATATACTTCTCCCACTCGTACTGCATCAGTTCGCGAAGAGCCTTGCGATCCTGAGCCTTCATTTCTTCAATATGACCATCAGTCAAATCACGAACTGTGAACTTGAAGAGAGGCTTATCGTGAATATAATCCAGTGGTGCGATAACTTCGCGCACACGCTGAGAATATGACCGGCGATTTGCGTAAAGCTTCCAGAACGTCTCATCGTCAGCATACGCTAGAAGATCATGAATATCTTGAACCGTATGAAACCAATCTCGGCGCAGCAGAAAATCAAGATCGTCAAAAGGCATATTCTCAAATGCCATGTTAATGAAACAGTAATAGCGTACTGCTTCAAGATTCGTTTTTCAGGTTATAAAGTAATGGTCAACACGAAGTTGCCTGAACTGGCTGAAACAAAAGCCCAAACTTTACCAGCTGCAAGTTTGGAGTCACTGAAACTCATGCGTGAAGAACAGTGTTCGCGCGCATCTCAAGATTTCAAATTACAACCGGTTCAGCGTTTTTTAAGGCGCGTACTGTCTCCCGATTCACCTACCCGAAGTTTATTGATGGTACACGGAACTGGAGCTGGAAAAACATGTTCGGCCATTCAGATTGCTGAAGAGTACATTATCCGCCCCGAGTTTCAGGATAAAAGGGTACTTGTATTAGCGAATCCATCTATCCAGGAAAATTTCAAGAAAGAGATATTTGATGTGTCGCGTGTAGATCCTGATGGAGCTGTGATATCTCAACAGTGTACTGGACGCCGATATTTGGAAATGCTGGAGCGGTCAAGTAATGAAACATTGCGATACACGGATCGGGCAAGTCGTAATCGGTTAGCTGCTAGAGCATCACGCATCATTTCTGAATTTTATGAGTTCTTTGGGTATGAAAGTTTTGCTATCATGGTGAGGAATGAGCTAGATAAACGTTCTGTATCGGAACAAGCTAAATGGATTCACGAAACATTTGATAATCGTTTAATAATTGTGGACGAAGCTCATAATCTTCGTGTAACGGATGATATGTCGGAAACAACAGTAAGTAAACTAGCAGCAAAAGAGTTACAGAACATTATTCAGATCGCAAACGGTATGACTTTGGTTTTACTGACAGCTACGCCAATGTACGACACGTATGATGAAATAGTATACTACTTCAACCTTTTTCTGTGGAACGAAAAGAAGATACCGTCTACTAAAAGTATCAAACCTTCAGATATATTTACCGATTCAGGAGAGTTCAAGGAAGGAAAGGAACAGGAGTTTCGGCGTTTGTGTCAAGATTACGTTTCATTCATTAAAGGAGAAAACCCGTTCACGTTTCCGTTCCGCTTACCTCCTCCTGAAAACATCACAGCCGAAATTGATCGTGAAAAGGATGTTGACGGAAACGTAATCAAGAATCACCGTAAGTTTTTAAAGTTGGTGAAATCGTACGTTCATCCAAACCAAGAACGTGAAATCAAAAAGCTAACATCCAGTTCCAAAATCATGTCAGAAGAGTCGCCGACAGTATGTGCTTTTCCAGAAGGAAAAACGTTTCGCGAGACCTTTGATGTGAAAGGTGAGGAGTACGCTTACAAAGGCGACAAATTTTTAGCACCATCAAAGGTCGCACTTTACAGCTCAAAGTTTGGATTGATTACCCGTATTCTAAAAGAGTCTGAGGGGATAGTCTTTGTGTTTTCAAATTTAGTGACTTCGGGAGCGCAACTATTTGCTATGTGTTTAGAAGAACATGGGTATGAATCAGCTATTGGACGACCGCTGCTGAAAAATACATCAGAGGAAGTGAAACGTGGATCAAAGGGACGATATGTTCTGTTCACATCAGACACATCCGAAACCGATATTCGCAAATCGCTGGATAGGTTGCGCAATAAAGCAAATATTGACGGATCGGATATTCGGGTAATTATCGCATCCCCTAAAGTGTCTGAAGGTGTGGATTTTCGGTACGTTCGTCAAATCCATGTACTAGATCCATGGTACAATATGAGCAGAATTGAACAAGTTCTGGGACGCGGTATGCGCACATGTTCACATGCGCTACTACCATTTGAGGAACAGAACTGTACGATTTATTTGCATGTGTGTCGGTACCCCAAAGGCAAACAGGAAACTCTGGACGAGTATGTATACCGAGTATTCGTGGAAGCCAAGGCACATAAGATCGCGAAAGTGAAACGTACGGTCATGGAATCTGCAATGGATTGTGAACTCCAAAATTCAGTGAACAGTTTACCAGACGATTGGCGAAACCAGAAAGTACCTCAAATTAGGGCGCAGGACAAAAAGGAAATCAAACTATCTTTGGCTGAAATGTTTGCGCCGACATTTGAAGATAAGATTAGCGGACTTGTATGTCAGATAGAACCTTCAGAACCGGACATGACACACTCGCGACCATTATCGTCAATTTTGGATGTGCGCGACGAAGTATTTGACAAATTGATAAAACTGTTCAAGCAAAAACCAATTTGGAGTTTGACGGATTTATCAAAGCAGGAATTGTTGAAGGAGTATGATCCAAGTGTTGTTCAGTACTTGATTCAGAATGCTATTGATACACCTTTGAAAGTAGGTGAAGGACATTTGGAATCCAAAGGTGATTTTGTAGCGTATTCTACTGGAGAAAATCAGACGATGTTGGAGCGTGTACTGAAAAAGCAAGAACCTAAAGAAATCGCGATTTCTGATGTAGTGTTTGATGAAGAGGATACAGAAGTACCAGTACTTGAAGCGAAACGTGATGAATTACCGGACTACGTAAAAACGTTTTCTACCGAGCTTCAAGATTGGTACATTGTTGACACTATGCTGACAAAATCCGAGAAGGTAGCATACTTACTTTCTGGAAACTGGGATAAACCGTATTCCAACCCTTTAAAAACTGGAAGTATATACGTTTTGGGACTAAATCGGATATTTGATTCAGATTTAAAACCAGTAGTACCTGTAGGCGAACAGTTGGACGAGTACAAGTCTTGGAGGCGAGTACTTGAAGACAGGTTTGTAGCTCGCAAATCTGATATTTTTGCGTCAATGAAAGACGATAAACTCATTTTCAATTTGAATCCTAAGAATAACGAAGTTGAAGTTGTAGGACGTACAAAAACAATTGGAGGACAGGCTTGTGCGTCTTTTAAAGAAGAAACACTGAACAGTTTTGCGAAATGGTTGAATGGCAAAGGGTTTCCAGAACAAGCTAAAGGCAAAAAGGATAGGTGTTTGTACCTGAACTTCTTGATTCGTGAAGCTGTTTTGGCAGGAAAGCAGGGTCTGTACTGGATTACGCCGGAAGAGTTTGAGGTGTTGAATGAGAAAGGAAACAAGGAATTACGAGAGAAGCTGAAGTGAAAAACGGATTTAATTACTTTGATCTAGTTTGATATTATTGAAAAGAATGAAGACTGTATACATTACCCGCCCTCTCACCGATTTTCTGGATGACTTTGCGGGTCGTAAGGATACGCCTGGATACGACGAGAGTCATACCTATAAGATTGCCGAGTGTAATCGTGATTTCGTGTGGCCTTTGGAGTACCAACAGAGTCTAATTGAGAGTGTGCTGAAGAGCGCACCCATTCCAACTATCGCCATCTGCAATAATGAAATTGTAGATGGCGGCAATCGTAGCACTACGCTACACCAGTTCGTAAATAACCAGTTCAAGGTTACTATTGATGGTGTTGAGTACGACTATGATGGAGTTCGTGGAAACGCTGAACTCAACAACAAGTGGCTGTCGTGCCAGGTGAACCTGATGGTTATAACTGGCGCGACTTTAGATCAGTTTGCCGATATCTACGAGAACCTGAATAAGGGCATTCGTCTGACTCATGGCCAGCTGATGGTTAACCGCACGCACTTTCCGCTAGTATATATGGTATTGGCAATGATTGGGCGTATCAAGGATGTACAACTGCCATGGATTGGACTACTACACCGTGCATGGAAGGATACTTTCAACACAACGAAGGGTCGTGGCGAGGTGACACTGGCATTCCAAATTCTAGCGTCCGCGCTGTTTGGGCCAGAACACTTCCACGCATACTTCTTGAAGCACTCTAAGCTGTTTCATGAGAAATCTCAGGCAGATATCAATAGTAAGATTGACAACATTGTTCGGATCCTAACGATGATTAATTCGGTAGATCCTGAAAACACTATCAACCGCAAGATCAAAGCTGAAGTATTCCGAAAGTTCATTGGTGCTATCATCTACGACTTTCACAATCTAGATGATTATAATGCGAAGTGGAGTACATTTATTCAAAATGCTTACAAGGATCTAACAACTAACCAGCTGAAGCAGCTAGTATTTGTGGGATCTAAGCGATCTCATGCGACACTACGTTGCGTAGGAGTTTCAGAGAATGTAAGAGAGTATATTGCTGGAAGGTTTGAATTCAAGAACGAGCCGGTGTCTGATCAAGATGATCACTCTGAGGAGTAAATAACCAAGAAACACAAAATATAACGCCGAAAGGCAATTTTTCACTGTGAAAAACTGATAATTTATTCCTAACCGAATGAATAACAAAATGGATCCTCTGTTTGACCGTCGCGAACTTGAGAAGAAGGTCCATATTGATTCTAAGTTTCTTCAAAAAAACATGCAAGCGTCTATTCTCGCTCAGCTTAAGATGAATTATGAAGGTATTTGTTCGGCCGAAGGGTTTGTTGAGCGTAATAGTATTACGCTGGTAGATTACTCGCTGGGGCGCACGAATTACACGAAGAGCGGAGTGGATTACGATGTCAAGTTCCAAGCGGATGTATGTCTACCTCATCCTGGACAGAAACTTAAGGCGCGTGTAACAGTTCGGTCAAAGGTCGGTATTCATGCCGAAACTCCTCCTATTAAGGTTCTGATTCCTCGCGATCTTTATTTTGGAGATGAAGAGTTTGCAAAGATTGAAGAAGGTCAGGATATTGAGTTTGAAGTTGTGGGCGCGCAGTTCAAGCAGAAGGATACAGAAATCATTGTAGTAGGTAAACTTCTACATACTGTTGAGAGCGTACCTGTTCCACAAACGGGCGAACCTGAGCCTGTTCTTGTTGTTCCGGCAGCATCTGCTGAAGGTGAGAAGCAGGTCGTGATTCTACCAACCATTCCTGAACAGGAGAAGAAGAAGCGCAGGCTGAAGAAGGCTGGAGATCCGGCTATGGGACCTGACACACTTCCACCACCTCCTCCTCCGATGTAAATCATGACGAGTTTAAACATGGAAATCATAAACAACTAAATGAACACCTTTACTCGTACTGAGAAGGAACTGCTCAAGGATCAGCTGGATAAGCTAGAGGCGAATGAACACCGCCAAATTTTTGATATTGTACAGAAGTATACTAAGGAATACACTAAGACCGAAAAAGGTATGCTGGTGTCAACAAACGTTCTAGATAATCAGTGTCTGACTGAAATCCAGAATTACGTGACTTTTTGCCTAGATCAGAAGAAGCGCATGGACGAAGATCAGAAGACACGAAAGACGTATGAACGTATGATACCGGAGTAAAAATGGACTGATTAAAGTCCAAGTAAAAAGATAATATTAGTATGGATATAATCTCCAAGGAGATTATTGGATCCATCGGCGAGTTTGTCGCCGTTGCAAAAAAAGATCATAAAGCAGAGTTAGAATGTAAGCTGCTTTCTGATAAGATCCAAACAAAAGACGTAGCTGATCGTCTAGTAAAAACAATCCAGGGTCTGTGTGTTGGTACTGTTGTGGAAACACATACCATGACATTCTCTTATCCCGACAAGACGCGAGTCAATGTCCTGGAAACAGGTAACATCTTCAAGCTGATATCTACAAGCTCATTCAAAGATCTTCCTCTTTCAGTTGAACGTAAGGAACCGTATTACAACGGTACTAAGCGCGACACTATTGATGTAGCTGAAGCATCTTCAAAGTTTACGTTGCGAAAGGAAACGCAAATACGTAAAGATTGGCAGGGTGACCCAAATGATCCCAAGGCCCATGTTCGTCTAATTCATCGTCGTTCGTTCAAGACAGTTTCAGAACTGTTCCGGATTGATTTCTCAATGATTAAGTCTAGGGGTGTGAATGTCAAGCAGAGTTTAAAAACTATGTTGAAGCAGCAACCAAAGTACGAATTGGAAATTGAGTTTGTGAATCACGATACGAAAATGGAGCCGGATGTGGTGGTAGAAGAGTTCCAAAAAGTTATTCTGACAATTCTACAGTCGTTTTACCAAACATCGTTTGTACTTCCAGTTTCAGACATTCAGCGGTACATGCAAGAATTCAAGAATTCAGGACTGAAGTTCTACAATCCTGTGACGATGATGCGTCGTCATTTGAGTCCTGAGATTCCGTACAATATTTCTAAAGGGTACACTGTGACAATCAAGGCGGACGGTGAGCGGGCAGGACTGTACGTTTCTCGCGATCGTAAGTTACTCAAGGTAACGAATCGTGGAGTTACGTGGACGGGAATTACGGCTATGAACGATTCGCATATTGGCGATTTCGTGGATGGAGAGTTTATATTGGACAAGAACTTGTTCTGTATCTTTGACATTTACCGATTCCGTAATCGCGACGTCAAGGCTCTTCCTTTGATGAAGACGGACGAAGATATGACTATGAATTCGCGTTTGGGAGTTGCTCGTGCGTTCATTGAAGATTTGAAGACGCAGTTCACAACAGCGTATTCTCTGATTCCGCTGCGAGTAGAAACGAAGCAGTTCTTTGCGGGAGACGGAAAGACGATGGAGGAAGCGATTCGGACAGTTTTGAATACCGAGTACGAGTTTGAAACTGATGGACTTATCTTTACGCCTCGCGATACCGGTGTAGCTCCCACAGAAGATACGCGTGGAGATACGTGGATGCGAGTATACAAGTGGAAGCCGGCGGACCAAAACAGTATTGATTTCCTCGTAACAATTGATGAAAAGGAAGGATTTGATCCTGTTCTGAACGTCCCGGCAAAGCAGGGACAGTTGTACGTGAGTCGTACGCCCCGTGACGACAATATCATTTATCCTCGTGAAACGATGACTGGAGAGTATACTGAACCTGCTCTTCCAGAAAGCTTGTCAAAGGTAGCGGAAATGAATACTCGTATTCCCAGCGTATTCCAACCTTCAACTCCTCGCGATCCGGAAGCTTACAAAATCACGATTCCATTGAATGATAAGGGGCTAACAGTAGACCAGAATGGTGACCGGGTAGAAACGAATACGATTATTGAGTGCGCTTACGATACGGAAACTCACCGATGGTCAGTTATGCGTACGCGCTATGACAAGACGCACCAGTACCGTGTACTTCACCAGCCGCAGTATGGTAACGACATTTCCACAGCTGACTCAATTTGGACTTCTATGCACGTTCCTATTCCGGAAGAAATGATTATGTCATTCACCACCGCTATTGTTGATGCTGGACTGGAAGATGATTATTACCGCGATGATTTAAAACGTAGTACTCGGGTCTTTGCGGATGTGTACACGTTTCACAATCGCGTAAAGGAAGAACTGTATCGCAATGCGTTGGAAAAAAACCAGACGTTACTTGAGTTGGCAATGGGTCGGGCTGGAGATTTACAAAAGTGGAAAAAGGCTCATTGCGCAAAAGTTGTGGGAATTGATGTTTCGTTAGCAAACATTACAGCAGGAGTTCAGGGCGCAGCTATTCGGTACATTAACGACAAGAAGAAGAATCCTCATTCGTACGTTCCTCCCTCGTTGTTTCTAGAAGGTGATATTACGTACTTCCCGCTGCTGGAACAGGAGGATAAGTATATGCCGATTTTGTTGGGAACTGAGACTGCGCCGACCGAATATCTTCAGCAGTTTCATGGTGTACAAGAATTTGATGCGGCAAGTTGTCAGTTTGCGATTCATTATGCTTGTGAAACTGAAGATAAGTTCCGTGAGTTTGTAAAAAACATTCACAAGTACTGCAAGGATGTATTCTTCGGAACATGTTTGGATGGACAAGCAGTATATTCTCTTCTAATGGGAAAGAAGACGCATCTGTTTGGAAACGAGAAGCAGTTGGCGGGAGAGTTCACGAAACAGTACGAGGATCGTGAGAGCTGGACTGAAGAGTTTGGCTTAGGAATCAAGGTGTTTCTGGAAAGTTTTGATAAGCCGGCAGTAGAGTACCTTGTTCCATTTGGAAAAGTGGTGGAAATATTTGGAGAGTATGGATTCTCGCTACAAGAAACTGCGCTGTTTTCAGAGCTATACGAAAAGCAAACCAATATCAGTTTGACGAAAGAGCAGCAGGCGTATGCATTCATGAACCGCACGTTCATCTTCAAGCGTACTGGAAAGAAGAAGGAGGAACCGGAAGTAGTGCCGTTACCTGGTGAACCAGAACCCAAAGTTGATGAACTTGTGTCACCTCCCGAAGAAACAAAGAAGGAGAAACGTAAGCTTAAGAAGAAGTCGGAAGAAGAGCTAGAGCCTGTACTCTTCAATGTCGGCGACGAAACGGGCGGAGAGTTTATGGGATTCAGTAATGATGCCAAGAAAACCGTAGAGATTGCAGGGACAACGTATCCTACAGTAACACACTACGTAGGATCAATGGAAGCTCTGGAGGCAAAGAATGATACCGTAAATGAAAAGATAATGAAAGCTGCGTCTGCGAAAGCCGCGAAAGCATACCTCAAGAAGTTATCAAAGAACGAGGCATGGGAAGCAAAGAAGGATCAAATAATGCGTGATGCGATCAGGGCAAAGTTTACTCAACATCCAGACCTTCGTTCAAAGTTGCTGGATACTGGAAAAAGACCGATTGGGTTTGCGGATGCTCGTGACATATACTGGGGAATCGGAACGTCAATGGATACTGACAAGGCTAAATCAGCTTCAAAGTGGCGCGGACTCAATAAACTGGGGAAGATGATAGAGGAATTACGTTCACGGTTGACTGAGGAGGCAAGTTAAATATCCTCCTGAGGAGGAGGTGGAGGAGGTGGAAAATCGTAATTGGTGCGAATCTGGGTAGGTGTGAATTTTACCACCATAGGTTTAGCAGCAAACGGATTTTTCATTCCTGTTGGAAATGCATTCTTTGACGGTTCGGGTTCAGTAGGATAAGTCATACTACGTTGACGCTCCAAAGGAATACGGGCAGGATTGTGTCGGACTTCTACAGCTTCATCATGATACACGGGCTGTGTCAAACGTTGTTTAGGTGAGCGACGACTATACGCAATAGCAAACGCCAAACCCAAAACACCGACGACTGAAGCTCCAGCCGCAATTCCGACAATAGCAATATTCGGCGAGTTAGAAACTTGCTGGGCAGCAGCGGCATTCAAAATAGTCATTGTAGGAGTAAGTGTGGCAGTTCCAGTATAACTTCGCGTTCCAGTTACTGAAATAGTGGGAGTATAACTTGATGTCCAGCTCGTAGTTTCAGTATTAGAAGGAGTAGTTTGGGATGTGAACGTATTGGATGGCGTGCTTCCAGAAGTAGGAGAACGAGTTTCCGTTATGGTCTCAGTTCCTGTACGAGTTCCAGATCCTGACGTAGATGAACCTGGGGAGTGTGTCGCTGTAGATGTTACTGAACTTCCTCCAGAACGAGTGCGTGTGGCAGTTGTTGTAGGGCTTGCCAAAGCTGATCGGCTTCGGGTATCGGTACCAGTAACAGAAAAAGAGCGAGTACCAGTCGTAGTCGTAGTTGGACTAAGAGATGGACCAGCACGAGTTCGGGTGGGTGTATCTGTAGGAGTAGGGGATGCCAAAGCACGAGTACGAGTCCCAGTTGTCGTAGGGGATGGGCCAAGTCGTGACCTGGTTGCAGTATCTGTGGGACTAAGAGTTCCACCAGACCGAGTATGTGTACGTGAACTAGACTGACTCAACGTCACAGTCCCTGTCCCAATAGCCACTTGAGGATGAACAGGTGTTGTAATAGCAAATAGAGTTACCAATAGAGTAAGTAACCTCATTTGTTATAGTGAAGGAAATAACCGGTAAATAGAAGTGATCATTTAGCATATTCGCCTTTTACATACACATAGTAGTCGCAACGAGGTGGATGAGGATGGCATTTAGAACTGGGATGGGTCAGTAACTGTTCATATGGAACACAGTTCTGGAGACGAGTTGTGCGTCCAGTTCGTGGATCGTACTTTGATACTGTGCTATTAAACATCTTTGTTTTGCTGATGCTTTGAACATTGCGCTGTGGACAATACTGAAGTTGTTGGTACTGGAACTTTTTTGATCCAGCGTATGCCATTACTACCTACGCAGATTTGGAATTTTGTACGCTCCGCACTTTGGGCGACAAATACCTACTAACGGCGAATAGTTAAGAATAGGTCCACCGCCGTTACGTCGGTAAATGTGTCTAACTTGACGGACCGGACATCCCGCTCCCATCTGTGTCTTTGTAATACTCAGCATATGATTTGATAACTGGAGCTGGAGGTGGTGCGTTTGAACCAGTACGCTGTTCGGGAGGAACGTCATCGCCAATTACAGGTTTGACATACCGATCAAATAGTTTCTGACCTACTTGGCGAGACGCTTCATCTTCAGTGAGTTCACCTTTCTCAATTTGACGACGCAAAGCCAGCATATCAAAAAACGTTCCATCCAACTTACCAGTAATATGCATCTCAAAGATGGATGGCATATCGTTATAAAGCATCTGGTTCTCAGCCACCACCTTGTTACGATACTCGGTGGGATTTGTCTGTTTCAAACCCTTGTGGCGGCGCATACTGTAATCCATCTCGCGAACAAGAGCTTGGATCTGAATTGATGTCAAAGGCATTTGTGTTATTTCTGCGCTATACATTAATATGCCTACCACAGCGAGCAATGGGCAGATGATCGTAAAGCCTACGGAAGTAACGCCTGTTATACCTATGAAGCTTCCCGAAATTTCGGGAAGTATTGCTCAAGCGGCTGCGGCAAAAACTGCGGCGGATGCGGCTCAGCATGCGGAAACAGCTAAGGCTTTGGGTGCTGGACAGAAAGGGTCGGGACGGCGTACACGCAAAGGACGTGGACGTAAGATGCGTGGTGGAGCAGCGGTTCAGCCCGTGAACATTCCTACCGCCAGCAGTGTTCCAGGACAGGACCCTGGAAAAGTGGCTCAGGGCGCAGTAGAAGCCTTAGCGCAGCTTAAAGCTGGAGCAGCATATGACCAGTTTGCCAAAGCTACTCCTATGACGGTAAAAGCATCTGATCTAAAAGGAGGATTCCGGCTGCGTGGGGGCGAGGATATGTACCCTGGAAGCGGTACTCAGTCCGATACAAAAGGTAAGCGTAAAACAAAGAAAAAGCATGGACGCCGTCACAGGAGGACTCGTCGCGGGAAGCGTAGTAAGCATAATACTGTACGTCGCAGGCGCAGTCGCCGTGTTTAGTGGTATTTGGCAAACTATGAGTTCACCATTCATGCTTTATTTATGGTTGATTCTTCTAACCGGTCTTACGGTCGGACAACTGGTACTGACCGGGTTTGTTGTGTCGGCGCTGATGGCAGCACCTCATCAAGAAGAGACGAAAGTTGTTTAATGAACTCAATGACTTCTTCATGATCAGTAATTCCAGTCAGAATAATCTTACCCGTTCTGAAAACTTTAGCTGTCCAATTCTTTGGACCGATGCGGATCTTGACTCCAGGATACACATCGGGATCGTAAGCGCACGTAATATCTTCGCGCTTCAAACCACGAATATTCTTGAACATGAGTTCGCGAGGAACAGTTTGGTTTGATGATAGTTTGGTCGTATAATTCATGAGAACAACACGGCGCTTCATAATTTCATACTTTTCGGGAGCATCAATAATTGATTCGCGGCACTTGGTCCACAAAGATTCCAGAAGAATACGCATAGAACAAGTATCGTACCGTGGATCCAGAATACCAGTTAGGTGAAACACACCATTTTGAAAGATCTTTATAGTAATTTCCTTTTGGGGAAGAGTACCATCTCCATCATTCAAGATCACAACGGTAATTGAATTGTGGCAGAACCCAGTAGTACTGCTTGGAGTTGTTTTGGTAGACCGACGCTTGATCTTATCTCTCTTACTTTCGCCCCGTCTATCAACTCCACGCTTCTCTATCTTGATGATGGAGGTATCTAGAGGAAGATCGCTCATGATTTTATTGGTATCAAACTTCAGGTTCGTGGTGTACAGAACTACCATCGTTGACAACTTTGGAAGATCCATCTTCACGTATGTGGTGATTTAAAGGAACTTGGGTATAAATGGAATGAGTTTCGTTTTTCCAGGAAAAGGGAATACTGTCCACAAATTTTGAAACCATGGCTACCGGAAATTTACGAATGAGTTTTCTAAGTTGAACTTGATGAGCGGATTCAAGCATCCATCCAGGTTCCAAATAACCTAAAAACACACCACACTCTGAATGATGGTTTACTACAGACATAGATTCTTCCGACAGTTTGGAAATGGGGACTTTGGAAAGATCTAGTAATTTAGAAGTTCCATGAGTTTGTTTGAAGTACTCCAAAAACTCTTGGAATTGTAGAATGTTTGTGAGGATATACAGCATTAATACTTAAACTTACTTGACACTAAATGTGTTTGCTGGTTTGTTGATCTTCATATGATTTGGCTGAGGGTTCACGATCTTGAAAGGGGTAGGTACACGACGAGGATCAACCTTGAGATCGTTACCGTGATGCTCCGGCACAGTACGAATGTGGGCTTTTGCAGCACCTACCTTGTAGTGTGCGTTGACACCACTGCTAGTACGAATAGACGCAACAGGTACGTTACTCTTAACATGAGCAATGGTAACACCACCATAAGCTGTCGTTTCCTTACCCGGCTCCAAATTTACAAAAATAGCATTCTGTCCACCGGCCTGTGATGGGCGATTAGGAACGTGAGGGAACGCAACTTCTGCCTTGACGCCGTGATTCGCGCCACGGAAGTTATTGCATCCCGTCTTATTCACGTTGTGTGGAATACACACACTTGGGTCCTGTACATTATTACGAACGGTATTGTCAACAAACACTGGAGGCGTGACCGTCGCAGCCGTATGAGGCTGACCCAGAGCTACTTTACATCCCTGAGTCTTACGAGTAAAATCCGAAGCTTTCTGAGGAACCGCAGGAGATACGAGCTGAATCGCAGGAGTCTGGGTGATTTTACCGGAGGGCATACCAGCTTGAACCTCCTTCCCAATCGCCTGACCTCCTGCATACGCTGTAAAATCCGACGCGCTTCCGACTTTACGTGATCCGCCACCAGCTTTGTATGCGGATATGGTTTGGTGCGAAGGTTCAAGTGAAAAATCAATGGGGTGACTGATCACACCCTTGACTTGGGTATTATTCAGAGCAAAAACTCGCGAGTTCCTCAGACGCTTTGCAGTCGTAATATCGGAAGCATCCTGGAGCTTTTTGGTATTAATAACGTTAATTGCCGTAGACTTCTTGCTACGGAGAAATTCAGTATAAGACATGCCCTTCGGCTTGAAGGTACAGGACATATTTGTCTTTAGTCTAGAATATTAGATAAGATCAATATGCGATAAAATATGGCGGCGGCAACACTGCTTCGTGATTTTAACATCGTCTAGAGCCTTTCCTTCTGCGGTCTTAACTGTCGTAGGAGTCAGGTACTCCATCTCATCGGACTTTCCGTCTGCTCGGCGGTACTCTTTAACCTTTTCAAGATAAAGAGGGTACCGATTAGAAAGCCAAGGATTATTACAGGTCCAGCACCGAATAGGAATGAGCATGTCTTATTCCTATTCATCATAGTTTCTCTATATTCGTTTTCTGTACATTGAATAATAAGGATGAGCAACGATTCACTTTTTGCTCTTGGAGTATTAGGACTGTTACTTGTTGTTTTGGTGTTCAAGAAGTTCTCGGTAAGCATACTTGAACTAATGATGGTGTCCATATCAGGATCAACAGCTGTTTTACTGCTGGTCGTACTCGGACTCTTTTACAAAAACTATTTCTATACTGCGTTAGCTTTTGCTGTCTTGTCGGTATTTTTATTAAAAGACTTGCGGGGAAAGTATGTCACCTCAGACGCTCGGCGCTTAAATGGAGAAACCGCGCGGGATCTAGCTCGGTTTGATGCGAATCAGAGCGTTGATATACAGTGGGGAAATGGGACGGCAAAACATGATGCCCCCAATCTACAGGTTAAGCCGTTAGCCGTGGACAAGTTACTGGTTTTCCCGCCAAGCGAGGAAGTATTACATTCTATGTGTGGATGATCTTAAGTTCCATAGCACTCCAGTACTCTGAAACACCCGAAGGGAACCGGCGATGAACAATGAAAGGCAGAACTCCCTCGGCGATCTCACGTTCTGCCACATTCCAAACAAACAGAGGATCAGATGTCAACATACCATCCAAAGATATCAGAGGGCGAGCGCCATCTGCTATCTGCTGGGCGCGAGTACCCAATAAACAGGCATACTCGTACTTTGTATAATAAGGATCAGTGACGCGTGCAGTATTCAAAGTTTCAGCTACTTTTTCACGCTGAACTGCCTGAACTTCCGGATGAAGGATACGGGATTCAAAGCGCAGTTCTTCCATTGTATGACTACTCTAAGATTATGTAGATACTTTCCATTTTAATCTATC